>ENA-OQKI01000027-OQKI01000027.1-human-gut-metagenome-genome-assembly--contig:-NODE-27-length-39238-cov-6.033469_pt1 | contig 39238 bp, 42 predicted proteins | sample MGYA00242778_ERZ504798 | MGnify/ENA primary metagenome ERZ504798 (study PRJEB26092, sample SAMD00036414) | human gut metagenome | host: Homo sapiens | study: EMG produced TPA metagenomics assembly of... | reverse complement strand
GCACTTTTTGCTTGTAAAATTGTTTATCTTCTTATTGTAATATCTTCCGGGCTGACAGTGTTGTCACGAAGCCGATTGTAATAATCGGGATTTGAATGCTTTATGCTTATCGGCTTTAGCTCGGGAGTTGCAAAGCAGTGTGTTGTTCTGCCTGTTGCAGAAAGTTCTCCGTTTTTATTGTTGAAGATTTTATAGTCAAAAATCATTCTTGAACCCGTAAAAAATACAAGGCTTACTTCAACGGAAAACTCATCGCCGAATTTAAGTGGCTTTTTGTAACGGGCATATGCGTCAACATTTGGAATATACAATCCTTTTGACTGCATTTCGGCAACATCACAACCGATGTCGTGCATATACTGGATTCTTGCATCTTCAAAATATCTGATATAATTTGAGTGATGAACAATGTTCATACAGTCTGTTTCATAGTATGAAACCTTTGATTTGTATAATTTCTCGGTCATATTTTCTCCATTACATATATACGGAAAATCCGTAATTATTTTTTAAGCAACAAACCGTTTTTAAGGTCCTCTGCGGCTTGTTTCTTAATTACAAAATGCTGTTTCTTGCCTGTTGCAGTCTGCGGAAGTTCGTTGACAAAACGGTAGTATCTCGGAGCCTGATATTTTGAAATATTCGGTGAGCTGTCGCAGAAATTGATAAGCTCGGCAACTGTAAGGCTTTCGTCAGCTTTTATTACATATGCCGCAACGCACTCACCTCTTGTTGAATCGGGAACACCTGTTACGATACATTCCTGAACCTTCGGGTGTGAGTTGAGAATTTCCTCAATTCTTGCAGGATAAATATTTTCACCCTTGCTGATAATCATATCATCTTTTCTGCCTGCAACTGTAACAAACTGTTCGCTGTTCCAAGTGCCGATGTCGCCTGTGTACATCCAACCCTTGTAGAACTTGTCTTTTGTAGCCTTTTCGTTATTTACATAGCAGTAGGTAGTTTTGTTCGGACATTTGATGATGATTTCTCCCTCTGTTTTGTTATCGCAGGGGACTGTGTCATCGGGCTCTGCTTTTCTGTCGTCATAAACATTTACAAGTCTTACCTCATCATCTGTGCATGATCTGCCTGCCGAACCTGCCATTTCAGGAAGGTCATACGGACGAAGAAATGTATTCCAGAAAGATTCCGTTGTGCCGTAGCCGTTAAAAATGTTGGGGGAGAGAAGTTCCTGATAGCGAATGCAAGCGGCTTTTTCAAGCGGACTGCCCATGGTAATAATGCCCTTGAGCGAAGAAAGGTCTTTCTGATGTTTTTCCTGACGGTTTGCAAGCATCTCAAGAGTTGACGGAACACCTGTGATAAATGTAATGCCGTATTTTTCGATAAAGTCCATACAACTCCTCGGGTTGAATGTTCTCATAATCACAAGACACGCACCTGCATAAAGGGTAGGTGTAGGACCGCCCGAATGAATACCGCCACGGTGAAACCACGGCGTCATATTCATCGTAATGTCAACGGGTGAGAGCGGAAAGTGCATAATTACATCGTGAGCCGAAAGAACTTCGTTGATTGCGTTAAGCGGAACGCCCTTTGGAGTGCCTGTTGTACCCGAGGTCTGAAGTCTTAAAACCTCGTCATAAATATGCGGTGCATAGTCAACAGGCGGATTTTCGTAACTGCTGTCCTTGATGTAATCGTCAAAGAAAATGTGTCCTTCGGGAAGAGTTACTTCCTTTTTGGAATTATTAACGCAGAGAATCAATTTTGGCTTATGCTCGCAGATTTCAAGAGCCTGTACGGCTGTTTGCATAATGTCTGCATCATAAACATAAACAACAGGCTTGTTGTGTCCCATAATTTCAGCGGTTTCGCCCGGTGATAGGTTAAAGTTAGCGGGATTTGAGATTGCACCGAGTTTCTGCGGCGCAATGTAACCGAACAAAAACTGCGGTGAGTTGTAAAGCTGCATAAACACGATGTCGTTTTTCTTGACGCCGTCTTTTTTCATAGCGTTTGCAAATCTGTTTGCATCGGCATTAAGTTCTTTGTAGCTCCATGTTCTGCCGCTCTGAGGATCAATTGCAGCAGGTTTATCCGAAAAGCGTCTTACATTTCTCATAAAGCCGTTAAGCCATGTAAATTCACTTTCAAATGTTTCTCTGAACATCTGTGAATCATATGTTAAATTCATAATATCCTCCTGTCCTATTATGTATGGATGTACATTATTTTATACACACATATGTGTGTTGCTTGTATGTTGTTTTGTCGGCAGATTATTTGCCGTATTTGCCTACGATAATACTTGAGTTCTGACCGCCGAATCCGAATGCGTTTGACATGGCAAAGTTGATTTCGGCTTTCTTTGCGGTATTTGCAACAAAGTCAATGCCGGCACATTCGGGATCAACCTCGTTGAGATTGATTGTAGGCGGAACTGTGCCTGTTTCAATAGCCTTGACACAGGTAATTGTTTCTGTAATACCGCCTGCGCCCATCATATGACCTGTTGCGCCCTTTGTTGAGCTTACATAGGGGAGAGTGTTGCCGAAAACCTTCTTGATTGAAGATGTTTCAACTGTGTCACCCTTGTTTGTTGCAGTACCGTGGGCATTGATGTAGCCGATGTCGGAAGGATTGATTCCTGCCTCTGCAATTGCCTGTTTCATACAAGCGATTGCACCTCGTCCTTCGGGATGCGGAGCAGTTACATGATAAGCGTCATCCGTGTTGCCGCAACCTCTGATTTCTGCATAAATCTTCGCACCTCTTGCAAGAGCGTGTTCCTCTGTTTCAAGAACGAGCGCACCGCCGCCTTCACCTATTACAAAACCGTCACGGGTAACATCAAACGGACGGCTTGCAGTGCTTGGCGAATCGTTTCTTCTTGAAAGAGCTTTTGCGTTGGCAAGCGAATAAATTACAAGAGGACAGAGAACGGACTCTGCTCCTACTGCGAGCATAATATCAGCCTTGCCGCTCTGCATACACATACAAGCTGTGTTGATTGCGTCACCGCCTGACGAACAAGCTGTGCTTACCGTAAAGCTCGGTCCCTGAATGTTGTAGTCGATTGCGATATTTGCGGCGGCAATGTTTCCGAGAATTTTGGGAATAAAACGAGGACCTACCTTTTTGTGTGATGCGCCTGTAAGTGCCTCCTGAGTATATGCGATTGTTGCAATACCTGCCATTGCAGTACCCATAACAATACCTGTTCTTTCGGGTTCAATCTCGATTCCGCTCTGTTTCATGGCTTCCTCAGCCGCAATATAAGCGTATTGCATAAACGGATCTGTTTTTCTGATTAAATCCTTTGGAAGATAGTCGGACGGATTAAAGTTCTTTACTTCGCCGGCAATCTGAACAGCGAGTTCAGACGGATCAAAAGTCTTAATTGTGTCAATGCCCGATGCACCCGCCGTGATATTATTCCAGTAGTTTTCAACACCAATGCCGACAGGTGTTACCGCACCCATACCGGTTACAACTATTTTCTTCATTCGTTAAGCTCCTTGTTTTAAAATAAGTTATTTACATTTTGCATATTATTATGCTATACTTGAATTGTACCAAATATGGAAAAATTATTCAATACCGTTGATTATGCAAAAATGACGATTTGACAGTCTTAAATTTACAGTTTTGCATAATATTGAAAAAAACCGACAAAATACTGCGGGAAATTGTCAAAACGGAGGTTATTATGGATATAAATCAGCTCAATTGCTTTATAACTGTGGCTCAGACACTCAACTTTTCAGAGGCGGCAAGGCGGAACTATGTTTCTCAGTCAACCGTCAGCAGATATGTAAGCGACCTTGAAAAGGAGTTTGGGGTTCAGCTTTTTACACGCTCTCACCGTGATGTTATCATAACAAGCGAGGGCAAGGCGCTTTTGCCCTATGCGATTGAAATTGTTGAAACTTTAAAGAAAGCAAAAACCGTTATCAAGCAGATGCATGACGGAGGTCAGGGTAAAATTACGCTCGGTTGTGATGTTACCTCGCTTTCGTTCCCGACAAAATGTATTGCCGACTTTGCGGAAAAATATCCGGGAATCACGATTGATGTGCGACAGCTTGACGAGGCTGACCGCACACTTGCAATCACAGGCGGTGAATACGACTTCTGCTTTATGCCGAGAGATATGGTCCCCGAAAGCTCAGGTATTGAATCAATCATTACACATAATGAAACTTTGTCCGTTGTAACAGCGAAAAATTCAAAATTCAGCGGAAGAAAAAGCGTTAAGCTTTCCGAATTGGCTGACGAAAGTATTCTGGTACTTTCGGAATCGGTTGCACCGATTGTATATATGGAAATTATGGATTTGTTCCGTACATTTCACATAACCCCGAAAATTGAAAATTCATTTGACGATCTTGTTTCCATATATGTGTCATCGTCATCGGGAATCGGCGTGTCTGTCGTACCAACCTCGGTTGCCGCATACACTTCTGACGAATACACCGATTCATACCTTATTGATGATGCGGACACAAGCATAGCCTATGTTATGGCATGGGAAAAGAATATTTCAAATCCTGCCGCAAAGCTTTTTATGGAGGCTGTTAAGAAATATGCCAAGGGCGATGACAACATTTACGGGCTGTAACTGAGCATATTTCTTAATATAAATTCCAATAAAGAATTATAGTGAAAATTTCACAAAATAAACACACATTATTTTCAAAAAAGGTATTTACTTTATAAATCTTCGGTGTTATAATTACGGTAGTCAAGGAGAAGTTGACAAAATATCCTTTAAGGAGGTAATTATAATGTACAGATTTACTTTACCGAGAGATCTCTATCATGGTAAGGATGCTCTCTCAAGTCTTAAAAATTTATCCGGCAAAAAGGCTGTTGTAGTTGTCGGCGGCGGTTCAATGAAGCGTTTCGGTTTTCTTGACAAGGCTGTTGACTATCTTAAAGAAGCAGGTATGGAGGTTAAGCTTATTGAAGGCGTAGAGCCTGACCCATCTGTTGAAACAGTTATGAAGGGTGCCGCTGTTATGCGTGAATTTGAACCCGATTGGATTGTTGCAATGGGCGGCGGTTCTCCGATTGATGCCGCAAAGGCTATGTGGGTATTCTATGAGTATCCCAACACAACTTTTGAGGAAATTATTACTCCGTTCAGTTTCCCGACACTTCGTACAAAGGCTAAATTCTGCGCTATCCCGTCAACATCGGGTACTGCAACAGAAGTTACGGCTTTCTCAGTTATCACAGACTATGCAAAGGGTATCAAATATCCGCTTGCTGACTTTAATATCACACCTGATGTTGCTATCGTTGATCCTGCACTTGCCGAAACAATGCCGGCTAAACTTACTGCTCACACAGGTATGGACGCTATGACTCACGCAATTGAGGCTTATGTTTCAACTCTCAACTGTGAGTACACAGATCCGCTTGCACTCCATGCAATTGAGATGATTCACGACAACCTCAAGAAGTCTTATGAGGGCGACATGGCTTGCCGTGACAAAATGCACGATGCACAGTGCCTTGCAGGTATGGCATTCTCAAATGCTCTGCTCGGTATCGTTCACTCAATGGCTCACAAGACAGGTGCGGCTTTCACAGGCGGTCACATTATTCACGGCTGTGCAAACGCTATGTATCTTCCTAAGGTTATCAAGTATAACTCAAAAGATCCTGTTGCAGCTGAGCGTTATGCTAAGATTGCTAAGTTCATCAACCTCAAGGGCGAAACAACAGAAGAACTTGTTGACGCACTCATCGCTGAACTCCGTTCAATGAACGATCAGCTCAATATTCCGCAGGGCATTAAGAACTACGGTCCGGGCGGCGTTAAGGCTGACGAGAGCATTATCGACGAAAAAGAATTCCTCGAAAAGCTCCCCGAAGTTGCTAAGAACGCAATTGCCGATGCTTGCACAGGTTCTAACCCACGCCAGCCAAATCAGGAAGAAATGGAAAAACTTCTCAAGGCTTGCTACTACGATACAGAAATCGACTTCTGATTTGTTTGAAAACTCATTTGTACTTACTGCAGCTCCCTGTTTTCAGGGAGCTGTTTTCTACTTCAAAATGACTGATAAATGAAAGAGTTTTAATTAAATTTGCTTTAAACTATTGCAAAATTAATTCTTTTATCATATAATATAAGCAGTGAAAGGAGTTGATTGATATGACAACAGTAAGTCTTCGTTTTGATGACAATACTAAAAAAGAACTTGACGAAATGTGTGCTGAAATGGGTATGAATCTGACCACATTTTTTATGATTTACGCAAAAAAGGCACTTCGTGAGCGAAAAATTCCGTTTATGGTAGATGCTCCTTTAAAGATTGATGAAAATGATAATTATGATGATTAAGCATCTGTCAAACGACAGGTGCTTTTTGTCTTTTATAAGAGTAAAAAATCCGCATAAAAATGCTCTTAAAAGGCATAAAAATCATATGGACAATATTGCTTTGTTGTGCTAAAATTGACTTGAAATTGATGAATTTGGTGACATAAAATGAAAATTGCAGTAATAAACGGTCAGAACCATAAAGGCTCAACCTATCATATTGGCAAGCAGGTTGCCGATAAATTAGGCGGCGAGGTTACGGAGTTTTTTCTTCCGAGAGATTTCGGCGATTTTTGCGTAGGTTGTACGCAGTGTTTTCTAAAATCCGAAACACTTTGTCCGCATTATGAGCGACTGAAAAAGATTACCGAGGCTATGGACGAGGCTGATGTACTCATCTTCACAACGCCCGTGTATGTTTATCATTGCACAGGCTCAATGAAAGCATTTCTTGATCATTACGGTTATCGTTGGATGGTTCACCGTCCCGAACAGAAAATGTTCACAAAGCAGGCGGTTGTAATTTCGACAGCCGCAGGTTCGGGTACAAAATCTGCCAACAAGGATATCGCCGACAGTATGTTCTTTTGGGGCGTTCCAAAAACTTATCGTTACGGTGTCAATGTTCGTGCAACAAATTATTCAGGCGTCACCGATGAACTCAAAAAGAAAATTGACAAAAAGACTACCACAATTGCCAATAAGGTAAAGAAAAATAACGGCAAAGTTAAGGCAGGTTTAAAAACAAAAGGCTTTTTCTTTATTATGAGAATGATTCAGAAAAGCGGCTGGAATGAAGCCGATAAAAATTACTGGGCAGAACGAGGTTGGAACGGTAAAAACAGACCGTGGAAAAATACATAAGGAGATGTTTTAAATGGCAAAAAATACTGAAATCAGCTTGAGAAACAAGGTTATTTATTCGATTTATGTCCGTAACCACACAAATGACGGCACATTTAATGCCGTTGCAGAGGATCTTGATCGAATAAAGTCACTCGGCACTGACATCATTTGGTTTATGCCTATTCATCCAATTGGCGTCAAGAATAAAAAAGGCTCTCTCGGCTGTCCTTATGCAAATAAGGACTATCGCACAACAAATCCGGAATACGGAACAATGGACGATTTCAAGAGCCTTGTTGAAAAAATTCACGCAAAGGGCATGAAGTGCATCATTGATGTTGTCTATAACCACACTTCGCCCGACTCAAATCTTTCGGTTGAACATCCCGAGTTTTTCTACAGAAAGCCGGACGGCAATTTTGGCAACAAAGTCGGTGATTGGAGCGATATAATCGACCTTGATTATTCTAACAAAGAATTATGGCAGTATCAGATTGATTCACTCGTTATGTGGGCGAAGATTGTTGACGGCTTCCGTTGCGATGTTGCATCATTCGTTCCCGTTGAATTTTGGAAACAGGCGAGAGAGGCTGTTGCAAAGGTAAATCCCGACTGCATTTGGCTTGCCGAAAGCGTACACAGCTCTTTCAATGTGTTCTCTCGCAAGAGCGGTATTTATGCCGCAAGCGACTATGAGCTTTTTGACGCTTTTGATATGGAATATGACTACGATATCCGTGAGGTTTTCGACAAATATTTGAAGGGCGAAACCACACTTTCAAATTATATGGATATGCTCAATTATCAGGAGGCAATTTATCCGCAGAATTACGATAAAATGCGTTGCCTTGAAAATCACGATCAGCCACGAATTTGCCACTATGTTAAGGAAAAGAGCGACCTTGAAAATTACACAGCTTTTCTGTATTTCTTGAAGGGTTCAACTCTCATCTATGCAGGTCAGGAGTTCGGTTGTGACGAAACTCCAAGCCTTTTTGACAAGGATGTTTTCCCACGCAACACAGGCATTGATTTGAGCAACCTTTTTGCAAAGCTCGATACAATCAAGAAAACCGTTCTTGATGATGACGATTATTTCAAGGCTGATGCAGACGATGAAAACGATATTGCAATTCTTGAGCGTGACAACAACAAGAGCAAAAAAGTCGGCATTTTCAGCCTTAAATCAAAGTCGGCAGATGTAAAAGTTGACCTTCCCGACGGCGACTATAAAAACGAAATCAGCGGTGAAACAGTTACAGTTTCAAACGGAAAGATTCATTGCAACGGCAAAGCAATAATTATCCGCAAGTAAAATAAAATTCCATATAAGAATAATACAACCTCCCTGCAAAGCATTTCAGCTTACGGGGAGGTTGTTCTTTATATAAAAATCCGTGTTGCATGGTTACAACACGGATTTCTTGGTTTTATTTAATCGAACCGTCGCCACCCATAAGAGCGGCCATTTTTTCAATGCGTTCCAAAGGAAACGGTGGTTCGCAAGGCAGTTTTTTATATACTCACTTAGCTTTCTTTTTATTACTGCCGAAAATTTTAGTCGGAATAATGCTTCCGAGAAATGCGGCGAGTAAAATCCACGGAATAACTCTTGCGTCAAAGCAGAGCAAAAGGAGCATTGTTACGGCAAGCGGTTTTTTCATTGTGACACCGAGAAGTCCTGCCGTTACGACTGCCGCACAAAATGCCGTGTCAAGTCCGCCGAGCATTGCAACACCGTAGCCGATGCTCACTCCGCAGAAGATGACGGGGAAGAAGTGACCGCCTTTCCAACCCGACTTTATGCAGATGTTTGTGAGAATAAGTTTCAGCACACCGCTGATAATAAGAATCCACGGTGCAAATTCGGCAAAGCTTTCCTTGACAACGGTAATGCTTTCTTCACCCGAAAACATTGTGAGGGGGAGGTATGTACCCATAACACCGAGGATAATTCCGCCGAGAGTTGTGCTGATAATAATGCCGAGCTTGCCCTGAATGAGTGCGAAAAATTTTCCGAAAATTTTTGAAGATATGATAAACAGAAAACCGCATACAGCGCCCAAAAGTGCGAGAGGAATTCCCCACAAACGCTCAAAATTTGTAATGTTATAACCGCCAAGTCGTGGAAGTCCCATACTTCCGCCGAAAATCGAGTTAAGCAAAAACAGAGTTCCCGCCGCAAAAAGTACGGCAATGATGTTTGAAATAAGCTTTGTTGAACGGATATCGGTAGGCTTTTCTTCGCTGTCAAGCCTTTCTTCATTGACCGATGCAAGACCGAAAAGCGGTGCGTAGAATACCGCACTCAGGGTTGCGCTTATGCCGATTTGCATTAGTTCGGGAATTTTACTTTTAGCGTCTTTCATATGACTTCCTGCCCAGTAGCAAAGTCCGACGATAACGCCTGTCAAACCTGCCTCGGGGCCAAGACTTCCGCCGAAAACAAGGGGCAAAAGTGCCGAAATGCAGAGCAAAAGCACCTTGTTATACGGGTAAAATTTATCTTTTTTTACCTTTTTCATAACCTCGTCAAGTTCATCGGGAACGGCATTTGTCAGCTTTTGCCATATTCCGAGAATAATTCCGCCTGCCGTACAGACGATAATCGGATAAAATTTGAAATCAAAATTTGACGGAATTGTATCCCACACAAGACCGATCCCCAAACCCATAAGTTTTAGAAACAGCCATACTATCAGCGAAGTAACCGCACCGCTGAATCCGCAAAAAATGTAGTATAAAAAATTGTTGGCAACAGTCCGTTTAGTCATTGTCGCACCTCCGTGTGTTTATAATTGGATTATAACATAAAACACAGCAAAAAAACAATTATTCTGCACAAAAAGTACGAAATAATTGCTTTTTATTATTTTTTTAATTTTAGAGCCTCTTCTAAACAAAAACAGCTGACACCAATGCCGATGTCAGCCATAAAAACCTATTTGATTTTAAATTTCAAAAGCGGCGCTTACCTTTTTGAATTCTCTTTTTCTGATGATGAAGTAGGCAATCAAAACGGATGTGCCTGTGATAAGCCATGAAACGGGGTAAACCATAAGGAGCATATCATAGGTGTGGAATGCCTTGAATACCGTGAAGAGCCAGATGATTCTGAACACAACAGAACCGAAGATTGTGAGGATTGCAGGGAGGAGTGAATGTCCGATTCCTCTGAGCGCACCGCCGCTGATTTCGTATGAACCTGTCATAAGCTCAAGGAGCATAACAATCGCCATTCTGATGATTGCGTACTTGATAACGGTGGGGTCGGTTGTGAAGAAGGTGATGAAAAATCCGCTTCCGAGCATGAATATAACGCTCACACAGCCTGTGAAAATACAGCTGAAAAGCATACAAAGCCTAAACACCTTTTTGCATCTGTCAAACTGAAGTGCGCCGTAGTTCTGACTTGTGAATGTAACGGCTGTCTGGCTGAACGCACTTACTATATAGTATGTAATGTACTCAAAGTTGAGTTCAGCCGATGAGCCTGCAACCGCCTGTGAACCGAAGCCGTTTACGGCTGTCTGGATGAATACATTTGAAATTGAGAAAACCATACCCTGAATACCTGCAGGAGCACCGATTTTCAAAATCATAATGAGATGTTCTTTCTTGAATGAAAGTTTTTTTGGATTGACTCTGATTGACTCGTCTTCGTTTCTGATGAGGAACATCATAACAAGTCCGGCGCTTATGCCGTCGGCAATTACTGTTGCAATGCCGACTCCTGCAACGCTCATATCGCAGACGATTACAAAGAAGAGGTTCAAAAGAACATTTACAATACCTGAAATTACAAGACAGTAGAGCGGACGGCTTGTGTCACCGACACTTCTCAAAATTGCCGAACCAAAGTTGTAGAGCATTACAAACGGCATGCCCATAAAGTAAATTCTCAGGTATGTTGCCGCAAGGTCAATTACATCATCCGGTGTGTTCATCAGCCTTAACAGCGGTGCTGCAATAACCTGACCGAGTATCAGAAGAAGAAATCCGCATATAAGTGAAAGTGTTATTACCGTGTGAACAGCTTCCGAAACCTTTTTACGGTCATTTTGACCGATATATCGTGCAATCAAAACATTTGCGCCGACCGAAAGTCCCGTGAATAACAGCACAAGCATATTGATGAGCGGACCGTTGCTTCCGACTGCGGCAAGTGCCTGACTGCTTGAAAATCTGCCGACCACCGCAACATCGGTTGAGTTGAAAAGCTGTTGAAGAATACTGCATCCTGCAAGCGGAAGTGTGAAAAGAAGAATTTTTTTCCCGAGCGGACCTTCCAGCATATTTATCTGGTGTGAGCGCCGTCGCTTTTCTTTTACAGTATTCTGACCTTTGTTTCTTCTAAACAGACTTGCAAACGCAAATGAGAGCATTTTTTTGACTTTCTCCATTAATTTCTAACCTCTTCAATCACATAATCTTTGTAAACAATACCATTCTTTTCCGTTTTCCACAATTATTGTAATCCTGTTGACTGAAATAAACAAGCAAAATACCTTATAAACATAAAGTTTACTTTGCTCACAATTTTAGTTACAATAACTACCTCGTCAAAATTCTTCTTTTTATGCCTTTATAATATGGTAAAAACTGCTTTTCTGCATATTTTCAGACCGATTTTTCTCAATAAGCAAGGCTTTGAATTTGTATGCAATTTGTGCCTCTTCAACGAAAGTAAAATTGCTCTCTTGTAAGCATTGACGAAAAATTTTTTAACCTACAAATAAATAATTTTAAAATTGCTGTATATGCCGATTAATAATGATACAATTATGATACAAGCTTAATATAATATATTTTTAAAGGGGTAAGCGAAAAGGAGTGAATGTTACGAAGAAAAAGATTGCTGTAATTGTGGTTGCAATTGTTTTATGCGTTGCCGCCGCAGTATTTGCCGTGCCGAAAATCAGTTTCTATGCGTGTGAGCCTACCGTGTATTTTGATGTTGAGTACTGCGACAAGGTTGACACAAAGATGTCTGCCGAAGATGCCGAAACCGTGAAGAAAATGTTTGAGGGCAAATCCGCATATTTTGATTCACCCTCGTGCGGTTTTTCCGAAAAGGCATCAATAAGAATAGGCTGTAATACATATATGCCTGCGTGTGACGGTGATGAAACAGTCAAGCACGGATTTATGTATTTTAGTCTTTCAAAAAGCGAAAATAACGAACTTCGCAAGATTATGAAAAAGTACGGAGCAGATACGAGAAAAGCTATCTAAAACCGTTGACAGACGCATTTCCGTGTGTTAAACTTTTCTCGAAAAATATACGGAGGTGTTTTTATGAAAAACTACAACTGGGCAACACTCGGTTGCGGAGTTATCGCAAATGAGCTTGCAGCCGCACTCAAAAGCAGAGGACAGAAACTTTATTCCGTTGCAAACCGTACCCATGAAAAGGCGGTTGCATTTGCCGAAAAGTACGGCATTGAAAAGGTTTACAACGATATTGACGAGCTGTTTAAAGACGAAAATGTTGACATAATTTACATTTCCACACCGCACAACACACATATAAAATATCTTCGCAAGGCTCTTGCGGCAGGAAAGCATGTTTTGTGCGAAAAGTCGATAACGCTTAATTCAGATGAACTTGACGAGGCAATCTCTCTTGCAGAAAAAAACCATGTTGTGCTTGCAGAGGCAATGACAATTTTCCATATGCCGATTTACAAGGCACTTCTTGAAAAGGTAAATTCAGGTGACCTTGGCGAGCTTAGGCTTATTCAGATGAATTTCGGCAGTTACAAAGAGTATAATATGAACAACCGATTTTTCAACCGCAATCTTGCAGGCGGTGCAATGCTTGACATCGGCGTGTATGCACTTTCGTTTGTTCGTATGTTTATGAGCTCATGCCCAAACGATGTGTTGTCGCAGGTTAAATATGCCGAAACAGGCGTTGATGAACAGGCGAGTATTCTTTTAAAGAATAAAGAGGAGGAAATGGCAACTGTCATTCTTTCGCTTCACGCAAAACAGCCAAAGCGTGGCACAATCTCGTTTGACAAGGGTTATGTTGAAATCTTTGAATATCCCAGAGGCATGGAGGCAAAGATTACATACACGGCTGACGGTCATTGTGAAACAATCTCGGCAGGTCAGACAAAGGACGCTTTGCTTTATGAGGTTGAAGATATGGAAAAGACGATAGAGGGCGACAAGGCTCTTATGCACCTTGACTACACAAAGGATGTTATGAAAATCATGACCGACATCCGCAAAAGCTGGGGCATGAAATATCCCGAAGAAGAGTAAGTTTTTTGAATTTAATTTGATACTAAACACAAAACTCCACCGTGAAATGCGGTGGAGTTTCCTTTATATATTTGATTGAATCAGAATTAGTAGTTTTCTGCGTGGATTTCAAAATAGCTCTGTGGGTGGTTGCAGACGGGGCAAACCTCGGGAGCCTCTTTGCCTACAACAATGTGACCGCAGTTACGGCATTCCCAAACCTTGATTTCGCTCCTTTTGAAAACTTCTGTAGTTCCAACATTGCGGAGTAATGCACGGTATCTTTCTTCGTGGTGCTTTTCAATTGCGGCAACAAGGCGGAACTTGTGTGCAAGCTCTGTAAAGCCTTCTTCCTCGGCAGTTTTAGCGAAATCTTCGTACATATCTGTCCACTCGTAGTTTTCGCCCTCGGCAGCGGCAAGAAGATTTTCTGCTGTGTCGCCGATTCCGTTAAGCTCCTTGAACCACATTTTTGCGTGTTCTTTCTCGTTGTCTGCCGTTTTTAAGAAAAGGTCTGCAATCTGCTCAAAGCCCTGCTTTTTGGCAACAGATGCAAAATATGTGTATTTGTTACGAGCCTGTGATTCGCCTGCAAAAGCAGCCTCAAGGTTCTTTTCTGTTTGTGTTCCCGAATACTTTGTTGTTTTAGCCATAATATTTCCTCCGTTAAATTAATTTTTGAAATTTAAAATACTCAATACGCCTTTGTGTATTTAATTTTCGAATAAAATAATAATCATTATTGATTTAATACTACTATACCTTTTTTATATAGATTTGTCAATAGATTTACGCAAAAAAATATTTCTTTTTTAGGATAGGCATATTTCATTTGAAAATACCTATCCGTTATTTTATGCCTGTTTTTTCGATTTTATTACTATTTTTGCGAAAAATATTGCTTGTGTATTGTTGCTATTTGCTAAAGTGTTGGATGTGTGAAAATTTTACCTTGACTTTTCACTCTGTACAGTATAAAATAGTTTTCAAAGAAACGCATAGTAAATTGATAGGAATTATAGGTTAAGCAAAATAACCTCAAAAATCCAAAAGGTGACGCTTATGAAAAACATTTACAATCTGAAGAAAATACGAATGTGTACCTCATTTGGAGGCAAGCTGTACTGTTGTATGTAATTGCCTGTCAGAATCTAAAATCAAATTAATTTAAAGTGAGGTAATCAAAATGAAAAATTTAAGAACAAAAGTATTATCGGCAGTATTGGCAGTTTCAGTATTGGGTGCATCAGCGGTTGCCTTTACAGGATGCGGAAAAAAAGATACAACAAACGATTCAAAAGTAACATTAACAAATGTTTCGTATGACCCTACACGAGAGCTTTACGAATCATATAACAAAATCTTTGCAAAGCATTGGAAAGAAGAAACAGGACAGGATGTTGAAGTTACCCAGTCACACGGCGGTTCGGGCAAACAGGCTCTTGAGGTTGCAAACGGTCTTGAGGCGGATGTTGTAACACTCGCACTTGAATACGATGTAAACGCAATTCGTGACGCAGGTCTGATTGAGGATGGTTGGGTAAATGAGTTTGACAATGACTCTTCACCATACACTTCAACAATTGTATTCCTTGTTCGCAAAGGTAATCCGAAAAACATCAAGGATTGGGACGATGTTGCAAAAGACGGTGTGGGCGTTATCACTCCAAACCCGAAAACTTCGGGCGGTGCAAGATGGAACTACCTTGCCGCTTGGGCATATGCAGACAAGAAATATAACGGTGATGAGGCAAAAATCGAAGATTTCATTAAAAAGCTTTATCAAAATGTGCTTGTGCTTGACTCAGGCGCAAGAGGTGCTACAACTTCATTTGTAGAAAACGGACAGGGCGATGTTCTTCTTGCTTGGGAGAATGAGGCGTACCTTTCAATCAAGGACAATCCCGACGAGTACGAAATCGTAACTCCGAGCGTCAGCATTCTTGCACAGCCGTCTGTTGCTGTTGTTGATGAAGTGGTTGACCAAAGAGGCACTCGAAAGGTTGCAACAGAGTATTTAAGTTATCTTTACAGCGATGAGGCTCAGCGTATTGCAGGCGATAACTATTACCGCCCTTATAATAAGGAAATTTTGAAGGAATACTCCGATGTGTTCGACCTCAACATTAATCTTGTAACAATCAACGATTTCGGCGGTTGGGACGAGGCTCAGAAAAAGCACTTTGCAGACGGCGGTATCTTCGATAAGATTTACGAGAAAAAATAAAACCGATTAAAAAATGACATCAGGCAGTTTATAGGCAATTCTGTCTGATGTCGGATGATATTTTACAGGGGAAACAGGTGTGATGATGGTTCAGGCAAAAAAGTCAAAAAAAGCAAAAAGAGTAATCCCGGGCTTCGGTCTTTCTTTGGGTGTAACAATTACATTATTAAGCCTTGTTGTGCTTATTCCTCTTGCCGCTCTCGTTATTTATACGGCACAGATGAGCCCCTCTGAATTTTGGAAGGCAATCACCCGTGAAAGAGTGCTTGCAAGCTACAAGGTTAGTTTTATAACCGCATTTATTGCATCTCTCATCAATGCCGTTATGGGTGTAATTCTTGCGTGGGTGCTTGTTCGTTACAAATTCCCGGGCAAAAGAATCCTTGACGGTATGATTGAGCTTCCATTTGCACTTCCGACAGCGGTTGCAGGCATTGCACTTACTTCTCTGACTGCCGACACAGGTCTTATCGGTGGTTTTTTTGAAAAGTTCGGCATAAGCATTGCCTACACAAGAGTTGGTATTACGGTTGCACTTGTATTTGTGGGAATACCTTTTGTAACAAGAGCAGTTCAGCCTGTTCTTGAAAAGCTTGATCCTGTTTACGAAGAGGCGGCAGGAGTTATGGGTGCCGGCAGATTCAGGATTTTCAGAAAAATTATTCTTCCCGAAATTCTTCCCTCGGTTCTCACAGGCTTTGGTCTTGCATTCGGAAGATGTCTTGGTGAGTACGGTTCGGTTGTTTTTATTGCAGGCAACAAGCCGTTTGAAACAGAAATCACTCCGCTTATCATTATGTCGGAGCTGCAGGAATATGACTACAAAAGTGCAACGGCAATCGCACTTGTAATGCTTGCCGCATCTTTTTTGATTTTGTTCCTTGTAAATATGGTTCAGCACAGAAATGCAAAAATTCTGAAAGGGGGAAGATAAAATGTACGAAGAAACAAAGCGTTCAAAGGTTGTAAAGTACATACTCATAGGCATTGCGCTTTTATTTGTATTCGTAATGCTCGTTCTTCCTCTTGTTACGGTAATCTGCGAGGCTTTCAAAAGCGGTGCAGAGGTGTTCTGGCAGGCTGTCAGCGATGATTACACGGTAAAGGCAATTGTGCTTACTGTTGAGGCAACCGTGTTTGCGGTACTGTTCAATACGGTATTCGGAATTTTTGCCGCCTGGTCAATTACAAAGTTCAGATTCAAGGGCAAAAAACTTCTTACAACACTCATCGACCTACCCGTAACGGTTTCACCCATAATCGCAGGTCTTATATTTGTACTCACATTCGGCAGACAAAGCCCGATATATCCGCTTTTAAGCGAACTTGGAATCAAGGTTATCTTTGCCGTTCCGGGAATTATCCTTGCAACCGTGTTTGTAACATTCCCGTTCATCTCAAGGGAGCTTATTCCCGTGCTTGAATCCGAGGGTACGGATGAGGAAGAAGCCGCCGCACTTATGGGTGCAAAAGGCACAACTATTTTCAGAAAAATAACATTTCCGCACATAAAATGGGCATTCCTTTACGGAGTTGTACTATGTGCCGCAAGAGCAATGGGTGAATTTGGTGCAGTTTCGGTAATTTCGGGACATTTAAGAGGAAAAACAAACACACTTCCTCTCCATGTTGAAATTTTGTTCAACGAGTTCAAGTATGTTCCCGCATTTGCGGTTTCATCAATACTTGTGCTTATGGCGATTGCGATTTTGATTATCAGAAGTGTGGTTGAATACAAAGGAAAGAAGGATGCGTAATGTATGTTGAGCTTAAAAATATAAATAAAACTTTCGGTGATTACAAGGCATCCGACAATGTAAACTTTGGTATTGAAAAGGGCAGGCTTATCGGACTTCTCGGTCCTTCGGGCAGCGGCAAAACAACAATTCTTCGTATGATTGCAGGACTTGAAAATCCCGACAGCGGCGAAATTGTAATTGACGGAAAGGTTGTCAACGATATTCCTGCAAGCAAAAGAGGCATAGGCTTTGTATTCCAAAACTACGCTCTTTTCAGATATATGACAGTTTTTGATAACATTGCTTTCGGTCTGAAAATTCAGAAAAAGAGCAAGAAATTTATCAAGGAAAGAGTAAACGAGCTTGTAAAGCTTATCGGTCTTGAAGGACTTGAAAAGCGTTATCCAAGCCAGCTTTCGGGCGGTCAGAAACAGCGTGTTGCCTTTGCAAGAGCGCTTGCGCCAAACCCGAATCTTCTTCTGCTTGACGAACCCTTTGCCGCAATTGACGCAAAGGTTAGGCAGGAGCTTCGCTCATGGCTTAAGGATATGATTGAAAGGCTCGGCGTTACAAGTATATTTGTAACCCACGATCAGAGCGAGGCTATTGAGGTTGCCGATGAAATCATAATTACAAACAAGGGCAGAATTGAGCAAATAGGCTCGCCGATTGACATTTATCAGCATCCCCAAACCGCATTTTCCGCATCATTTTTCGGTCAGACTACTACGCTTGACGATTATACAAAGTTCAAGACCTTTGATGTTGTCGATAATGTTGACCGTGCAGTTATCCGTCCTGAATTTGTAAAGGTGACAAAGCTCAGCGAAACAACCGCACAAAAAGCGTCTGTATCCGTCGGCGAGGTTATAAAGACTTCGTTCAGAGGCGACAATATCGAAATTGCCGTAAAATGTGACGGAGGCACGGTTTATGCGTACAGAGGACTTGACGAAACTCCGATTACCGTCGGAGAAAAGGTCAATGTATTTCTTTATCGGCTTTTCATTACCAAAGGCGATGAGGTTCAGATTCTCCGTAACAAATCACTTCAGGAAGAATCGGTTATCATCTAATCTGTTTAATCACGATATCAACTGTAAAAAATCCTAATAAAAACAAGCAAAGCACCGAGGGTAATTTCTCTCGGTGCTTTGCATTTCCTTAGCCTAATTTCAGTTTATTTTCAAATTCTGTAATCCATTTAGGTCTGTAACCGTTTGAATAATTGAATTTGTTGTTTTTTATTTCGGCAACTTTAATAAATCCGTTTTCATTATCATAAAAAATTACTTCATCACACAGCGGAACAATTCTTTTTAAAGAATCGAAGCGGTTATCAAATCTCCTGCACACATCATTTTTCGGAATATCATGACCGCCTTTCCGTACCCTGTTTTCAATTCTTGCAAGACTTTCTTCTTTTGAGTTAAGACCTACATAGTACATAATAACATAGTAGCCCTGTTTTCGTGCCTGCTGAATTGTTTTCTCGGTTCTGTGTCCTGAAAGAGTGGTTTCCTGTGTGAAAGAAATATTGTTATCAAGGCAGTATGTGTCAGAATAATCAACATTGTTTGTTACAATTCTTTCACCACTTAAAATTCCGTATAGGCTTGTTTTTCCAACACAGTCAAGTCCTGCGATAACTGTAAATGTATTTTTTAATCATTTAATCAAGTCCTTGATAACTTCGCCGGCTATGATAAGACCTGCAACCGACGGAACAAATGCGGTGCTGCCGGGAACCTGTCTGCGTTGGGTGCATTTTCTCTCAGTTTCTGGAGGGCATATGCAATTTGTTTTACAGCTTATTGTCATATCGTCAACGGGTGTGATAGGCTTTTCCTTTGAATAAACAACCTTCAGCTTTTTGATACCTCTCTTTTTGAGTTCGTGTCTCATAACCCTTGCAAGAGGACAGACCGAGGTTTTGTAAATGTCGGCAACCTCAAACGCTGTAGGATCAAGCTTGTTACCTGCTCCCATTGAACAGATGATAGGCGTCTTGGCTTTGTCGGCTTGCATAACAAGCTCAATTTTGCCTGTTACCGTGTCAATTGCGTCAACTACATAGTCGTATTTTGAAAAGTCGAATTTTTCCGAGGTTTCAGGAGTGTAGAAGGTCCGGTGTTTGTTGATGATTATGTCGGGATTGATGTCCTTGAGCCTTTCCTCTGCAACATCAACCTTGTATTTGCCTACTGTTTTTCTTGTTGCAAAAATCTGGCGATTAATGTTTGTAAGGCACACCTTGTCATCGTCAATAAGGTCAAGCTCGCCGACTCCGCTCCTTGCAAGAGCCTCCGCCGTGTATCCGCCTACACCGCCGATTCCGAAAATTGCAACTCTTGTTTTTGAAAGCCTGTCCATAGCTTCTTTGCCAATCAAAAGCTGTGTTCTTGAAAACTGATTAAGCATAAAAACGCTCCTTAATACATATTCAAATCATTTAGTATTCCTATCGGTACAATAAGTATTTACATCGGAATAAAACTCCCGCTGTTTGCTGACGGGAGGTATCTTTGTATAGTTTATATTGTAATCACTGTTTTTGTCAAGCAAAACCCGAAATTTATTGACATGGAACGGTGAATGTAGTATAATCAAAACATACCAAACAGATAGGTTTAGTGGTAAAATAACTGACTAACTTTAATTGACAATAGCTGTCGGCAGTAATAAAATAACTTTAAAAGTGTATTTTACTGTCGGATTTTATTTGTAACGGAGCGAATTTTTTATGTACTGCCTGAGCGTAAGTCACAAAACTTCAAATGTGGTTGTGAGAAAGAAGCTTGCCTTTCCCGATGAGCAAAAAAAGACATTTCTTGACGAACTTTATTATTCTGAAAATATCAGCGAGTGTTTGATTCTCTGCACCTGCAACAGAACCGAGGTTTATTTTTGCGGTGACGAATCATCTGTGAAAACGGTTGAAACCGTTCTTTCGGATTTTTCAGGAATTGATTTTGACGAACTAAAAAAGTACATCTGCCTTTTCTACGGTGACAGGGCTTTGCTCCATCTTTTCAGGGTGGCAGGCGGAATTGAATCAATGGTTATCGGTGAAGATGAAATACTCGGTCAGTTAAAGCGAGCCTATGCCTTTGCAAAGGACAACGGCACGGTTGCCTATGAGCTTAATATGTGCGTTCAGGCGGCTGTTTCCTGTGCAAAAAAAATCAAGACCGAAACCGCCATTTCAAAAACATCGGTTTCAGTTGCAACTCTTGCGTCAAACGAGGCGGCAAAATTCAAAGACGGTGAGCTGAATGTCCTTGTAATCGGTGCAACAGGCAAGGTCGGCTCAACCGTTGTGAAAAATCTTTTGTCGCACAAAGGTATAAGCGTTACCGTGACTTCACGAAAGCACAAAGCAGAAACTGTTTTTGAAAATACGGGTGCGAATGTGATTGATTATGACGAAAGATACAAAGCGTTTGACTTTGCAGACTGCGTAATCAGTGCCACAAGCGGACCGCATTACACGGTTACATATTATGATTTAAAAAACAATATAAAAACCGAAAAATCAAGGCTGTTTATTGACCTTGCCGTACCGCCCGACATTGACGAAAATATCCCTAAAATAAGCGGAGTAAGGCTCATTAATATTGACTGCATAAAACAGCTTGCAAACGAGAACAATGCTCTCAAACTCGACAGCGTTGAAAGTGCAAAAGAAATAATTTTTGAGGAAATTGAAGTTCTCAAAAAAGACCTTGCCTTTCACGAATTTCTGCCGTGTATGCAGTCTGTGAAAAACGCAATGCCGTCAGATTTTTCGGAAAAATTCATTTATAAGCTGAAATCCGATGTTTCGGCAGAAGAATTTGCAAGAATTCTTGAAATCTACAGAAAGTGCGGAGAGACTAACTAATGGCATACTTCCCGTTTTATATTGACATTGAAAACAAAAAAATACTTGTAGTCGGCGGCGGTACGGTTGCACTCAGAAAGATTGAAAAGCTGACGCCGTTCTCGCCGGACATAACCGTTGTTGCCCCGAAAATCTGCGATGAAATCAAGGCTTTGAATGTGAAAATCATTGACCGCAGATTTTGTGACAGCGACCTTGACGGTGCGTTTTGCGTTGTCAGTGCAACCGATGATGAAACGCTCAACGGCAGAATTTTTCAGCTTTGCAATGAGAAAAATATTCTTGTTAACACAGTTGACGATAAGGAAAAATGCGGATTTATTTTTCCTGCAATTGCAAGCAAAAACGGCATAACGGCAGGAATTACAACATCGGGCAAAAGTCCGATTTACGCAAAATATCTTAAAGAGCTTTTTGTGGGAATTCTTGAAAGTATGAACGAAAATACAACCGAGGTTTTGTGGAAATATCGCCCGATAATTAAGGAGAAGGTTGAAAAGGAAGATGACAGAAGGAAGATTTTTGAACAGCTTCTTTCGCTTTGCCTTTCGGGACTTGAACCCGATGAAAAAACTGTTGAAAATTTGATAGAGGAATACGAACAATGACGATAAAAATCGGAACACGAAAAAGCAGGCTTGCCCTTGCACAAACCGAAATGTTAATAAAAACGCTGAAAAACCGTTTTCCGAATGTTAAAATTGAAACGGTTTACATTTCGACAACAGGCGACAAAACCCTTGACAAACCGCTTGCAGCTTTAGGCGGAAAAGGTGTGTTCATCAAGGAGCTTGAAATGTCACTTTTGAGCGGAGAAACAGATGTTGCCGTTCACAGCGCAAAGGACTTGCCAACAAAAATTGCAGACGGACTTGAAATTTCCGCCGTGTTGCCAAGGGGCAGCTATGGCGATGTTTTTGTCACACGCAACAATTTTGAAGCAAAGGATGGCTTTGTCATCGGAACAGGCAGTTTAAGGCGAAAGCTTTTTGCGGAGAAAATCTATCCTAATGCAAAATTCAAGGATATAAGGGGCAATGTTGACACCCGACTTAAAAAGCTGTTGAACGGTGAGTACGATGCTCTTGTGCTTGCAAAGGCAGGGCTTGAAAGACTTGACCTTTGCAACGGTGAGGATTACACGGTAACTCCGTTTGATACCGATGAATTTCTCCCAGCACCGTGTCAGGGAATAGTTGCGATTGAAAGCAGAAAAAACAGCGAGGTTTCCAAAATGCTCGCTGAAATCAGCGACAAAAATACAATGCTTTCGTTTGAAACCGAAAGACAGGTTTTGCACAGCCTCAATGCCGATTGTTCAACTCCCGTCGGTGCAATTTCAAAGGTTGAAAACGACAGAATAACGCTTTCTCTGTCTGCCGACTGCAAAAAACAGTCAGCGGAACAGATGAAATTTCAAACAGAATCAAACTTGTAAAAAGGCTGGTGAACGAAATTGAGTAACGGAAGAGTGTATATTGTCGGTGCGGGATGCGGCGATTTTGACCTGATAACAATGCGTGGTGCGGAGTATATCAGACATTGCGATGTGCTTGTTTACGACAGCCTTATAGATGTGTCATTGCTCGGTTTTGCACCCGAAACGGCTGAAAAAATCTGCGTTGGAAAGCGTTCGGGCAGACACAGCGAAAAGCAGGAAAATATTAACGAAATCCTTGTTGAAAAGGCGAGAGAGGGCAAAACGGTTGTCCGTCTTAAAGGTGGCGATCCGTTCGTGTTCGGCAGAGGCGGAGAGGAGATTGAAACCCTCAAAAGTGCCGATATTCCGTTTGATATTGTACCCGGAATTTCTTCCTCGATTGCCGTTCCCGAACTTGCGGGAATCCCTGTTACACACAGAAATCTGAGCCGAAGTGTTCATATAATCACGGGACATACGGCACAGGACACCCTGCCCGAAAATATAAAGAAGTGTGCCGAAACCGACGGAACGCTTGTCTTTCTTATGGGCTTGAGAAACCTCCCCGACATTGCGGAAAATCTCATGCGTAACGGTAAATCGGAGGATACTCCCGTTGCAGTTGTGTCAAACGGCGCTTGTGCAAAAAATCAGACCGTGAGGGGAACCCTCTCGACAATCTGCGAAAATGTTAAATCCGCAGAGGTTGTTCCGCCTGCCGTTATAGTGGTTGGCGAAACCGCAAAATTTGACTTTGCCCCCACAATTACAAGACCTTTGAAAAATGTTTCGGTTACCGTTACAGGTACGAGAAAGCTCTCCGACAAGCTCGGCAAAATGCTCACGCTTTCGGGTGCGGAGGTCAAAAGACACGATCTTTTAAAGGTGATTGAATATCATGACAACGAAGCTTTTGACAATGCAATAAACGGCATTGACGGTTACGATTATGTGGTGCTTACAAGTATGAACGGTGCAGAAATTTTTATGAGCCGACTGCGTAAGCTGAAAAAGGATATCCGCAGTTTTGCAAATATTAAGTTTGCGGTGATTGGTTCGGGAACTGCAGCTGTACTTGAAAAGTACGGAATTTTTGCCGACTGTATTCCAAATGTCTACACAACCCGTGAACTTGGAATTTTGCTTGCAAAAACGGTGAAAAGCGGCGAAAAAGTATTGATTCTGCGTGCCGAAAACGGTTCGCCCGAACTCACTCGGATTTTGGCTGATAACAACATTGATTTTGACGATGTCAAAACCTATGACATTCAGCTTGAGAAAAAGCAGGATAATTCCGTTGTTGATACCGACTTCATTACTTTTGCGAGTGCGTCGGGTGTGAACACATTTTTTGACGGCGGAGCAATTATTTCCGACAGAACTTCCGTTGTCTGCATAGGTGAAATTACCGCCGAGGCACTTGAAAGTCACGGCGTAAATTCGTTCAAGATTGCAAAAACGAAGGACACAGACGGAATTTTGAAAACTATAATCAAGGAAGTAACTTTGAAAGAAGGATAAATATATGAGAAGATTCAGAAGATTAAGAGCAGGCGAACAGATTCGCAGTCTTGTTCGTGAAACAAGAATTGACAAGGGCGATTTGATTTACCCGATTTTCATTGCAGAGGGTGAAAATATTAAAAAGCCTGTTGATTCAATGCCGAATGTCTACCAATATTCGCTTGACAGAGCAGACGAGATTCTTAAAGAAATTGAAAACAGCGGCATTGCAGGACTTCTTATTTTCGGAATTCCAAAGCATAAAGACGAGCTTGCAACATCAGCCTATGACGATAACGGTGTAACTCAGAACGCAATCAGATACATAAAGAAAAATTATCCGTCACTCCTTATTATTGCCGATGTCTGTCTTTGTGAATACACAAGTCACGGTCATTGCGGTGTTGTTTGCGGTCACGAAATTCTCAATGACGAAACACTTCCGCTCCTCTCTAAAATGGCTGTCAGTCTTGCAAAAGCAGGTGCGGATATCATCGCTCCTTCGGATATGATGGACGGCAGAGTGTCTGCAATCAGAAACGCACTTGACGAAAACGGACTTATCAACACTCCGATTATGTCATACAGTGCAAAATTTGCCTCAGGCTACTATTCACCGTTCCGTGACGCCGCAGAATCTGCCCCCGAATTTGGCGACAGAAAAAGCTATCAGATGGATTACGCAAACGGCAAAGAGGCTCTGCGTGAAATTGCAGATGATATTGACGAGGGTGCGGATATGGTTATGGTCAAGCCTGCACTTGCATATCTCGATATCGTAAAAGCCGCAAGCGAACGCTTTGACCTTCCGCTTGTTGCCTATAATGTAAGCGGTGAATATGCAATGGTCAAGGCGGCTGCCGAAAAAGGTTGGATTGACGAAAAGAAAATTGTGTGCGAAAATATGATTGCAATCAAGAGGGCCGGTGCGGATATCATAATCACATACCACGCACTTGATGTTGCAAAATGGATTGACGAATTTTACAAATAGGGAAGTGCTTTTATGAATACAACTCAAAGCGAAAAGCTATACGCACAGGCGCTTGACTTTATGCCCGGCGGTGTGAACAGTCCTGTCCGTGCGTGTCGTTCGGTCGGAAGAACTCCGCTTTTTATCGACCGTGCAGAGGGTTCAAAAATTTTTGATGTTGACGGAAACGAGTTTATTGACTATATCTGCTCATGGGGACCGAATATCCTCGGTCACAAACAGCCCGATGTTATCAAGGCCGTGACTTCTGCCTGTCAGAACGGACTTACATTCGGTGCGTGCCACAGCGGAGAAATTGAACTTGCCGAGCTTATCCGCAAAAATATGCCGTCAATCGAAATGCTCCGACTTGTAAATTCAGGCACAGAGGCGGTTATGAGTGCAATCCGTGCCGCAAGAGGCTTTACAAAAAGGGATAAAATTGTAAAATTCGAGGGCTGTTACCACGGTCATTCCGACGGCTTGCTTGTAAAGGGCGGTTCGGGACTTCTGACAAATTCAATTCCGAACAGCGCAGGTGTGCCGAAAGGCTACACAGACACAACTTTGCTTGCAAAGTATAATGATGAAGAATCCGTGCAACAGCTTTTTGATAACTGCGGTGATGAAATTGCCTGTGTAATTGTTGAGCCTTGTGCCGCAAATATGGGTGTTGTTCCGCCCAAAAAGGATTTTTAAAATTCCTGCGTGAAATCACTGAAAAGCATGATTCACTTCTTATTTTTGATGAAGTAATCACAGGCTTCAGACTTTCACTCGGCGGTGCTCAAAAGCTTTACGGAGTAAAACCCGACCTTACAACCCTCGGAAAAATTGTCGGCGGCGGAATGCCGCTTGCGGTTTACGGAGGTCGAAAAGAGATTATGGAGTGTGTTGCTCCTCTCGGTTCTGTTTATCAGGCAGGCACACTTTCGGGAAATCCGGTAGCGGTAAGTGCAGGCATTGCAACGCTTAAAATTCTTGAAAAAAAATAAAGATTCGATATATCCCGAGCTTGAACGCAAATCGGCAAAGATCGAGAATGCAATGAAGAACGCAGGACTTAATGTGAACCGTGTGGGTTCGATTATGACGGCATTTTTTACCGACAAAAAGGTTGTTGACTATGACACGGCAACCACAGCCGACACAAAGAGATATGCCGAGTATTACAATCATCTGCTTGAAAACGGAATCTATGCCGCACCGTCACAGTTTGAGGCGATGTTTGTTTCATTTGCGCACACGGAAGATGACATTGAAAAAACCTGTCAGGTTATTGAAAGCTTTAAATAAAATCTGATAAAACAAGAAAAGCCACCGACATAAAAATCGGTGGCTTTTTGTTTGTAATCTATCAGATGTAGTACATCGGAATGTTGTGTTCAATTTCATTGTTTTTGATATACTCATCGCAAAGCTGTGCAAGTGTAATGCTTTCGGCATATTCCTGAAGATATGACGACATCTTCGACCAAAGACTGTTGTCGATAAGTCTTATCATAACATCATCATCGCCCCGAGTGTTAAAATAAACATTGCTCAGAACATTTGCGTCAAGTGCGTTTATGATATCCTTGAATGTAATCTCTTTAAGGTTTTTTGCAATAACATAACCGCCGTTTGAACCCTTCTGACCTCGCACAAGTCCTGCCGAGCTGAGTGATGAGAGAATCTGTTCAAGATACTTTTTAGATATATTTTGCCGTTTGGCAATTTCGGGAGTTGTTACCGCATTGCCGTTTAGTGAGTGTGACGCAATGTCAATAACAGCGATGATTCCGAATTCCACCTTTGTTGAAATCTTCAATTTTAGCATCTCCTTTCCGTGCGTTTTGTTTGCTGAAAGAGTATATAATAATGGTAACAGTTTTTAATTTAAAAATCAATACCTACTAAACAAATATGCATTGTAGGAAATAATGGAATTACGGCAAATTTTAAAGAAAAATTGTGCAACAGGTAAAATCTTATTAAACCTATTGAAATACTATGATTAATGGAGTATAATCTACCTATATCAATCGAAGCCGTCAGACAAATTCTTACGACGGTCTTACACAAAAGGGTTGGTTGTATGAAATTAAGGGGTTGGTGATATTATGGAGTTTAACACCGCATTACTTCACAAGGGTTTTAACGGTGAAAAGGTTTTTGGCTCAACCTTAACTCCCATTTATCAGGTCAGTGCATTTTCGCACAGCTCTGCCGAACAGCTTGAAAAGGTGTTCAACAACAGAGCTCCCGGCTACGCCTACTCTCGAATAGGCAATCCCACGGTAACATCTTTTGAGAACAGAATTGCTTCCATTGAAAACGGTGTCGGTGCGGTTGCGTGTTCGTCAGGTATGGCAGCCGTTACGATGGCACTCCTGAACATTCTTGAATCAGGTGACGAAGTAATCGCAAGCGCAGGTCTTTTTGGCGGAACAATTGATTTGTTTGGAGATCTTGAGCCTTTCGGAATTGTTACACGATATGTCAACAAGGTGACAGCCGAGGAGATTGAACCGCTCATAAACGAAAAAACAAAAGCAGTCTTTGCCGAGCTTATCGGCAATCCCGGACTTGAAATTGCCAATCTTGACGCTGTATCAGAGCTTGTTCATTCACACGGTGTTCCGCTCATTATCGACAGCACAACGGCAACTCCGTATCTTATTCAGCCGTTTCAACACGGTGCCGACATCGTTGTTCATTCCTCGTCAAAGTACATTAACGGCGGCGGAAATTCAATCAGCGGAATAATCGTTGACAGCGGCAATTTTGAATGGAATACGGAAAGATACAAAGGTCTTGCAGAGTACAAAAAATTCGGTCGGCTTGCATATGTTGCAAATCTGAGAAACGGTATCTGGCGAAACATAGGCTGTTGCCTTGCACCGTTTAATGCTTTTATGAACTCTGTCGGACTTGAAACACTCGGACTTCGTATGGAGCGTCTTTGTTACAACGCTCTTGAGCTTGCAAAGTTCTTTGAAACACAGGACGGAATCGAAGTCAACTATCCGGCTCTTGAAGCTTCTCCATATTACAGCCTTTGTCAAAAGCTGTTGAAGGGAAAAGGCGGTGCAATCCTCACAATCAGGGCAGGAAGTAAAGAAAGAGCGTTTAAGCTTATCAATAATTTAAAATATGCAACAAATGCAACAAATATAGGCGACACAAGAACACTTGTAATTCATCCGTCAAGCACAATTTACGCTCACGGAACAGAAGAACAAAAAAGAAACGCAGGCGTGTTTGATGATACAATAAGAATCAGCGTCGGCATTGAGGATATTGAGGATTTAAAGTCTGACTTCAAACAGGCTGTAGACAGTATAAATGTGAATGAATCGGAGGAGTAAGAGAAATGGCAGTTGATTATGCTACGCTTAAAAAGGGCGGCTTTATGCGTCAAAAACAGAAAAATAATTTTTCACTCAGGCTCAGAGTTGTAGGCGGCAACCTCACAGCTAAACAGCTTGCGAAAATTGCCGAGGTTTCGGAAAACTACGGTGACGGTTATGTTCACCTCACATCAAGACAAAGTGTTGAAATTCCTTTTGTAAAGCTTGATGATGTTGAAGCAGTTAAGGACGCACTTGCCGAGGGCGATGTTGAGCCGGGCGTTTGCGGTCCGAGAGTAAGAACAATTACAGCCTGTCAGGGTGAGGCAATCTGTCCCAGCGGTTGTATTGATACATACGCTCTTGCAAAGGAGCTTGACGACAGATATTTTGCAAAGGAACTTCCGCACAAGTTCAAGTTCGGCATAACAGGCTGTCAGAACAACTGCCTTAAAGCCGAGGAAAACGATGTCGGTATCAAGGGCGGAATCAAGGTTTCATGGAAAGAGGACGCTTGTATCGGCTGCGGAGTCTGCGTAAAGGCCTGCCGTCAGGGTGCAATCACTCTTGAAGACGGGAAAATTTCCGTTGACAATTCAAAGTGTAACTACTGCGGCAGATGCTTCAAGGCTTGCCCGACAGATGCGTGGGACACAATTCACGGTTACATTGTTTCATTCGGCGGACTTTTCGGTAACTCAATTAACAAGGGTGAAACAATTATTCCGTTTATCGAAAATAAAGAAAAACTTATGGAAATCTGTGATGCCGCTCTTAACTTCTTTGCAGAAAACGCAAAGCCGAGCGAACGATTTAAGTTTACAATCGACAGAGTAGGCAGAGAGAAATTTGAACAGAGAATTTTGGAGGTTTACAATGGCTGATTTTGTAATTGACGATACAGTAGATATTACCGATGTGGTATGCCCGACAACTTTTGTAAAGGCAAAGGTTGCCCTTGAAGAACTTGACGAAGGTCAGATCCTTTCAATCAAAATGAATGACGGCGAGCCTGTTCAGAATGTTCCGAGAAGTATCAAGGAAGAGGGACACAAAATTCTCAAGCTCATTGACAACGGGGACGGCACATATGACCTGATTGTTGAAAAGGTTGGTGATTAAATGCCGCAGAGAGTAAGCAAAGACAATTTTCAGAGCGAAGTTCTTTCAGCCGATACACTCGTGCTTGCGGATTTTTATTCCGACAGCTGTATCCCTTGCAAAAGACTTTCACCCGTACTCTTTGAACTTGAAAAAGAGTATGAGGGCAAGCTGAAAATTGCAAAGATAAATGTTAATTTTGATTCCGAACTTGCGTCGGAATATGAAGTACAGGCGGCACCCACACTCGTTTTTTTCAAAAACGGTGAAGAGAAAGAAAGACTCAGAGGTGCGGTCAAAAAATCAGAAATAATCGAAGTGACAGAAAAACTTATTAAGGAGTAATCGTTATGACAATCACAGTTGCAGGAAACAAAAAGGAAGTTGCAGACAATCTTAAGGTAGCACAGCTCATTATTGACGAGAATGTTGAAACACCCGAGTATGTAACCGTTACAATCAATGACGAATTTGTTAAGAGCGGTACATTTGAAGAAACAACCTTAAAGGACGGCGATGTTGTAGAGTTCCTTTACTTTATGGGAGGCGGTCAGTAATGGCATTTTCAAACGAACAGCTTGAAAGATATTCAAGACACATTATTCTTAAAGAGGTCGGCGCAAAGGGACAGAAAAAGCTCCTTAATGCAAAGGTTCTCATTATCGGTGCAGGCGGACTCGGCGCTCCTGCCGCAATGTATCTTGCCGCCGCAGGTGTAGGTACAATCGGAATTGCAGATGCAGACGAGGTGGATCTCTCAAATCTTCAAAGACAGATTATCCACTCAACACAGGATATCGGCAAGCCTAAGGTTGAGTCGGCAAAGGAAACAATGGAGGCTATCAACCCCGATGTTACCGTAAAGACATACCACACATTTGTTACAAGCGAAAACATACTTGACCTTGTAAAGGAGTATGACTTCATCATTGACGGTACGGATAACTTTCCGGCAAAGTTCCTTATCAACGATGCCTGTGTAATGGCTAAAAAGCCTTTCTCACACGCCGGAATCATCAGATTTAAAGGTCAGCTTATGACCTATGTGCCGGGTGAAGGCCCTTGTTACCGTTGTGTATTCAAGAACCCTCCGCCAAAGGACGCAGTTCCAACCTGTAAGCAGGCAGGTGTTATCGGTGCAATGGGCGGTGTAATCGGCAGCCTACAGGCAATGGAAGCAATCAAGTACATCATCGGTCAGGGCGAGTTGCTCACGGGCTATCTTCTTACATATGACGCACTCAAAATGGAATTTCGCAAGGTAAAACTTCCGAGTGACACACACAATTGCGCAGTCTGCGGTGACCATCCGACAATCACAGAGCTTATCGACTACGAACAGGCAGAATGTGACGGTGTTCATTTATGATAAAACTTACAAAAAGCGACTTTGAAAAAATACTTGCTCACGCTGTAAAGGAGCTTCCCGATGAGGCTTGCGGTCTTATTGCAGGAACGGTTAAGGGCGGTGACAAGGAGATTAAAAGGGTTTATCTCCTTACAAATATCGACCACTCAAACGAACATTTTTCGCTTGATCCAAAGGAACAGCTTGAGGCAATCAAAGATATGAGAAAGAACGGATTTGTTCCTCTCGGCAACTGGCATTCACATCCCGAATCGCCGTCAAGACCGTCTGAAGAGGACAAAAGACTTGCCTTTGACAGCAAGGCAAGCTATATGATTCTTTCGCTTATGGACAGAGAAAATCCCGTTCTCAATTCATTCAAAATTACGGGAGATACAGCAGAAAAGGAAGAACTTGTTATAGAGTAAAGGAGGGAAATTATGTACGACATCGTGATTATCGGCAGCGGTCCCGCAGGACTTTCAGCCGCAATTTATGCACAGCGTGAAAACCTTAAAGCGGTTGTGGTTGAAAAAGAATTTATGGGTACGGGACAGATTGCCGAGAGCGAGAGAGTAGATAATTACCCCGGACTTTACGGTGAAACAGGCTTTGACCTCGGAGAAAAGTTCAGAACTCACGCCGAAAAACTCGGTGCTGAATTTGTTGAGGGAGAGGTTACCGAGGTTGAAAGAGTTAACGGTAACTTCTCCGTAAACATTGACGGCGGTGAAAGTCTTGAAACAAAAACCGTAATCTATGCGGCAGGAACACAGCGCAGAAAGCTTGGTGTAAAAGGCGAAAAGGAATTTTCGGGTAACGGAGTTTCTTATTGTGCGGTGTGTGATGCGGCTTTCTATAAGGATAAAATTACCGTGGTAACAGGCGGCGGTGACACTGCTTTGGGTGACGCACTTCTGCTTTCAAGATTCTGCAAAAAGGTTTATCTCGTTCACAGAAGGGATTCCTTCAGAGCAGGCAGAGCCTTGCAGAACAGGGTGTTTGCCACGGAAAATATTGAAGCTTTTACAAATGCAACGGTATCTGAAATTAACGGAGATACAAAGGTGACTTCGGTCACGCTTTTACAAAACGGAGAAGGAAAACAGCTTGATTGCAACGGCGTTTTCGTTGCAGTCGGAAGTGTTCCCGATACAAAACCTCTTGCAAATCTTGTCAAAACCGACAAGGACGGTTACATTATTGCCGATGAAAGCGGAAAAACCTCTGCAGACGGTATTTTTGCAGGCGGTGACATCAGAACAAAAGCACTTCGTCAGGTCGTTACAGCCGTGTCGGACGGTGCAAACTGTGTGATTTCGGCAGAAAAATATCTTGACGAGAAACAATAACGGCAAGGGAGTGAAATCCTATGAAAACAGAAAAAATAAGTACCGATGTCCTCATTATAGGCGGCGGAACGGCAGGCTGTTATGCGGCTCTGACCATTTCCGAAAATTCGGACAAAAAGGTTCTTATCTGTGAAAAAGCACACATCAAAAGAAGCGGTTGTCTTGCCGCAGGTGTAAATGCTCTTAACGCATACATTGTTGAGGGCAGAAAACCGCAGGACTATGTTGACTACGCTAAAAAGGACGCCGACGGGATTGTCAGAGAGGATTTGCTCCTTACCATGTCCGAAAAGCTCAACGAAGTAACCGACAGGCTTGAAAAACTCGGTCTTGTAATTTTAAAGGACGAGAACGGAAAGTATGTTACACGAGGCAACCGAAACCTTAAAATCAACGGTGAAAACATAAAGCCGATTCTTGCGGACGCAGTCGAAAAGGCAAAGAATGTAACGGTTCTCAACCGTGTCAATATTTTTGATTACTCGGTAAAGGACAACAAAATCAACGGTGCATTCGGATTCGGCATTGAAAGCGGAATTTTCTACACAATCGAAGCAAAGGCTGTCATAATTGCCACAGGCGGTGCGGCAGGACTTTATAAGCCGAACAACCCCGGATTTTCCCGCCATAAGATGTGGTATCCGCCCTTTAACACAGGTGCAGGCTACGCAATGGGAATCAGAGCCGGTGCAGAGATGACAACCTTTGAAATGCGTTTTATCGCACTCAGATGCAAGGACACAATCGCTCCCACGGGAACACTTGCACAGGGTGTAGGTGCAAAGCAGATTAATTCACTCGGTGAGGTTTATGAAACAAAGTATGGACTTACAACTTCCGAAAGAGTTTACGGTACGGTAAATGAAAATCAGGAGGGCAGAGGTCCCTGCTACCTCAGAACAGAGGGAATCACAGCCGAGCAGGACGAATCACTTTTAAAAGCGTATCTCAATATGGCACCTTCGCAGACAATCAAGTGGATTGAAAGCGGAAGAAATCCTTCACGGCAGAATGTTGAAATTGAGGGAACAGAGCCGTATATCGTAGGCGGTCACACGGCAAGCGGTTACTGGGTTGACACAGACCGTGCAACCACAATTGAAGGACTTTTTGCAGGCGGTGATGTTGCAGGCGGTTGTCCGCAGAAGTATGTTACGGGTGCTCTTGCAGAGGGTGAAATTGCAGGGCTTTCGGCAGTTAAGTATATTGACAGCAAAGAAAGCTTTGAGAAAATCAGCAATGAAGATACAAATTATCACCTCATAGAAACAGAGAAATATCTCACAGACCGCAATTCACTCTACACCACGGAACAGCTTGAAGAGGCAATGCAGACGGTTATGGACAGCTACGCAGGCGGTATAAAAACAAACTACCGTTTCAACGAAAAACAGCTTGACATTGCCGACTGCAAAATCAGACAGCTTGAAACGCTCACAGATGACCTCTATGCAGAAGATTTTCAGGAGCTTATGTATATCTGCGAGCTTAAAGAAAGGCTTACGGTCTGCAAAAGCGTAATTGCTCACCTCAGAGCGAGAAAGGAAACACGCTGGCACAGCTTTGCCGAAAACCTTGACTATCCCGAAAAGGACGACAGGAACTTTAACAAGTATGTTAATTCCCGTCTTGAAAACGGCGAGATAAAAATTATTATTCGTGACCTTGTAACGGGAGGTGAAAAGTATGAGCATAGTAATTGACAAGTCCAAGTGCATAGGCTGCAAAAGGTGTCGCAATGTCTGCCCCGGAAGTCTTATCAAGACTGACGAAAACGGCAAAGCGTACATCAAATATCCCAAGGATTGCTGGGGCTGCACCTCCTGCATAAAAGAATGTCCCGCATATGCAATCAGCTTTTTCCTCGGTTCAGATATCGGCGGTATGGGCAGTAAGGTTCACACCGAAAAGAACGGAGATATCCTCTCGTGGTTAATTGAAAAACCGCATGGCGAGGTCATTAAGATTGATATAAATCAAAAAGAATCAAACAAATACTAAGGAAACACTTTGTAAGTATTTCCGTGAAAAGGAGATAAGGTATGAGTCAGCTTTCACATTTAGATGAGCTTGAAGCAGAAGCTATATACATAATCAGAGAAGTTGCGGCAGAGTGCGAAAATCCTGTTATGCTCTACTCAATAGGCAAGGACAGCTCGGTTATGCTCCACCTTGCAATGAAGGCGTTTTATCCCGAAAAACCGCCGTTCCCGTTCCTCCACATTGACACAACATGGAAGTTCAAGGATATGATAAAATTCCGTGATGACACAGCAAAAAAGCTCGGAATTGAAATGCTCGTTTACACCAATGAAGAAGGTGTTAAAAAAGGCATCAACCCGTTTGATCACGGTGCGGCTTACACAGATATTATGAAAACACAGGCTCTCAAACAGGCTCTCAACAAATACGGCTTTACTGCGGCATTCGGCGGCGGCAGACGAGATGAGGAAAAGTCAAGAGCCAAGGAAAGAATTTTCTCTTTCAGAAATAAAGCACAGGCATGGGATCCTAAGAACCAGCGCCCAGAGATGTGGAAGCTTTACAACACAAAAATCAATAAGGGCGAAAGCATTCGTGTGTTCCCAATTTCCAACTGGACAGAAAAGGACATATGGCAGTACATTCAAAGGGAAAAAATTGACATCGTTCCGCTTTACTTTGCGGCAAAAAGACCTGTTGTTTACCGTGACGGCAACATTATTATGGTTGATGACGATCGTTTTCCGCTCAAAGAGGGCGAAGTACCCGAATTGAAATCGGTTCGTTTCAGAACACTCGGCTGTTATCCTCTTACAGGCGGCATAGAGTCAACTGCAACAACTCTTGATGAAATTATTGACGAAACCCTCAGCTCCGTTTCTTCGGAGCGTACCTCCAGAGTAATTGATAACGAGGCACAGGGCAGTATGGAACGCAGAAAAAGGGAGGGTTACTTCTAATGAAAGGTTTACTTAAATTTATTACCTGCGGCAGTGTTGATGACGGTAAATCAACACTCATAGGTCACATACTTTATGACGCAAAGCTTATTTATGCCGATCAGGAAAAGGCTCTTGAGCTTGACAGTAAGGTCGGCAGTCGCAGCGGTGACATTGACTATTCGCTTTTGCTTGACGGTCTTATGGCTGAGCGTGAGCAGGGCATCACAATTGATGTTGCTTATCGCTACTTCACAACCGACAACCGCAGTTTTATCGTTGCCGACACACCCGGTCACGAGGAATATACAAGAAACATGGCTGTAGGCGCATCCTTTGCAGACCTCGCAGTTATCCTCATTGACGCATCACAGGGCGTTCTTGTTCAGACAAGACGACACGCAAGAATCTGTAAGCTTATGGGTATAAGACATTTTGTCTTTGCTGTTAATAAGATGGATTTGGTAAAGTACAGCAAGTCACGCTTTGACGAAATCGTAAAGCAGATTGAAGAACTAAAAAACGAGCTTTTACTTGACGATATCTACATCATTCCGCTTTCCGCAACAGAGGGCGACAATGTTACCGTAAAGTCCGAAAACATTCCGTGGTACAACGGTGTTCCTCTGCTTCAGTATCTCGAAACTATTGATGTTGATTCCTCGGAGGAGGAAGAAGGATTCTATCTTCCTGTTCAGCGAGTTTGCCATCCCGACCACACATTCAGAGGCTTTCAGGGACAGATTGAGTCGGGCAGTATCAGCATAGGCGATGAAATCGTAACACTCCCGAGTAATGAAAAGGCTCATGTAAAGCAGATTCTTATGACAGATAAGGATGTTAAAACCGCTTTCAAGGGACAACCCGTTACAATCACACTTGACAAGGAAGTTGATGTATCCCGTGGCTGTGTAATAACAAAGGACACAAATCTTGCGTCCTATCAGGAGCTTACAGCGTCAATTCTCTGGATGGATGACGAACAGCTTACAGCCGGCAAGGATTACCTTGTAAAGCTCGGAACAAAGACTATTTCGGGTATCGTTTCCGAAATCAAGTACGCTGTTGATGTGAACACAGGCGAGCATATTCCTGCCGATTCACTCACAAAGAACGGAATCGCAGTCTGCACAATTCTGCTTGCAGAGCCGATTGCGGTTGACCTTTTCTCAAAGCATAAAACACTCGGCGAGCTTATTTTGATTGACCGTGTGTCAAATATGACATCAGCCTGCGGTGTTGTTGATTCGGTTGAAGAAAAAGCCGATGATGCAAAAAAAGCGTCATTTGTACTCGGTTCACTTGAGGCAAGAGGTGACATTTTTGAAGAGTTTTTCTACGACACTTCAAGCCTTAATGTTCTCAAATATCAGCCTGTTAAGGAAACCTATACAAAGGGGGACACAATCCCTGTTGAGGGCGAAAGCTATAAGTATCCCGACAGCTTTGATATTATAGTTCTTCGTGACAGCGTTGCTGTAAAGGTTCGTGACCGCAAGATTACCGATATCGTTCCGACATCGGAGTACAGCTACGGCGATGTTCCTGTTGTAAATGGCAGAGGCTTCGAGGTTCTTGCTGACAGCAACGAAAAAATTCAGCAGTTTCTTTCCGAGTATTCAAATCTTAAAAGCATCAACGATGCGGATTTCTTTGCAAAGTGGGTTAAGTTCGATACCTACAGAAAAATTGCAATTCAAAACAGATAACAGGTTTATTCATTTTAACTCATTCGCAGAGGGCATTGTCATTTGGCAATGTCCTTTGTGATTTTATGACTTTCTTGCCGAAAAACTGACCTTGCTGCCAAATTGTTGCATTTATAATTTTTATTCTGTATAGTGTACTCAACAAATAAATTTTAAGGAGTGCTTACAAATGAGCAAAACAGCGGCAGTATTGATCACATTTTTCCTCGGTGAACTCGGTGTCCACAGATTTATGACAGGCAAAATCGGAACAGGTGTCATCTGGCTTTTGACCTGCGGTGTTTTCGGTATCGGTTGGCTTGTTGATTTTATTATGGTTCTTACAGGCAAATTTACGGACAAAAACGGAAATGTCTGGGGTGCTAACTAATCTGAAAGGAAGTTACTATGGCATTCGGAATTAAAACCAAAAACATTAAGACACAAAATTCTTATACGATTGAGAGCTTTTTTGATGCAATCAAAGACAAAGAGTTTACGGCAGGAACTCCGTCACTTACAAAGCATGGAATGGCTACCGTAATAACATTTCCAGCTCTCGACAGTCAGAATCAGGTGTGGATTATGAAAAGCGGTTTCGGCAAGGAAACGCAGAAATTTTCAATTCAAAAGTCCACTCAGGCGGGTATGGACAATGTAGCCAAAAATGCGGCATTGGATTCAATCACAGGCGGGCTTTTCAGCGTTGGCGGAATGATCAGCGAAAACACAAAAAAGTGTGAAAAACTTGTTGATGCAACCGCAAAAGAACTTTCAGAAATGAATCTGTAACCAAAGTCGGCACGATTTTAGTGCCGATTTTTTCTTGCCAAAAACTGCTTTTAACGGTACAATTAGGTTGGGTGAGATTATGTTTTTTTACGATTATTACAATTCTCCGATTGGCAATATAACTATGGCATCTGACGGTGAGAGCCTTTGCGGTTTGTGGTTTGATGGACAAAAGTACTTTGCGTCAACCGTAAAAGGTGAAACTGAGGATAAAACCCTGCCTGTTTTTGAACAGACAAAAAAGTGGCTTGACATATATTTTTCGGGCAACGAACCCGATTTTACGCCCAAACTTTCGCTTAACGGCTCAGAATTTCGCAAGGCTGTGTGGGATATTCTCCTGACAATTCCCTACGGCTCAGTTATGACCTACGGCGAAATTGCAAAAATTTTGGCAAAACAGCGTGGCATTTCGAGAATGTCTGCACAGGCGGTCGGTGGTGCTGTGGGTCACAATCCGATTTCGATAATCGTGCCGTGTCACCGTGTTGTCGGGACAAACGGAAACCTTACGGGTTATGCGGGCGGCATAGACAAAAAAATCAGCCTTCTCAAAATTGAAAAGACTGATGTTAAAAAGCTTATTCCAAAATTCCCGAAAAGAATTAACTAAAATTATTAATTACCCAACCCGTGGTTATTGCAAGTCTGTCATCCGACAGGCTTGTTTCAATTTTACCGCCGTTTTTTTCGGCAAGATTTTTCAAAGTTTTATACGCAAAGCTGTGGTACAGAACATTGTTCTGTGCCTTTTTTATTTCATTTTCAATCGGAAAGCTTATGCAGCAAAAGAGAAATCCAGCCCTTGTTTCTGCTTTTAAGGCGATAATTTGTTTTCCGTTTCCGCAAAATTCCTTTACATTTTCAAACGCAATGTCAATCATATTGTTAAACAAAACGCAGATTTCAAGGTTGTCGGCAGGCACATTTGCAAGCGAACCCTCAAAAGTGATTTTAATATTTTCATCTGCATTTTTCTGCTTATCGCTTAAAATCGCATCGGTCAGGTCATTGCCCGTGTTGTACAAAATCTGAAATGAGCTTATAATCTCGCTGTCATATTTTTGTCAGGAGGGGAAGGAACCTCATCATATTTCCGACTGTTGATAAGCGATTTTAATCCGATAGAAAGATCGTTATAATCATGCCTGATTTTTCTCAGTTCATATCCCGAAGTCGTAATGCTCTTGTAATAATTAATCTGTGCGTTAAGCTGTCTTTCGTAGATGTCGTTTTCGTGCATATATTGGCTCTTTTTAATCTGATTGTACAAAAGAATAGGTATTGAAAACGAGAATACAATCGACACAATCATTGTCTAAAATTTTAAGTGTAGCTGTTCTGTAATCCGATGACGGAATTATGTAATATGCCCCGAAGGTCGCCATACTTCCGCCGAGATACAGAAAAATCAATATCATAATTATTGTCGGTTTGGTAATTGACTCAACCACAAGCTTGGTTTTGATTTTCAGCGGACTTGACAGCAGTACGAATATTCCCAAAACAATAAGATTTGAAATCAGATTAAAAAACACACTGGTGCTGCTCGCAAAT
>ENA-OQKI01000024-OQKI01000024.1-human-gut-metagenome-genome-assembly--contig:-NODE-24-length-41088-cov-11.309660_pt1 | contig 41088 bp, 34 predicted proteins | sample MGYA00242778_ERZ504798 | MGnify/ENA primary metagenome ERZ504798 (study PRJEB26092, sample SAMD00036414) | human gut metagenome | host: Homo sapiens | study: EMG produced TPA metagenomics assembly of... | reverse complement strand
CGCGGTTTTGCGGTGGTCATAGCCCTGGTGAGACGCCCGGTCCCATTCCGAACCCGGTAGCTAAGGCCAGGCGCGGCGATGGTACTGCACTCGAGAGGGTGTGGGAGAGTAGCACGCCGCCGCTTCACACGTTGGGGGTTCCCGTCGAGCATCCTGCTCCGGGAACCCCATTTTTTTTATCCCCGAATCTTTTGTTCCTCCTCCCGGTTCTTCCGGCTGACCCCATGCGGGTTCCCGGAAGGGCTTTTTTATTTCCCGTATTTCCTTCTTCCTTCCGGGACTCCCGTGGGGCTTGGCTTCCGGGGACCCCGTCTTTCCATCCTTGATTTCCATCTGATTCCCAGGTCTCCCGCAGGGGCATGGAAATCCTTTCCACTCCTGGTTTTTTCTCTTCGGCGCCGCGGATTCCTGTTAGAAGACCGGAAAAACTATGGTTTTGGGACCTCGTGTGTGTCCCATGCATCAAAGCGCTTAGACTGGTCTTATGGCAAGAGTTACGGTGTATGACGTTGCAGAGAAGGCGGGTGTGTCTACCGCGACGGTCTCCTTCGCCTTCAGGCATCCCGACAAAGTGAAGGATGATACCAAGGCCAAGGTCCTCAGGGTCGCCGAGGAGCTTGGCTACGTTCCCAGCGGCAACGCACGTAGCCTTGCCAAAGGCAGGACGGGCACGTTGGGCATGTACGCGTTCGATATGCTGCTGGAAAGACCTCAGGGAAGCAACCTTGAGGATGATTGGCCTGATGTTTCCCCCAGATCCATCGACGAGCCTCTGGACGGTGACGAACCCAACGTTCTTGTATATCCGTTATACGTTGATGAGGTGCTTCGTGGTTTCGAACTCGAATGCTGGAAGAGTGGCAAGGGAATACTTATGGGAGCCGCCTCGGAAAGGGATGATCACAGATCGGTAACGGATATCGCCGGTCGCGTTGATGGTCTGGCGCTGATGCCAAGTGGATATAACGATACGCTTCCTCTTTCCATGTTGGCGAAGACCATTCCGCTTGTAATGGTGGGTGTGGGCGATGAAAAACTGCCTGCCGCATACCTGCAATGCGATAACGCATCGGGCATGAGGCAGATCGTCGACCATCTTGTCGAAGTCCACCATATCAACGATATGGCATTCGTCGGTGGTGTCAATGGTGGAGCGTGCGCGAGGGGTACCGACGCTGATGACGTCGTCTCGCGCTATGACGCGTTTAAAAAATGCCTCGAGGAACGTGGTCTCGATTCCAGCGACGCGCTGTTGGATGACTCCTTCGCCACGTCCGATGAATACATGGTGGGTTTGTGCGAGGCGATAGGATCCGGCAGACTGCCGCAGGCCTTGGTCTGCGGCACGGACCAGACCGCCTTCGGCGTGATCAGACTCCTCGAGGAGGCCGGTGTCCGGGTTCCCGACGACGTCATCGTCACCGGATTCGACGGAATCCTCGCCGGACGGCTGATGGAACCGCAGCTGACGACCGTCCGCCAGCCCATGGAGGACATGGGGCGCGAGGCGGCTCGCATGCTGCTTTCCAGGAACGGGGAGCCTTGGGAGAAGGCTGAAAGACGAGTACTCCCGGTCCGCCTCATTGTGCGCGGCAGCTGCGGATGCAATCAAAAAATCTAAGCGCATAAATCATATGGGCGTGTCGCCTTGACTTCCTTAAATCTAAGCGCTTAAATTGTAATATCAATCTAAGCGGTTAGATTGATATGAATCAAAGGAGATTTCAATGAGGAAGCCATTTTTCAAAGCGGTCGTGGCCGGCATGGCCAGTGTGGCGATGATTGCCGGTATGTCCGCGTGCGGACGGTCCGCGAACAACGCGGATTCCGATTCCGATGCGGTCAAGACCATCGATTCAAGCAAGGCCACCGGCGACCTGACCATCTGGGCCATGGGCAACGAGGGCGATCTGCTGGGCGATTTCGTCAAGGGATTCGAAAAGGAGAACCCCGACGTCAAGGTCAAGGTCACCGCGATTCCGTGGTCCTCCGCGCACGACAAGCTCCAGACCGCCATCGCCGCGGGCAATGGCCCCGACCTTGCGCAGATGGGCACCACCTGGATGGCCGATTTCTCCAACTCGTTCTCCACCGTGCCTGACAACCTCGACATGTCCGACTTCTCCGACGGGTCTAGGGCTGCCGGCCAGGTCGACGGGAAACAGCTCGGCGTGCCTTGGTACATCGACACCAGAGTGCTGTACTACCGTACCGACATTGCCGGGATGGCTGGTTGGAACAAAGCTCCGAAGACTTGGAATGAGCTTAAGCGGATGGCCAAGGACATGCAGAAGGTCGACGGGGTCAAATATGGCATGAGCCTCAATTCATCTGGCACTGACGCGTTCCTCGGAACTTTGCCGTTCTCCTACTCGGCCGGGGCGTCCTTGACTAACGAGGAACAGACGAAATGGACTTTCGAAGATACTGGCATAAAGAAGGGACTGAACTTTACCACCAGTCTCTACAAGGACGGCGTCGCGAACGTCAACGCCGACGTAAGCTCCGGTGCCGACATAGCGAACTTCGTGTCCGGTGACACTCCGATGATGCTGCAGGGGCCGACCGCCGTCAGCCAGATCAACGAATTGGGCGGCGACGGATTCGAATCCAAGTACGCCACCGTCGTCCTGCCGTCGATGGACGAATCCTCGGGTCCCGCCACGTCCTTCGTCGGAGGCTGCGACCTTGTGACGTTCAAGGATTCCAAGAACAAGCAGTCCGCGTGGAAGTTCATCCAGTGGGCCAGCAAACCCGAGGTGCAGGCCGAATGGTACAAGAAGTCCTCCGATCTGCCCGCTTCCCAGAAGGCATGGGACGATGACGCGCTCTCCGGCAACGACAAGCTTTCGGCATTCGGCGACCAGCTGAAGAACACCATGGCTCCGCCGGCGCTGTCCACCTGGGCCCAGGTATCCTCCGCCGCGGATCGTATCCTCGAGCAGATGAACAAGGGACAGGTCACCGTCGACGAGGGGCTGAAGAACCTGCAGTCCGAAGCCGACTCCATCGGAACCGGGAACTGATCCCATGAGCCTCGGAACAAGAAAGACGAAGACGGAGGGCTCGGGCAACGTTCTCCGCCGCCGTCGCATGATTCTCGCATGGGGATTCGCGCTGCCCTTCGTGGTCGTGTTCTGCGTATTCATGCTGATTCCCCTCCTGTCCTCGATGGCGATGTCCTTCACCGACATCACCTCCAAGGACCTCCGCACCCCGTTCAACGTCAACTTCGTCGGACTGGACCAGTACATCGCACTGTTCCACGATCGTCGCTTCCTGCACGCGTTGGGCGTCACCGGAATCTTCGTGCTCGTCGGCCTGCCGATCACCATGGTGATCGCCCTCGCGTTCGCGGTGGCCCTCAACAAGGGATCCAAGCACCTCAACGCGTTCTTCAGGGCGGTGTTCTACGCGCCGGTCGTCGCCAGTGTGGTCGCAGTCTCCGTCGTGTGGAGGTACATCCTCCAGAAGGACGGCCTGCTCAACTCGCTCTTGGCCGTCTTCGGCATTGCCGGACCGGACTGGCTGCACGACACCCGCTACGCACTGCCCGCGCTGATGGTCATGACCATCTGGCGCAACATGGGAACGCTGATGATCATCTTCCTCGCCGGCCTGCAGGCCATCCCCGAGGAGCTGAAGGAGGCCGCGGCCATCGACGGCGCGGGCAAATGGCGCACCTTCCGCAGCATCACGCTTCCGCTGCTCAAGCCCACGCTGCTGCTGGGAGCCGTGCTCCTTTCCGTCGCCTACCTGCAGTTCTTCGAGGAATCCTTCGTGATGACTCAGGGAGGGCCGCTCGACTCGACGCTCTCCGCCGCGTACTACGTGTACCAGAAGTTCGGTTTCGGACAGTACGGAATCGCTTCCGCAGCCAGCTGGGTGCTGTTCATCATCATCGCGCTGGTCAGCGTGCTCCAGTTCCGCATTCTCAAGGAGGATTGAGATGACAGCCACGACAGTCGCGGCCTCGAGGCCGCAAAGCAACAAGCAGTCGCTCTGGCGCCGATTCGTCAAGGGGCGTGGACTCTCCTACTGCGTCCTCGCGGTGATCGGAGTCTTCTGGATCTTCCCGTTCCTGTGGATGGCGCTGGGCTCGTTGAAGACCCAGAGGGAGATCCTCGCCAAACCGCCGAAGCTCCTGCCCGAGCACGCCTCGCTCGCAAACTTCGCGAAATGGTTCGGGGAACTGAACTTCGGCACCTACTTCACCAACAGCATGGTCGTCGCCGTGATCACCGTCCTCGGGAACATGGTGCTCTGCTCCATGGTCGGATACGCCCTGGCGAAGATGGACTTCGCCGGCAAGAACATCTTGTTCGGCGCCGTCATGGTGACGCTCATGGTTCCGAGCGTGGCCACGTTCGTCCCCCTGTTCGTGATCATCTCGAACATGGGACTCGCGAACTCCTACGCGGCGCTCATCCTGCCGTTCCTGTGCCAGCCCATCGGAGTCTTCCTGATGAGACAGTTCATCTCCGGAATCCCCGACGCGCTGATGGAGGCCGCGAGGGTCGACGGCGCCGGTGAGCTGCGCATATTCTTCCAGATCGTCCTGCCCCAGTGCGGGCCGCCGCTGGCGACGCTGTCCATCCTCACGTTCCTGTCCTCCTGGAACAACTTCCTGTGGCCGTTGGTCGCGGCCCAGACCGAGGAGAAGTACACGCTGCCCGTGGCACTGTCCCTCTACTCCACCGGCCAGAACGCCACGAACTACAGCGTCCTGCTCGCCGGAGCGGTACTGGTGGTCACCCCGATCCTCCTCCTGTTCGTATTCCTGCAGCGCTACTTCATCCAGGGCGTCGCCGGAACGGGCATCAAATAGAAAGACATGTCATGAAAGAACAATACGAGTTCCCGCCGGAATTCATCTGGGGCGCGTCCACGGCCGCGCACCAGATCGAAGGGAACAACGTCGCGAGCGACTGGTGGGCCAGGGAGCATGCCGAACGCACGGATCTCAGCGAACCGTCGGGAGACGCGGCCGACAGCTACCACCGCTACGGCGAGGACATCAGAATGCTCGCCGACGCCGGATTGGGCATGTACCGCTTCTCCATCGAATGGGCCCGCATCGAGCCCGCGGAGGGCTGCTTCTCCAAAGCGCAGCTGCTGCACTACCGCCAAATGATCGACGCGTGCCACGAGAACGGCGTCGAGCCCATGGTCACGCTGAACCACATGACACTGCCGCTGTGGCTCGCCACCAAGGGCGGATGGCTCAACGCCGATGCCGTCGACTACTTCGCCCGGTACGTGCGGTACGTGATGCCGATCCTCCACGACGTCACCTGGGTCTGCACCATTAACGAGCCGAACATGGTCGCGCTGACCCGTGGCGGAACCGAAGGCAGCGACTTCGTGGCCGCCTCGCTGCCTGCGCCCGATCCGGACATCTCCGCCACGCTCGTCAAAGCGCACAGGAAAGCCAGGGAAATACTGTCCGAGAACCCGCGTATCAAGTCCGGGTGGACCATCGCCTGCCAGGCGTTCCACGCCATGCCCGGATGCGAACGGGAGATGGAGGAATACCAGTACCCGCGCGAGGACTACTTCACCGAGGCCGCGGCCGGGGATGACTTCATTGGGGTGCAGGCCTATCTGAGGACCTTCATCGGCAAGGATGGCCCCGTACCGATCCCCGAGGACGCGGAACGCACCCTCACCGGCTGGGAGTACTTCCCGCCGGCGCTGGGCATCGCCATCCGCCATACTTGGAACGTCGCCAAACGCACGCCGATAATCGTCACCGAAAATGGCATCGCCACTGCCGATGACCGCCGGAGGATCGACTACACCTTCGGCGCCATAGCCGGCATGCACGACGCGATGGACGACGGCATCGACGTGAGGGGATACCTCCACTGGTCCCTGCTCGACAACTACGAATGGGGCTCGTTCACCCCGACGTTCGGCCTGGCCTCCTGGGACAGGGACACCTTCGAACGCCATCCGAAGCCATCCCTGGACTGGCTGGGATCAATCGCGAGAACGGGGGTCATGGCCAGATAGAAGCCGTTTCCTCTCCATCCATTACATGAAAGGGCGCACGTTTTGAAACGTGCGCCCTTTCGTTTGATTTGGCGGATTCAATAGAAAACGGGTATAGCCCTCGATCTGGAAGAACATGTCCGTCCGGCGGCCGATGCTCGCGGCTGGCATACGCCGAAAACGCAGCACTGCTGTTCCCGTAAGGTCGCATCTCCCTTAACGTGTCAAGCGTCTCCTGATACGTTGCTGTATCGACGCCGGTTTCGTCATTCCTTGCCTTTCCCGAGTGGCCCTGTCGGCCAAGTGCGTTTCAACTCGAGAAAATAGCCGGGTTATGGCGGGCCGGCGGGGAGGGGCGTGCTGGACGCCTGCGCGAACTCGGTCTGACCCGATTCGCTGGATGTCTAGCCACAATGGAATGACTTGATGCGTATTCCAAGCCGGACGGAGGATGGAATGCATCTCCACGCGGATGGCGGCCGAATTCTTAAGTGTTTGCACCAGCGTTACATAAAACGCTTAGCGAACCGAAATGATGTCCGGCGGAACGTGTCCTTGCGCGTCTTGGAAACGGATATCCGTATTCGTTCGAAGGTTTCTCGACCAGGGGATGGGCTTTGCTTTTTCAGATTGACAGTCCGTAATCATTTCGGATATGTCGGAATTTAGACAGGAATCCCTTGGATGCGCCGCGGGCGATAAATACGGGCCGTGGTGCGGGAAGGACCTCGAACATGACGATTCGAAGAACACGGTCGCCTATTTCGGCGAGCGTGCCGCTTCCCACCCTCGGCGAGGTCACGGCCGGCACCGCGAGCCTCAGCCGGTAGGAGCTACCCACAGGATCATTCGTGTTGGTCGGAGTTCTCTCGTTCGGCGACGGAATTGTATCCGTGGGGTACTTCGTCGTTGTTTCTACGGACGGATCCGAGGGTGTCCATCCACCAGTGTTCGCGGTCGATGATCTCTTTGGGTGACTTGTTCATGTCGAAGATCTCCAGGATCGAGTACTGGAAGTTCTTCTCGATGTATCCGGCGCCGAGGTTTCTGAGCTGCTTGTTTCCCCCGGAGTGGTCTCCGGACGCGTATTCCTTCCAACGCGACAGCAGACCGTGCGAGGCTCCTTTCCGTGAGTAGGCGGACCCCACGTAATGCCATCCCGTTCGTCTATCGGTCTGCAGATAGACCGCCTGGACGCTGCCGAGGGCCGCCCGCCATTCCTCGTTGTTCACGGCCGCCACGAGCTGCCGGTGCGTCAACCGAACGTTCTCGTATCCAGAGAACGGTAACGCGGATACGGGGGATTGAGCGATTTTCTCAAGGGTCATCGTCTTGAGAAAATCCCGGCGTCGTTCTTCATTGTTGGACAGGTTAAAGACGACTCCCGTGTAACCCGGATCTCTTTTGTAGTACACTACCGCCCTGGCCTTTAGCGAGGCGTATTCCGGGATCTCATTGTAACGGTATAGAATCTTGCCGTCGTTCTCCGTGTACTCGTCGAGGACGTCGTAGGCTCCGACGAACAGCCATTGTGTGGGGTGGGGATTCTCTGGCTTGAGCTGAATGAACTGGAGGACTTTACGTGTGTGAATCTGCGCTGTTGCCTTATCCTTATCTGGCCATTTCTTCGTGAAAATCCACTTCATCAGGTCATCATAGGAGAAATAGTAGGCGTCGGGAAGATCACTCCATTTGCCCCATTCCGGGTTGCTGCCATTCAGACGAATGCTATAGCCGGCTAGGTCCTCTTCGTCGAGTCCCAATAGTTCGAGGAACCGGATCGGTTCCGTATCCTGGATTCCGTCTTCGATGCGCGTCATTGCCATCGCCTTTCCATTCCCGATTGCCGCCGGACGGTATGATTTTCCGGTTTGTAAGACAGTCTAGCGTCTTGATGATGAGGATTATGGAACCGGCTGGCTCCTTGCCAGGTGGACGTGGAGTCCGACGAAGGGTTGCGGGTCCGGCTGTCTTCGTGGAACGACGACGGTTTGACGTGGCCGGGTGATGGGAATGAGACCGGTCGCGCGGTGTCTGGGCGTTATCTGTTGTCATGTCGCCATGTCGCGAAATCGGTTCGTTGTTGGATGAGTGTGGTCCTGTGAATTCTTAAATGTTGTACCGAATGCAACATGCAACACTTGGTGAATCCGACTAGGACCATCGGAATGCGTCTTGGACCATTTCGAAAACGGACGTTTTCGGAGCGTAAACCGGACTGGGGAGTTGTCTCCGACACTCCGGCGGAAAGTGTCTCAAAACCCGTCCCGTAATCAACGTTCCGAAACTCCATGCCTTTGACGGGTAATGGTACGGTCGGTCAAATTGCGGTGATGATGGGCGTTGGGCAATCCACTGTATATCGGTATCTGAATGAAGCGGATGGCAAGCGCTGAACAGTCGTTTCCTAAAAATATGTTCATATGTCGCCGGCGTTTGGCGAAGGATCGGCCGTGCGGACCATTGTGACCATGGATGGGGACGGCAGGCTCGCCATAGACCTGCGTCACCAAGGTGAGGGCATTGGCGCGATGCTGCTGAAGGGCGCCGCGGAATAAGCCTGACCTCCATTCCGCAAACCGGCCGGGTCGCCGCGCGACGTTTTACCGTTAATCTGTAGAATCGTCGGAATCGGCGTTTGATGCAGTCGCGCGGTCAGAACAGTGCCGCTCGGTATCCGGAAAAGTGCGGAAATCGGGTAAAACTGTTTTTCAAAAAGTGCGGAAATCGGGAAACCAGGGATGACGGCCATGTTTTGACGGGGTGCGCAATGCCATGCTCGGATGAGGGGGGGGGTGATTTCATGGCGGAATGGCGCCGTTTTTTAAGGGGTACATAGGGTGCGCAGGTGGCCATGGAAGGGCGGCTCTCCCTCATGAAATGTTACGGAAGGGCAAAAACTCGCTCATAAAAGTGTGAGATGAGGATGCCGGATGTTTCAGAGAAAACGATGACAAGGTCAGCCATGGCCACATCGCCGTATCGCCATTCGTCACAGCAGCTCGTCTCTCTTAAGCGCTCCGAACGGGTCTTCCTCCGTCTGATATTCCACTGCATGGTCTTTGAACACGTTTGATATACAGAACATATTTGTTGCGGACTGCAAGTGCGGAACCGGGCTTATAGAGACAAAGTGCGAGCGTATTGGACGGTTCGTTGTCGGACGGCTTGTATTAGAGAGGTAGTTCCCGATAGACCAAATCGTCACGGACCGCAAACCCCTGATGCTCCCAGAAATCGTTGCCGGCATCGTTGTCTGCGGGCACACCGACGGCGACTTTCGGCAGGCCGATCGCACGAAGCGCTTCAACCACTCGGCCCACCAAAAGCGAGCCAATGCCCATACCGCGCGCGTCGGGATCGACCGCCGTGTGGTAGATGCGCGACCGTCTGCTATCGTGACCGGCAAGAATCGCTCCAATAATCCTTCCGCCATCGTCCTCGGCTACGAAACAGGTGTCGGGATTGCGTTTGAGAAACGTCTTTATCGCATCCTTGCAATCGTCTATATCCCTCATAGTGAAACCTGTGCATCGCGTCCACAGTCCGTATACCAGCGGATAATCCTCGATTTTCATATGGCGTATGGTCAGTGCTGTCGGTTCGGTCATATTTCCTTCTTTCCTTCTTAAACGCCAATTTCGATTCTCGCATCGTTCGCGGTACTTCCGTGCAGGTATGTCATATTTGCGTTGCGCGGCCGTCTGCAGCGCGCGTGTCGGGGAAGCCCCCTGAAGGATAATCCGTCGATTTTCGGGGATACCCCGGATGTGAACACATGGCAACGGCACGGTGAACTATGTTTAACTGGAATTATGCATATGAAGAACAGAAGGATCGCGAGAGCGGCGGCTGTGGTAATCGCAACCGCCATATTGTGCGGCATTGTGCCTATGATTGGCGTCGCGCTGCGCAATTCGGCAATCGCAACAACGCGTGAAACCAATATTTTGCAGACTTTAGCGACGCTGCCAGAAGGGTTGCGCGACTGCTCCGCAGTACTTGCGTACCTATTTTCAACGGTAGGCTGCATCACAATCGTCGCCGCGCTTGCCGCTGTCGATTTGCGTATTACCGGCAGCAGGCGCGTCGTCATCCGCGATGTCGTCGTGTCGGCGGCGCCAATACTGTACGTGACCGGCGTCAAATGGCTGGTCGAACGTCCTCGTCCGGTCACGTCCGTCGGCAGTGGTCTGTTGCCTGGCGATCCAAGTTTTCCGAGTGGCCACACGGCGGCCGCGGTGATCGTATCGGTCATGATGATTCTTACCGTACGTAATTTCGCGCGCAAATGCTTCCCCGACGGAGAAGATGACGGGCGTGCAAACCGAAGACGGGTATTCCTCCGCAGGGCGATCATTGGCGCTGTCGCGCTTGTCGTGGCGGTTGCCTGTTCGCGACTACTGCTCGGCTTGCACTATCCGACCGACGTGATTATTTCCGCCACCATCTGCCCACTCATTTCCTACGCCGTGTGGTGTGTATGGAACGCATGCGAAAGCGCGGGGGAGCGGTAAAATCGTACGCTGGGTCGACGTCGTCGATCAGATGCCAATTCCAAACAGAGTGCTATCTGCCATGTGAGTTCCTTTGATTCTGAAATCAGTTTGGGGATATCCGATTGTGCGTGCAAAACGACAGGTTGTGTAATACGGCAGTGGTGGTGCGACAAAAGCTGGTTCAATCAAACTAGCGGCGAAATCCCGCGTGCGGCACGGCACGATGCAGCGCGGTGCGGCAGCGGGAAAATCGCAAGAAAAACCACAGTGAAGCCAAGCAAGACAGACCTGACGAAGCGGGTTTGCGACATACTTAGTGCAAGGGAGAGCCAATGGAACTCGAAGAACTTTCGGTCGTCGAAAAGGCTGCAATGCTTTCCGGTGGGTCCGAATGGGATTCGCGAGGCAACGCCCGCGAAGCTCCGCTTATGGAAGAACCCCTGCTTGAGACGGCCGAAGAACCCCTGCTTGAGACGGCCGAAGAACCCCTCCGCGGCCGCGTTGTCCGGAGAACAGCCTTTCGCGCTCATCGAACGCTCGGCGTGGAAATCCCTGTCCGCCAGGTTCTTCGGCGCCTTGGCGGGCTCGCCCTTGTATGAGCCGTACCGCTTCGCGCTCTTGAACAGGGGCGCCAGGCCATGCCTGGCCGTCAGCCGCATGACCCGTTTCGCCGATACCCTGACGCCCATGCTTTCCGGCTCCAGGTGGACCCGCTTGTACCCGTACCCGCGCTTGCTGTTCTCGGACGCCTCCACGCCCAGTCCGGCGGCGGCATCGCGTGATTCCGACCTTCCGGACGCGACCGCGACCACCGCCTTCCGCTTCAATTCCTCGGGAACCGGGCCGTGCCTCAGCTTGCGTCGGCCGGGAGCGAGCTCGTCGATCCACGCGGTGAGCAGCTCATGGCTTTTCGGATAGCCGAGCGCGCGCATGGTGCGTTTCAGACGCCTGCCGTGTCCGAGGTAATGGTCCACCGCGGCCCGCTTCTGCTCGTCCGTGTAGCGCCTGTAGCGTTCGCCGCGCCTGGAGGGGACGCCGGTGCGTTCCTCCTCGAGGCGTTCCCGGTACCACACCGGCAGCATCCCTCTGCTGGGATAGCCGAGCTCGCGGATCACGTCCGCGGCGCAGCGCTCGTATCTGATGTACAGGTCTACGGCCCTGTCACGCTGCTCCCTGCTGCACTTCGCCATAAGGGGGTTCTCCTCCCGGTCGGGAAGTCCAAGAAAACGTCACCATCTCGATGCCTTAAAGAGAAAAGTGTCATGCGGTTCATACGAAATGCGAATGAAAACGTAAATGGGCGGTAGCACTGCTACCGCCCGAAAGATTGAGCTTTATTGTATTTGCTCAAAAGCTTGGAAACTTGCTTGCTGCTATGCGGCCACCTTATTTACATAGGGTTTTAGTGCATGTTCGAACAGTGGTATTTGCAGTTGTACCACTATGCCGAAGCCCAGTATCAGCAATAGATACAATCCTTTGGGAAGCCATTGCAGACTGGCCACTGTTAGTCCGATTGCGATGGCTGGAATGATAAGAGCAGCCAAAGTCGTAAACGGCGATGTGCCACCGAACAGTAGCGCGTTGCGTAAAGTAGCCATCACTGAGTTTTCGAAGCGTGCCGTTAACGGCCAAGCCCAGACCATGATGATGAGCCATAGCAGCGTTAGCATGATTTTCACTATCATCGCAGCCATGCTGGTAGTGAAAAGCCATAAAGCAATGAGCATCAATCCAGTTGCGGCGAGCACTGACCATATGGCCGTTGCAACTGGGAAGTTTCTTTTAAATGCCGAGAAATATGTGCGGAGCAGGTATCCTCGACCTTCTTTTGCCGCCCAAGCAGCTTCGTAGGAAGCCGATAGCGCGGCCCCAATGGTGACCAACGGGATGCTGCACACTGCTGTAAGTAGAGTGAGTACCGCGGCGTTGGCCACCATATCAAGGCCTCGCATGAAAACAGAGTCCTTAGCGAACACTGTGTTCATATTGGATCAGCCCTTCACCGCACCGGCGGTGATGCCTTGGATGATGTACTTCTGGCATAGTGCGAAGAAGATGACGATTGGAATAATCGCCAGCACCAGGCATGCCATCAGGGCGCCCATATCGATACTGCCGTAGCCTCCACGCAGATACTGGATCACGATTGGAATGGTCTTGAACCTTTGCAGATCCAAGGTCAGATACGGCAGCAGGTAGTCATTCCAAATCCACATGGTCTGCAGAATCGCCACGGTGATGATAGATGAACGCATCATCGGCACAACGATGGTGAAGAATGTACGCACCGCTCCGGCGCCATCAATCATTGCGGATTCTTCGATTTCCTGCGGAATGGATTTGATCGTACCTGTGAAGATGAATACGGGAAGTCCTGCGCCGAATCCCAGATACACAAGGCAGACGCCCCATGGGGTGTTCAGGCTAAGCATGTCGGCCATCTTCGACAGAGGGAACATCACCATCTGGAATGGAACAATCATGTCCAACAGGAACAACACGTAGATGATTTTCGATGCGACGTTGTTCACTCGCACAATCCACCAAGCGCACATCGAGGTGCAAAGGAGGATGAGAAGCACTGTACCGACCGTAATGACAAGGCTCCACCCAAAGCTGGCAATGAAGTTGGTCTTCTCGATGCCATCCTTGTAGTTGAAGAGTCCCGCAAATTCCTTACCAGTTGGCAAGGAGAAGGTGTCCGCGGAGATGTAGACCTTCTTTTTGAAGGAATTAATCAGCACTAGAGCAAGCGGGAACAACCACGCCAAAGAAATGACCGAGAACAGTCCGGTCCAGAATGGGCCGTGCTTGATGCGCTGGTTCATGCTTGGACCTCCTTACTGGTGGTGAGTTTGTTCTGGATGATGGCAATCAGGGCAACGAGGATGAAGAACATCACTGCCTTTGCCTGGCCTACGCCCTCGAATCCGGCTCGTCCGTAGAACGTACGGTAGATATTCAAGGCCAGCATTTCCGAGGTGTTACTCGGAGCGCCGTTGGTCAGAGCGAGGTTCTGATCGAAGAGCTTGAATCCACCGGTCACGGTAAGGAACGAGCAGACGGTGATGCTTGGCATCATCAGCGGAATGGTGATGTTCCATAGAATCTGTTTCGGAGTGGCACCATCCACGGAAGCGGCCTCTATCACGTCGCCAGGAACGTTTTGCAGTCCGGCGATGTAAATCACCATCATGTAGCCGATTTGTTGCCAACAAACTAGGATTACCATGCCGATGAATCCGTATTTGGCGTGATATGTCAGCGAGATGTTCCAGTGGGCCAGAACGCCGTTCAACAGCAGCTGCCAGATATAGCCCAGCACGATGCCGCCGATGAGGTTAGGCATAAAGAACACCGAACGGAACAGTTTCGCACCGCGCATCGCCTTCGTGAACATATAAGCGACGAAGAATGCGGCGACATTGATCAATATGGTGGTGACGATGGTGAAGGCCAGAGTGAACAGCAGCGCATGCAGGAAGTCGGGATCCTGGAATGCTCTGACATAATTTTTCAAGCCTACGAATTCGGCATCGGTGATCGTGGTGAATTCGGTGAAGCTGAGATAGATACCCATCACCAGCGGCACTACGAAGCCGAGGGCGAAAGCAAAGCATGTCGGTAGTACAAACAGGGGCCACCAGCGCCTGATGGCCCGACCGGTCATAGTGATCATGACAGGGTTTCCTCACTCGCCGTAAGCAAGCTTGTATTCGCTGGCCCAGTCATTGGTGAATACCTTGACAACATCATCCCAGCTGCCATTGCCCTGAGCGTAGTTAAGCTCTGCGGAACCGAGATTCTGCTCCCACTGGTGAGAAACGGTAGGAACGCTGATTACATCGGTCTTTCCGGCCTTCTGGTATTCACGATTGACGCCCACCAGCGGATTGGTGACTTGGTACTTCTCGTTGTCGAAGCCCTTGAACGGAGACACCAGTCCCATGTCCTGGGAGATGGCCTTAAGCGCGGTATCGGAAGTGACCAGCCAGCTCAGGAACTTTTCAGTGGCTTGCTGATCCTTTTCGGAGACCTTGGAGTTCACGCACCAGTAATTGCTGATCACCTGATTCAGACCCTGGTTCTCTTCGCCCTTGGCGCCAATGTAGATGGGGAACACTCCCAGATCGTTGTCAGACACGGATTGACCCTTGATCTGGTTGTAGGCCCACACGCCATCCTGGAAGAACACGGCCTGGCCTGTGGCGAATTCGGCGATTGAATCATCCATGGTCTTACCGGACAAGGAGCTGGGCTCGACCGTGGAATCCTTAATGTACAGATCGAAGATGTTCTTCATCTTCTTGACATAGGTGCCCTTGACGCTGGACGGAACCTTGGTCATGTCGACACCGTCATCGGCGTATTCGTAGTACAGCGGCACGCTGGGGAGATGGAAGTTATAGCGGAAAGCCGAGCTGGTGTCGAGACCTGCGGAGCTGAACGCTCCCTTGACGCCAATTTCGTCCTTGTGCGCTTGAATCTCGTCCGCGACGGTCTTCAACGCCTTGAAGTTGTTGATGTCTTCGGCGGACTTCACCGTTGACCAGCTGGCGTCGAAATACTTCTTGAGCAAAGCCTTGTTGTAGATGATGCCATAGCTTTCGGTTGCGTAAGGAATGGCGATTGGCTTGCCCTCATCGTTGGTCAGCACACGATTCTTGTAATTCTTGTCAAGCTGCTTGTAGATGTCGCTGTTGGACAAATCCTTGGCGTACTTGGAGAAGCTGCTCATGAAGCTCGGACCATCAGCCTGGAACATCGTAGGAGCGGCCTTCTTGGAAAGCTCCGAACGCAACGTCGCATCGTAATCGGTGCCGCCGGTCTGAATCTGAACCGGAATGCCGGTTTCCTTCTCGAATGCCTTGCCGAGCTTAACCCATGTCGACTGCTCTTCGGCTTTCTTGTTGAGATAGTAGACGCGTCCGTTCTTGCTTTCCGCCGAGGAACTGTTGCCGCATGCGGCAAGTCCGCCGAGGCCCAAAGCAAGAGCAGAAATCACGCCGACTGCACGAAGCATCCATTGCTTGTTTTTTCATTTTCAATCCTCCTTTGTTCCCTGTGATCTACTTCGATTTGCGGGAACAATGTATACGATATCATCAAGTTTTCCAACCGTCAAACAATGTATACTGGTTTTAGCTGTATACGAGTTCATCTGAGAAACCCCTTCTTGGAGAACGCAGGTGTTATCCTTTGAAAAACAACAGAAATGAGGCATCAATTTGAAGCCCACGACGCAAGATGTCGCGAATAAAGCCGGCGTGTCGACGGCCACTGTTTCGAGAACATTCGCTCATCCTGACAAGGTGTTGCAGGAAACGCGTGAAAAGGTTATGACTGCGGCACAGGAGCTTGGATTCACTATCTCGCGTTCCGCTTCGGCGTTGAAATCACAACAATCGTTCCGTATTGCCGTGCTGATTAGCGAGCCGGTGGCCACTTGGTTTAACTCTCACATTTGTGGGGCGTTGAATGATGTGTTGCAGCCGGAGGGCTATGACATTTGTACGTATTACATTCCCGATGTAACCAATCGTCGGCAACTGTTTGAGGAGATTCCATTGCGGCACAACGTTGATGCCGTGGTCGTCTCGTCGTTCGGTGTAGACGTGATGGAAATCGAGGATCTTAGACGTCTTGATATACCGTTGATTGGTATCAATGTGCCTGTTACACAGGGTTTTAGCGCCACCATCGGCATTGATGAATATGCCAGTATGCGCTTGGTTGTTAAGCATCTGCATGATCTTGGACACCGCAGAGTTTGTTTTGTATGTTCCGAATTGAAGCATGCACCCTTGCCGTATAGCGCTGATTTACGTTCCGATGCCTTCCTGCGTGCATGCCATGACGTTGGCGAATCCATTGAGCCTTTGTTGATTCATGTGCCACGTGAAGTTGATGAACCGGAGAATTACGCGATATCGCAATTGCTGACATGCTCGCCGCGGCCTACGGCAGTCTGTTGTTTGAGTGATGGGATGGCCATTCCGCTGTTATTCAAGCTGATGCGGAGCGGTATTAAAGTTCCTCAGGACATGTCGCTTGTCGGTTTCGATGACAGCACCTATGCAAAGCAATTCAATCTCACCACCGTTCATCAGGAAGTGGATTTTCTTGGTGCTGAGGCAGGGCGTCTGGTGTTGGATCTTATCCGTGGACAACAGCCTGAAGTTCAGAATAGGGTTTTGGATACATATCTTGCATTGAGGGCTTCAACTGCTCCTCTGTCATAAGTCTGATGGAGAAGTCATGAGATGCCATATGGGTATGTGACGGCGAAATTCTCTGCTCGGATGTGCGTCCTATGCGTATATGCTCCTGATTTTGTCGATGCTTAGGAGAATATGCAGGATGCATAAAAGCAAGGGAAGAGCATCTGAATTTTGAGAAGGCTCGTAGTTGCGGTTCCCCTATTCTTGATTGGCGAATGTCTTGCCTCGCAGATGGGGCTGACCCTTTGTTGTTCCTAAAGAAAAACATCCTGGTGGCGAGGACTTGGGAAAGAGAAGGAAACCAAATCCATGTCACCAGGATGAGAGCACGTTCCGATTTCCGGTTATTGATACCGTTTGTCGGAAGGGCTATGGCGGGTTGAGGGGAATGGAATTTTGCCCGCCATCTGTCCACTTATGATGAGTGAAACGTTACATGCTAAGCATGGTAATTAAAGTTCGATCGCCACTCCCTCCCATGGAGCCAGTTCACGCTTCGTAAGCGAAAGTTTGGTGTGAGCTGAATCGTGCGTTGTTATGACGATATGGGATTCGTCGACATCGAGGGAAAGCAAGTCCGCTGTTTCCGACGGAATGCGTGCAATCTCTCCCGAGACATTGACCATGACGAGAAGTCGTTTAGCGACCTGCCCGTCCTTGGACGAAAGAGCGCGGACAAACGAATACACCTGTCGATCCGACTCGTCCAGCAGCTGGAAATCTCCTGCGGCCACGACTGGATTCCTGTGCCTTAGATCTATGAGTTGCTTATAGAAAGCGTGCACGGATTCCGGGTCATCGCATTGCGCTGCGGCGTTGATTTCCACGTGGTTCGGGTTGACGCTGATCCACGGTTCGGTGGCTGCGTCCGGCGCGGTGAAGCCGGCGTACTTGGAGCCGTCCCACTGCATCGGCGTACGCGCGTTGTCTCGGCTGCGTTCTGCGATTCCATGCATCATGGATTCGGAGTCCTGCACTTCGGTTTCGATAACTCTCTGCCTGTAGGCGTTTAGGGATTCGAGGTCGCGGTACTGGTCGAGTTCGGTGAAGTGGGCATTGGTCATGCCCAGTTCCTCGCCTTCGTAGATGTACGGGGTGCCGCGGTGCATGTGCAGCAGCAGGGCAAGCGCCTTCGCCGATGCCTTGCGAGTCTCCTTGGTGGAGTCGTCGCCCCAGCGGGAGACGATGCGTGGCTGGTCATGGTTATCGAAGAACAGGCTGGCCCAGCCGGCTTTGGATACCGCATTCTGTTGGCCGTTGAGAATCTCCTTCAGCTTGGGGAGTTCGAGCTTGGTCGGCTTCCACTTGGTATTGTCCTCGCAATCGGCATCCAGATGCTCAAACAGGAACAGCATGTCTAGTTCGCCGTTTTCTGGGTCAGTGATGTGCTCGTTGCGAGCTGGGGTGATGCCCGGAGCCTCGCCTACAGTCAGGAACCCTTCGCGACCGTCGAAGACCTCGTGACGCATTTCGGCAAGAAACTCGTCCTGCCTTGGGCCGTCCGCGCAGAACGGGTTCGGATTCGAATATCCTTCCTCTCCGACCGGCAGATCGGCGATTTCGGAACCTTCCTCACCCGGCAGACGTCCGTTCTTGTCGACCTTCTTCGAAATGAGGGTGATGACGTCCATGCGGAAGCCGTCGATGCCGCGGTCCATCCACCAGTTCATCATCTTGTAGACGGCCTTGCGCACCTCCGGATTCTCCCAATTCAAATCCGGCTGCTTCTTAGAGAATTGGTGGAAATAGTATTCGCCGCGCTTCGGATCGTACTCCCACGCGGAGCCGCCGAAGTAGGAGCCCCACTGGTTCGGCTCGGCGCCCGGGGTGCCCGGCTCGTGGCCCGGCCTGGCGGGACGCCACCAGTACCAGTCGGCGTGCGGGTCGTCCTTGTCGCGGGAGGCCTGGAACCAGGCGTGCTCGTCGGACGTGTGGTTCACGACCAGGTCCATCACGATCTTCAGGCCGCGCTTGTGAGCCTCGGCAAGCAGCTCGTCCATGTCCTCGAGCGTGCCGAACAGCGGGTCGATGTCCTGGTAGTCGGAGATGTCGTAGCCGTTGTCGTCCTGCGGGGACCTGTACACCGGGGACAGCCACAGCACGTCCACGCCGAGGTCGGCGAGGTAGTCGAGCCGGCTGGTGATGCCCTTCAGGTCGCCGATGCCGTCGCCGTTGGAATCCTGGAAGGAACGCGGGTAGATCTGGTAGACCACCGCGTTCGCCCACCACGGATTCGGGGTCGCGCCGTTCGAACGGACGCTGTCGGGAAGCTTGGAACGATTGAAATCAGTCATGAAAGCCTTCTTCTTTGACGTTGCTAGATGCAGTTTGTATGAGAGGTGTTGTTCATCTATGGGCAGCACCTCATGATTGCTGTTGAAATGTGCTGCGATGGCATACATAGGCACCGTTGCCTTAACAGCTAGGTGGCAGACGGGGTTACCTGCTGTAGATGTTGCTGCGTTGTACTGGCTGAAGTAATTGGACGTACATCATTGGCGCTGCAGCCGGTTTAGCGAAAATCCCCGTTCTGCATATTTGCTCCTTTCTTTCTTTGTCGAAGTGAGTAGCTCATAAAGCTATCATGTATACGATAACATTATAGTATATAAGTCTCAAAGTCAATATCTAGATTGTTATTTGTAAACGTATACACTTTAGGGTTTTATTGCTTTACCTTTCTCAAGCGAGAGAAGCTGCAACATGCCTGTTGTGATTATGGAATTATCGCATTTGCGATGGGCGTGTCATTGATTCTTCTTCGAATCTATGCGGAATGTCGAGTCATACTAATTTCGTACATAAAATAAAACGTGTGTGCGTCCGGGCGGAAACCATCCGGACGCACACGCGTTTTATTTTGAATTATTGCGATGAGGTCAGTTGCGGGTCAGCACTTCGGCCAGGGCCTGGATGACCGGCTGCGGCATGTGGGACTGGTGTTTGGTCTGCGCGCCAACGCCGTGCAGATCCTCCAGCGTGCTCAGTGCCGGCAGCGCATCCTTGCCCAGCTCGCGGATCGCGCGGTATGCGTGCTCCTTGGTCATGTACAGCATCTGCGCATCCTTCAGCACGGCGAACGCGTCGGCTTCAACCGGATCGTCCGCAACGGCAAGACCGTCGGCGAAATCGATGGCGATTGCGGCGCTCGTCGGCACGTCACGCAGCGTGACGGTCAGGCTCAGCGTTTCCGCATCGTACGCGACTTCCGGAGCGGCGGCAGAGCCGTCGACGGTTGCGCGGACGGCGTGCATCGCTTCCGGAGCGATGCCACGGAACGTGACCGTCCAATCGCGGGAAGCCGGAATGACGTCCGTCGCACCTTCCGCAGGGGCGATCGAGAACTGTGCGGAATCGCCCTCAAAACGCAGCGCCATTTCGGTGGATGCCCAACGATCCTTGCTCTGTGCGGCACCGTCATCCTCCCACAGCGTGAAGCTGTTTTCGGCACCCGGGAACACCACTACCTGCAGTGCGCGCGGGTTGGCCACAGAGTTGAGCGCCTCACCCTCGGCGGGCATCTGCAGCGGCACGATCGCGCCGGGCTTAGCGAACACCGGCATGCGGTCGAGATCGCGCCAAGCCTCCAGACGGCGGCCTTCGGCCGGACGAGACGTGTAATGGCGACCGTCGAAGAAATCGAACCATTCGCCCTGCGGCAGCCACACGTCGGCCTTCGCACGCTGCACGGAACGCTCGGCTGGATCGACGATCGGCGCGACCAGCAGCTCGGTGCCGAAACGGAATTCGTCGGTGAGCTTGTATGCGGCTTCGATTTCCGGATAGTCCCAGTACAGCGGCTGCACGAGCGGCTCGTTGTCGAATGCGGCGCGACGGTTCATCGTGTACAGGTACGGGATCATCGCATGGCGCAGGCGCAGCGCGGACGTCATCGCACGTTCCGCATCGCCGTGGAAGTTCCACGGCTCCTTGCCGTTGAACGGCGAATCGGTGGAATGCAGACGGTTGATCGGGCTGAACGCGCCCAGCTGGTACCAGCGGACCTCCAGCTCCTCGTCACGGTAGCCGAACATGTGGCCGCCGATGTCGTGGCTCCACCAGCCGTAGCCGATGTTGGAAGCGCAGGCGGTGAATTCCGGCTGGAACTTCAGCGACTCCCACGTCACGACGGTGTCGCCGGAGAAGCCGATCGGGTAGCGGTGCGAGCCCGGGCCGGCGTAACGCGAGAAGGTGAGCGGGCGCGGGTTGCGTTCGCTGTAGTCGCTGCCGTCGTTGCGGGCGGAATCGAGGTAATGCAGGTGGTTCAGGCCCCACAGCGGGTCGAGGCCCGGCTGCCGCGTCAGGCCGCCCTGCTGCCAGTCAATCCACCAGAAGTCGACGCCATCTTCCTCCATCGGGTGGTGGAGCTGGTCGAAGTAGACCTCCATGAACTTCGGATCGGTCAGGTCGAACTGCACGGCCTCGCCGCTTTCCGGATCGATGTTCATGGCCTTGGCGACCTGCGGATACAGCTCTTCGAACGCGCGCACGCCGTCCCTCGGGTGGACGTTGAGCGTGGCCTTCATGCCATGCTCGTGCAGCCAGTTGAGGAAGCGCTTCGGATCCGGGAAGAAGTCCTTGTTCCACGTGTAGCCGGTCCAGCCGGAGCCGTACTTCGGGTCGACGTCGTCAACCAGGTGCCAGTCCATATCGATGACGGCCGTGGTGAACGGGATGCCTTCCTTTTCGAAACGTTCGACGAGCTGACGGTATTCGGTTTCGGTATAGCGGTGGTAGCGGCTCCACCAATTGCCCAGCACGAAGCGCGGCAGCAGCGGGGTCGGGCCGGTCAGGCGGTACAGGGCGTGCACGGCCTCGCGGTAGCGGTGGCCGTAGCCGAACAGGTACAGGTCGGTGGTCGGCTCTTCCTTCGGGGTCACCCACGTGCCGAAATCGTTGTGGTTGCCGTTCACTTCGGCGGTTTCGCGGATGACGTTCGACTTGGAATCGTCGATGATCGCCCAACCGTCGGTGCTGTTGACGCCCGGATCGACGGGGATGCGGCCGTTCGCCTCGTCGAGCGTACGGTAGGTGCCGCCGAGGTTCCTGCGCTGCACGTCGCCGTAATGCCAAGTGTTTTCGATGGCGTTGACGTGCTTGACGGTTGCGTACAGGCCTTCCGGAGAGAACTTGCGCTGGTTGTAGGAGATATGCAGCGACGGGGTGTCGATTTCCAGCCAGCCATTACGTTCGGTGACGGTGAATTCAGGCTTTTCGCCGAAATCACGGACCATCGCCATCTGCGTGGCGTCATCCACGAAACGGCCGCTGTCGGACCATTCGAAACGGACGAGCGCGTCCGTGATGAGGCCGATGCGCCAATGATCGCCCTGGATCACCGAATCCGGATTCATTGCCGGATGGGCGTTGAGCGTGGCCAGCGAGAACAGTGTGCTGTCTACCATGTGGGGCTCCTTTGAGTGTGGGAAAAATCGGGAGAACTGGATTGGGACCGTGTCATCATATGCGACGGTACGGTCCCGTTTGAATTACTTGATGCGCTTGATGGTCAAGACCGACGCGCCAGCGCACAGTGCGATGACGATGGCGTTAAGCACGGTCCAGGCGAGGAAGCCGAAGAGGTACCTCCACTTGACTGCCGGTTTATCGGCCTCCTGCTGGACGTCCGTATTGGCGTCCAGGGCGATGCAGCGTGTCGCTGCTTTGCTGGTCGCGCATCTCATCATCCTTTCTGTGCGCTGCGAAACATCGCTCTCCGCGTTGAGTGATCAAAGCATGTTCCGCATTGAAGAAAAGTCAGCAAAACTTACTTTCGTTAAGTATGATAGCGCTTGTGCAAAAAGGTATCAATATCGGCGAGTCGCTTGAAATTGCAACGATATACGCATATCGAAACGCTTGCTATCGATTGCAAAATGGAACGATGCGATTTTATGCGCGTTCTGCGCCACCGCATACCCTCTTCACCGCGCCCATATGCCGATTGTGCGAGCAAAACGACAGGTTGTGTAATACGGCGGTGATGGCATCGCAAAAGCTGGTTCAATCAAACTAGCGGCGAAATCCCGCGTGCGGCACGGTGCGATGCAGCGCGGTACGGCAGCGGGAAATCGCAAGAAAACAGCGCAGTCGGGCGGAGCGGACAGGGCAGGCTCGGCAAAGCAGGTTTTGGCAACACCTAGTGCGAGGGAGAACCCATGGAACTTGAAGATCTTTCGATCGTTGAAAAGGCGGCGATGCTGTCCGGCGGATCCGAATGGGATTCGCGCGGCAACGATCGCGCCGACATTCCCGGCTTCGTCATGAGCGACGGCCCACACGGCGTGCGCAGGCAGCTTGGCGAAGGCGACCACCTCGGCATCGGCGCATCCAAGCCGGCCACCTGCTTCCCGACCGCCTGCACCGTGGCCAATACCTGGGATCCGGCGCTCGCCGAAGAGATGGGCGAAGCGCTCGGCAAGGAAGCTCACGACCTTGACGTGAACGTGCTGCTCGGCCCGGGCATGAACATCAAACGCAACCCGCTGTGCGGCCGCAATTTCGAGTACTATTCCGAAGACCCGATCGTGGCGGGACGCATGGCCGCCGGCCTGATCCGCGGCATCCAAAGCAACGGCGTCTCCGCATGCCCGAAGCATTTCGCCGTCAACAGCCAGGAACTGCGCCGTCAGGCCAGCAATTCCGTGGTGGACGAGCGCACCATGCGCGAACTGTACTTGACCGGTTTCGAAATCGCGGTGCGCGAAGCCAAGCCGATGACCATCATGACCTCCTACAACGAGGTCAACGGCGTCTACGCCCACGAAAACAAGCATCTGCTGCAGGAGATCCTGCGCGACGAATGGGGCTTCGACGGCATGGTCGTCTCCGATTGGGGCGGCTCCAACTCCGCCGTCGCAGCCGTCAAAGCCGGCGGCTCGCTGGAAATGCCGTCGCCAGGTTTCACCTCCGTGCGCGAGCTGGAAGGTGCGGTCAAAGCGGGCACGCTCGCCGAGGCGGACATCAACAAGCGTGCCGCGGAAGTCGCCAAAATCGCGGCGGCGACCAAGCTCGTCGGCGTCGGCCGCGACGATCTGCTGTCGGACGACATCGCGAAGGCGCACCACGATATCGCCAGAACGGTCGCCGAACATTCCAGCGTGCTGTTGAAGAACGACGCTGCCACGCTGCCGCTCAAGCCGGGCACTCGCGTGGCCGTCATCGGAGATATGGCAGCGACCGCACGCTATCAGGGTTCCGGCTCATCCAAGGTGAACGCCACCAAGGAGGAGAACATCCTCGACGAGGTCAAGAACGCCGAAGGATTGGTATTGGCCGGCTACGAGCAGGGTTACGACCGCCAAGGCAAGCCGGATGAGGTGCTGCTGAACGACGCCGTCGCGCTCGCCAAGAAGGACGCCGTGGATGTGGTGTTGGCCGTCGTTGGCCTCGACGAACGCAGCGAATCCGAAGGCCTTGACCGGTCCACCATGGCGATTCCGCAGGCGCAGAACGATCTCGTAACGGCGTTGGCGAAGACCGGCAAACCGGTGGTGATCGTGCTCGTCGCCGGTTCCCCGGTGGAATTGCCGTGGTTCAACGATGTTGCCGCCATGCTGTACGTAGGATTGTCCGGCCAGGCCGGCGCCTCCGCCACCGTGCGCGCGCTGACCGGCGAAGTCAACCCGTCCGGCCATTTGGCCGAAACCTGGCCGAAGCGGTACGAGGATTGCCCGAGCTCCGGCTGGTATCCGGCCATCGGACGCGACGCGATCTATCGTGAAGGCCCGTTCGTCGGCTACCGTTATTACGAGACCGTGGGCGTGTCCGTACGCTTCCCGTTCGGCTACGGACTGAGCTATTCCACGTTCACGTACAGCGCGATCACCGCCACCGCGACCGGCGTCGATTTCGTCGTCACCAACGATTCCGATATCGCCGGCTCCACCGTGGCCCAGTTGTATGTGCGTGCGCCGCAGGGTGGCGTGCTCCATCCTGATCGCGAGCTGAAGGGCTTCGCCAAAATTGAGTTGGCCGCGCATGAAAGCAAGAGTGTGCATATCGATTTCGACCGCTACACGTTCCGTCATTTCGATGTTGCCGCCAATGCATGGAAGACGGAAAGCGGCGAATGGACGCTGCTGGTCGGCGACAATGCCGAGCATCTGCCGCTTGCGATTCCGCACACCGTTGCCGGCGATTGCATGACCGCCGATTGCGCCGCAGACCCCGCGCTCGGCCACTATCTGACCGGCCGGGTCAAGGACGTGACCGATGCCGAAATGGCAGTGCTGTTCGGCCATGAGGTGCTTGCCCCCGGCAAGCCGACGACGTTCGGTGTCAACGATCCGATCATGTCGTGGGTGGATTCCAAGGGCTTCGTGGCGCGTACCGTCGCCAAGACGCTGACCAAGCGCGAAGCGAAGATCCGCCAGAAGACCGGTTCGCCGGATCTGAACACCCTGTTCATCCTGAACATGCCGCCTCGCGCCATGAGCAAGATGACCCAAGGCATGGTCGACTCGGCGATGGTCGACGCCATCGTGAACATCGCCAACGGGCATACTTTCCGCGGATTGGGCGGCGTGATCGCCGGCTTCTTCCGCAACCAATCCGCAAACAAGCGCACCGCAAAGGAGCTGAACCATGAGTGACAACAATGCTGCGAAGCCGGCTGAAACCGGTGCCGGCGAGAAGAAGGTCGGCCCGATCAGCCAGTGGATCAAGGATCATCCGAACATCTGGGAGTTCATCCTGTTCAACGTGCTGTCGAACATCTCCACCATCACCCGTTTCGTGGTGACGTGGATCGGCACCGCCATCTTCATCACGGGTCTGGGACTCACGCAGCCGTTCCACTTCCTGATCTTCAACTATGACACCAAGGGCAACGGCCTGGGCGGATTCCTCACCTTCCTGCTGGCTGAGGTGCTTGCGCAGGTGGTGAACTTCTTCGTGCAGATGAAGTGGGTGTTCAAGTCCGACTCCAGCTTCAAGGACGCCGCTTGGAAGTATGTGATCCTCGCCGTGATCATCGTGGTGGTGAACCTCGTGCTGCCGGGCTACGTGACCGGTCTGTGCCAGGGCTGGGGCATGAACGCTGGCATCGCCGGCACGATCGCATCCGTGGTCAACACCCTGCTTGCCGTGATCGTCAGCTACCCGCTGCTCAAGTTCTGGGTCATGCCGAAGAGCGGCGACAAGAAGGAGGCCGCCAAGTAAGCCTGCACTGATTCCTCTCTTCCTTTCCTTATGCCCGTCCAGGTCTTCCCTTTTCCCTGGACGGGCTTTTCATATCTGTTCCGCGAATGTGCGAAGCCGGCGCAGGCCTTCGCGCAGCTCATCCGCATCGCCGGCGAGTGCGCGGTCGAATACATCGCGGATGCCGGAGCGGGGTACGGCTTTGACAGCGCTGGAAATAGGCATCGAAGGGTGTGATGGTGTTTGCGGCGGCGTTTGCGGGATCGCTTGCGCGGTTGTGCTGATACTGGCCATGGCTTCTCTTTTCCGTATTGCGTTGATGCTTCGAATGAGTCGAACGAATATTGCGATTCCATCGATATCACGGTTATGAAAACGGCAAAACAGGAACATGGTGCTAATATTTCCGGACTGCGGCGGTTGTGTTACGGGTGGATTCCTTCTCTGGTGCTCATGGTTGCTCATGTTTTCAACATGCGAGCCATGCACGTAACTCTTCTGCGTTTCACATTGCGGATTTGCGCTTTCCCTGGTGTGGCGGAGGTTTGATTTCCTTGTCTTTGGCTGTGGCGGAAATTATCTGTTTTGTGCAAAAACGGCGATTTGAAATTGTCTATTTTGTGCATCTTGTGTCTTGAATGCTATATATTCCAATATATTTGCCGCCGATGAATCTGCCGCTGTACGCCTTATGGTGTTTGGCGGATGTGGCCGGCCTTGTTGCCGAGGACGACGAGCCTGATCGGCCGTTCACTATGCAGACGCAGTCTGTGTGACCGATACTGCGATTCATGCTGAAGGATATCGGCGCATAAATCCGCCGTGGATGGAACGATGGTGATGCGGCAACACGAATGACGAGATGGACTGAAGACGAGGTGCATGCAACGTGGGAGAGGCAAGGGTGTCGAAGCAATCGCAGGACGAGACGGAACAGCAGCCGAACATTGGCCGTATTCCGGCGCTGATCGCGGCGGTGGCCATCGTCGGCATCGCCATTGGCGCGGCCGCGGGCCTGCTCACGCTCATGCTGTACCAAGTCGAACGTTTCGCGCTTGGATACATCGAGAATGCGCATGAATCCGGCCCGTTCAACGTGCCCGCCATCCGTCGTGCGATTTCCGTGACGGTCGGCGCCTCCATCGCGGCCGTGATCTGGTGGCTGCTGCGCACGCGTACCACAACAGTGCCATCCGTCAAGAAAGCCGTCGGTGGTGCGCTGATGCCGGTCTGGCAGACCATCGTGCATGTGCTGCTGCAGATCTTCATCGTCGGTACCGGCATGTCGATCGGCCGCGAAGTGGCGCCTCGCGAACTTGGCGCGATGTTCGGCCAACGATTCGCCCGCTGGGTGCGTCTCGACGCGAAGGACACGCGTATGCTGGTGGCCATTACCGCCGCGGCCGGTCTCGCGGGAGTCTACAACGCGCCGCTTGCCGGCACGTTCTTCGCGGTGGAGATCCTGCTCGCCGACGTGACACTCGAGACGGTCACGCTCGCGTTCGCATGCTCGGCGCTCGCCTCATGGGTGGCGAGCCTGGTCAAGGGCACGCACACGTTCTATTTGATTGGCGAGGCGGACGGCCTGTTTACCCCCGACTACATGGTGTTCGCACTGGTTGCCGGACTGATGCTTGGCGCCGCCGGCGCGCTGTTCCGCCGCGGCTCCCAGTGGGCGGAGAAAAACAAGCCATCCGGAGCGGGCATTCTGTGGATGATGCCGCTCGCCGGCCTGCTGACGGGCGTTGTGGCGATTGTCGTGCCGCAGGTGATGGGCAATGGCCGCGCCACCGCGCAGCTGAGTTTCTCCTCGAAGGCCGATCTGGCCGTCATCCCGGTGCTGCTGCTGTCTTTTGTGGCCAAGGCGATCGTCACGTTGCTGACGATTCGTTCCGGCGCTTCCGGTGGCGTGCTGCAGCCGGGCATCGCATTGGGCGCTTCCGGAGGCGCGATTCTGGGCATTCTTTGGATGCAGGTGTTCCACACGAATTCGATCGGCATGTATGCGCTGCTGGGTGCATGCGCGCTGCTCGCCGCCTCGCAGCAGGCGCCGTTGATGGCGATTTGCCTGGTGATGGAGTTGGCTGACGCTCCGATCAACCTGTTCGTGCCGATCGGCCTTGCGGTGGCCGTCAGCGCGTTCACCGCCTCCCGTCTGGCCAAGCCGCTTGCCGCTTGGCATCTACCGCGGGCGAAAGCTGCAGATCGTTAGCTTTCGCATTGCCGTCTCGCAATCCTCACATGGACGCCATCCTCACATGGCCATCAGGCCGGTCTGGCGGGGAAGCAGCACGGTGAGCACGAACCAGTGGTCGTCGGTGCGGATCGTCACCTCGCCGCCGTACTGCTGCGCGATGTGCCGAATCGACTTCACACCGAAGCCATGCCGATGCTGATCGTCGCGCTTCGTGGTGCGCAGATTGCCTTCGGCATCTTTCTTCAGCCGCGAATCGTAATAATTCTCGACACGGACCACGGTGAAGGAATTCTGCTCGAACAACGCCAGTTTGATGAGCTGTTGTTCCGGATCGGCCAGCTTCGACGTGGCTTCGATCGCATTGTCGAGCGCATTGCCGAACAGCGATGCGATATCCATCGACGACATGTTGGACAAGAGCGACCCATCCGCCACGGCGGTGAAACTGATGCCACGATCGGCACAAGTGCGCTCTTTCGTGGTGAGGATGACGTCGAGCACGGGATTGCCGGTATGCTGCTGGGCGCTGTAGCGCTGCACCGACTTCTCCAGCTGCTCGAATCCTGCCGCCGCGTGCTCAGGATCGACTTCGGCGCGCAATGCCGCGATCTGATGCTTCAGATCGTGCGCAAGCCGACCAAGCGATTCGATGTTCTCCTTCGACTGCAGGTACTCCTGATGTTGGCTGTCCAGCTGCGCGTTGATTGACGCGATTTCCGCGCTCGCTTCAATGCGCCGAGCCTGCTCCTGTTGCGCGTATAGAATCGCGAATCCGCAGAAATCCACCAGTGTGCGGATATAGAAGATTTCCTGGCCCATCGAACCGGAGAATGGCGTATTGGTCGAAACGAAGCTCAGATTGCTCATGGCGAAGGTGACGATGGTGATGGCCACCGTCGCGGTTGCCGCGGAGGCGGTCGGTAGCGTGGGTGTGGTTTGGCTGAAATTGCCGCGTTCCACCAGCCATGCCAGGCCGAAACACAATGCGTAGGTGGCAACGAGCAGTAAGACGGCATGCCAATCGTAATCCGCGAATCGGCCGTTGCGCATGCCGATGAACGTGACGATCTGCCAATGCAGCGACGCCACCAGTTCGGCCAGTACGAACGCGCGCGCCGTGATGTACAGTCCTTCGCGTTTGCCGGTGCCGGCGCCGAACAGAATCGTCAGGTACATGCAGCCGAAGGCGAGCAGCATGCCGACGATCCAAAACCAGATCGGCATGCTGCCGTCGAAATACTGCACGGCGATGAGCGCCGCCAGTCCGATTGCGCTCACAACGACGGAGCGGCGCGGCGGCACGCGGCGGAACAGTACCGCGATATACACCACGCATGCCGCCCATTCGCAGATGGCGGTGTACGAACGGGGGATGTCGGGCAGCGCGTTGGTGATCATCGGCCGCCGCCCATGTAGTCGGCCAAGGCGGCGAGGAACGCTTTCTTCCGTGGTCTGCTCACGCGCAGCCGCTCGTCGTCGGACATGATGCAATCCTGGTCGGCAACGCCCGTCACATGCTTGAGATTGACCAGATAGCAGGAGTTCGAGCGGAAGAAGTGCCGGTCGGCGAGCTTGGCTTCCATGTCTTTGAGTGTGCCGTTGATAGAGTATTTGCCGTCAAGCGTATGGATGACGATGGTGTGCCGAATCGACTCCAAATACAGAATATCCGCCAGATTCAGGCGCATCTGCCCTTTGCCGGTGTCGATAAGCATCGAATCGTCGTCATTGCGCCGCACCATGTCGATCGACTTCTTCAGTTCCTGCGAGAACGCGAACCACGGCAGCGGCTTGAGCAGGTACGACAGCGCGCGCACCTCATATCCGCTGATGGCGTATTGCGGCGCGGCCGTGATGAAGATGATCACCACCTTGTCGTCGCGCTCGCGGATGCGACGGGCGGCTTCCATGCCGTCCATTTCCTTCATTTCGATATCGAGCAGCAGAATGTCGTAGACGGGGCTGTATTTTTCCACGATGCGCGCGCCGTCGTCGAATACGGAGACGGTGAATTGCTCGCCGGTCTCGCTTTGGTAGCGATTGAGGTAATCGAGTACCAATTGGCAGCTTGCAGGGTCGTCCTCGACGACTCCGATTCGGATATTGCGCACGATGAACCTCCACGTCTCACCGTTCAGACTACCGTCCATTCTCTCGCGGAATGAGGATATTGTGATGAAAAACCATCGATTTGAGGGGATGATAACCCCCTAATAGACTGTTTTGAGCGGTGAAAACCCGCGACACGCATTGACGATTCGGTTTGGGTGTGTATAGTAGGTCATGGCTCAACGAAGAGATCTTCGCCAAACCAAATAAGTAAACGCTTTGAATTGTGGCTTTGTCAAAGTAGTAAGCCGCGAGGATGGGCACCGAACAAAAATCCCTTTACAACGGATCGTGAGGCACGTACCTGCCTCTGAAAGGATGACAAATCATGGCAGAAGTCGTATTCGACCATGTTACTCGTATCTACCCGGGCAATGACAAGCCGTCTGTGGATGATCTGAACCTCGACATCAAGGATGGCGAATTCCTGGTGCTGGTCGGCCCGTCTGGTTGCGGTAAGTCTACGACCCTGCGTATGCTCGCAGGCCTCGAAGAGGTCAACAAGGGACGCATCCTCATCGGTGGCAAGGACGTCACCACGATGCAGCCGAAGGACCGCGACATCGCAATGGTGTTCCAGAACTACGCTCTGTATCCGCACATGACCGTCGCCGACAACATGGGCTTCGCCCTGAAGATCGCCGGCACCCCGAAGGAAGAGATCCGCAAGCGCGTCGAGAAGGCCGCTGAGATCCTCGACCTGACCGAGTACCTCGATCGTAAGCCGAAGGCTCTGTCTGGCGGTCAGCGTCAGCGCGTGGCTATGGGCCGTGCAATCGTCCGTGAGCCGAAGGTCTTCCTCATGGATGAGCCGCTGTCCAACCTCGACGCCAAGCTCCGTGTGCAGACCCGTACCCAGATCGCCGCTCTGCAGCGTCAGCTGGGTGTCACCACCCTGTACGTGACCCACGATCAGACCGAGGCTCTGACCATGGGTGATCGTATCGCCGTCATCAAGCTCGGCATTCTGCAGCAGGTCGGCGCTCCGACTGAGCTGTACGATCGTCCGGCCAACGTCTTCGTCGCTGGCTTCATCGGCTCCCCGTCGATGAACATCAACACCCACCCGGTGGTCAACGGCAAGGCAAAGATCGGCGAGGACACCGTGGATCTGCCGACTGAGGCCGTCAACAAGCTCACCGCCGAAGACAACGGCCAGATTGTGGTCGGCTTCCGTCCGGAAGACGCCTCCTTGGCTGCCCCGGATGAGGCCAACGCCTTCTCCCTCAAGGTCATGAACGTTGAGGATCTGGGCTCCGACGGCTACATCTACGGCAACATCATCACCGATGGCTCCGCTGCTGAGGCGTCCACCATGATGTCCGATCAGAACAAGCTCACCACGATCCGCGTGAACCCGCGTGCTCTTCCGAAGGTCGGCGATACCGTCAAGATCAAGATCGACCCGTCCAAGATGCACCTGTTCGCTCCGTCCACCGAGCTGCGTCTGAACTGAGACGATAACGAGTAACCAACCGTCGGGCGTTCCTTATGGAACGCTTGGCGGGTGGTTGAACCAATACTTGGCGGATGTGCAAACGTCCGTCAACCATTAAACGAGACATTCTCTTTCCTCTCTTATTGTCTCGTTGGAAAAGCCCCGCGTTGGTGCGGGGCTTTTCTTTTCCCGCTGTTCTCATCGTGACACTCGTAGTCCCTTTGCCGCCTGCCGTGGGTAGGTCAGCGGGTAAATTGAAGAGCTATGGAATCACATGAATTGCCACAGATGGATCCCCGTGTGCTTAAGGCCACTTCCGTGAAGGCCGAGGACCCCGCAGCGCAGAGCCCGGAGCCGCAGGCGTTGAAGATCACCGCCGCGAGTTCGAATCCGAAGATGTTCACGCTGCCGTGGGAGAAGCCGCTGGCAACATGGCCTGAGGACCTGCTGGTCAACCTGCCGCGAGGCATCTCCAGGCACGTGGTGCGTTTCGTGCACGTGGGCGACGAAGTCTACGCCATGAAGGAAATCACACGCAACGTGGCGGAACGCGAATACGAGCTGCTGCGCCGACTGCAGAAGCTGGAACTGCCTACCGTGCAGCCGATCGCCGTGGTCACCGGCCGCCATAATGCGCAAGGTGAGCCGCTGGAAGCCATCCTGGTCACCAAGCATCTGAAATTCTCGCTGCCGTACCGCGCGCTGTTCGCCCGCAACCTGCGTCCCGACACCGCCGAACGACTCATCGACGCGCTTGCCGTGCTGATGGTGCGTCTGCACCTGGCCGGCTTCTATTGGGGCGATGTGTCCCTGTCTAACGTGCTGTTCCTGCGTGACGCCGACGCTTTCTCCGCGTTCCTGGTGGACGCCGAAACCGGCGATCTGCAGGTGAACCTCACCGAAGGCCAGCGTGAATACGATGTGGATTTGGCCCGTACGAACATCATCGGCGAACTGATGGATCTGTCTTCCGGCGCATTGCTGCCGAGCAACGTGGACGAAATCGAAATCGGAAACCGCCTGGTGGACCGCTACCATTCGCTGTGGAGCGCGCTGACCGACACCGACAAGTTCAGCCCGGACGAGATGTGGAAGATCGAAAAGCGCGTCAATAAGCTCAACGAACTGGGCTTCGACGTGGACGAGCTGGAAATGAAGACCGCCGAGGACGGCAAGCGCGTGCTGGTGCGTCCGCGCGTGGTGGACGCCGGCTACGCCAACCGCAAGCTGCTGCGACTGACCGGTCTTGACGTGCAGGAGAACCAGGCCCGCCGTCTGCTCAACGATCTGGACGCCTACCGCACCTCCACGTGGCGTGATGGCGAGGATCTCGAAATCGTGGCCACCGACTGGATGCGCGAGGTGTTCGAGCCGACCGTGCGCATGATTCCGCGCGAATACCGCTCCCAGATCGAGCCGGCGCAGTTCTTCCATGAGGTACTCGACCATCGTTGGTTCCTTGCGGAGAAGGCCGGCCACGACGTGTCCATGACCGAAGCCGTGAAGAGCTATGTGGAGAACGTGCTGCCGCAGTACAAGCTCGATTCGAAGGATGTCGACGCGCTGAACGCCGAGGCCGATTCCGGCGTGATCGATGACGAATACACTTACGGCACCGACGAGGACGGCTACAACCCGGACGATGATCCGGACGCTGCGGTGTGGAGCCATTAGCCGTTAATGGCATATGAAAAAGCTCAAGCCATAAGGCTTGAGCTTTTTCATAAATATCGTAATAAACGATTACTTGGCTGCTGCGGCCTCGCGACGGGCGCGTGCCACGGCATACAACGTGATGCCCGCTGCCACGGAGGCGTTCAGCGATTCGACCATATTCGACATCGGAATGCCGGCGATGGAATCGCACGCCTCTCGTACCAGACGGCTCAGGCCGTTGCCTTCCGAGCCGAGCACAACCACCAGCGGATCGGTTTCGAAGCCGGTTTCGCCGACGAGCGCGTCACCGCCGCCGTCAAGGCCGACGCTGTAGTAGCCACGTTCCTTCAGGCTTTCGATCGCCTTCGTCAGATTCACCACGCGAGCCACCGGCATGTGCGCTGCGGCGCCCGCCGACACCTTCCATGCGGCGGCGGTGACCGAAGCGGAACGACGTTCCGGCAGAATCACGCCGTTCGCGCCGAATGCGGCAGCGGAACGGATGACCGCGCCGAGGTTCTGCGGATCGGTGACGCCGTCCAGCGCGATGAACAGCGGACGTGCCGCGATACGCGCGCTTTCCGAATCGGCCGCTTCCATGGCACGCGCCTTCTTATCGGCGCGGTCCACGAGCTCCGCCAGAGAGGAATACTGGAACGGTTGCGCCTTCAGCACCACGCCCTGATGGTTCGACGAGCGTGCGATACGGTCCATTTCGAGCCTGTCGGCTTCCAGCAGATGCAGTCCGTGGATGCCGGCGAGACGCACGATTTCGCGCGTGCGATCGTCATGCTCGATGCGTGCCGCCACATACAGCGTGGTTGCCGGTACGCCACAACGCAGCGTCTCAAGCACCGCGTTACGACCGATGACCAGATCGTCGGATTCCGACGTGAACTTTGCCACGCGACGACGTGCCGCCAGTCGCGGATCGGCCATCTTGCGGCGATCGGCTGCCTTCTTGGCCTTGTATGCCTTGTGATACACGCGATTTTCGGCCTTGGGGGTCGGCCCCTTGCCCTTCAACGCGTTACGATGCTTTCCGCCCGACCCCTTGGTCGGTCCTTTTTTCATTGCTCCCATAACCGTCTATTGTCCCAGCACCCCGGGAAAAGTGCCTCGGGAAAAGCGCTTCAGAAAAGCGGCTCGGCTGCAGGCGGTCGGCCAAGTATGATGAAAAGAATGGAAAAGAAGAGAGAGTTTTTCGGACTGCCCATCATGTTCTGGGGCCTGTGGGTCACGCTGCTTATTTTGTGGATGGGCCGTTTCGTCACCTCGTTTCTTTCCATGTATCTCGTGTCCGACATGCACGTGAGTGCGGGCGTTGCCGGCACGATCGTCTCCATGTATGGCTTCGGCGGCATTTTCGGCTGCCTGTACGGTGGTGCGCTGTCTGACCGATTCGGGCGCCCCGCGATGATTGTTATCGGCAATCTCGGTTCCGCGGTGATGCTGGTTTTGTTGGCTTGTATCGGCAATCCTTGGATTATGGCGATTACGTTGCTGATATACGGTGCGATTTCATCTATGCCGACGCCTGCGGTCGCGGCTTACGTTTCCGATGTGGTGCCGTTCCGCAAGCAAAAGCGCGCGTATTCGCTGCAAACATGGGCCGCGAATTTCGGTTTCGCAATCGGTCCGATTATCGCCAACCAGCTTGTCAAAATCTCCTATTCGCTGATGTTCTATGCGGAAGCGGCTGTGTTGGTGTTCGCTACGTTGCTGATGATGGCATTCTTCAAAGAGGCCGGGCTGGGCGTGCACGGTGTCGGACGGTCTGTGAAACGCTCCGTGGAACGTTCCGTGGAACAACCTGTGGAACGTTCTGGCACTGCGCAAACGGCTCAATCGCAGCAATCGAAATTCTCCATTTGGCGCAGCTATCGTCGTGCCTGCACCGACAAAGCGCTCATGTCGATGGTGGTGCTGATGTTCCTGTACACGCTGGCGTATTACCAGATCGTCAGCGGACTGCCGATTTCGATGACGCAGATTGGGCTTGGTACGGACGAATATTCCAGCCTGCTGACCATCAACGGAGGCATTCTGTGTTTGCTGCAGATTCCTGCGATCGCGCTGTTCCAGCGGATGAGCAACACCCGTGTGCTGGTGCTGGGCATGTCCATTACCGCGGTTGGCTATGCGTTCCAAATCGGCGCCGATTCGTGGGTGACGTTCGCGATTGCGACCGTGCTGTGGACGCTCGGCGAGCTTGGCACATTCCCCATCGCCGCTACGACGGTGGCGAACATCGCGCCGAAGGACGTGCGCGGCACGTATCAGGGCTTGTACAACCTGGTGTGGTCGCTATCCAACGCGTTTTCGCCGCTTGTCGGAGGCTGGATTTTGAACGCGTTCGGCAGTCACGTGCTGTGGACCTGCTGCACGGTGATGTTCGTCATCGTGGCGATCGGCTTCTACGTGACGCGCGGCCCCCGCGAACGCGCCGCAGCCCGCAATCTCGCGATGGAGGAACTGTAGCGGTTGCGCTGCGCAGGTGGCGTGCGGTAGATACGCCACCGAACTTGCCAGACAACTTAACATAACTTAACGGCAACTTCGCATCTGTTAAGTTCGCTGGTAAGTTGCTGTTAAGTTCGTGCGAAGTTGACGGAAAGCGATGTATTGGCGTGATTGTGTGGCACAAATAATGGACATTGCCGGCAAGACAGGGGTGCATGTGCGCGTATGAAAAAGCGGGAGGCCGCGATTCGGTTGGAATCGCGGCCTCCCGCTATGCGATTTAAAAAATCGGAAAGAAGAGAATCGGTGCCGCAGCGTTCGCTGCGGCGGTGCCTTGCCTCACGCGGTCTGTTTCAAAGAGATGGCCTGACGCGGTTCGGCTTGCCTTCCTGCTTGAAGGTCTTACTTGTTGAGGACCTTCTTCATCAGATCAGCGGAAGCCTTGGCAAGTGCGAACTGGCCGAAGCCCGGATCGATGGAAGCGAGGTTGGAGTTGAGGATCTGGTTGAAAGTGTCGTTGTTCTTCATGATGTTTCCTTTCGGACGACCGCCTGGTTTCTTGCTTCTTTTTTTCTTCTCTACATCGTGCGGTGCGTCGCTATTGTGTTGTTTTTCTTGTTCTTCGTTCTTCTGTTGTTTTTCTGTTGTGCCTTTACTATACGCACGTCGATATGCGTCTGGCATGCCGCAATCGTCATTTCTATTGTAAAATCATCGGGTTATCTTGAAGAAAATGTGATTACTGTGCCCGCATAACAACACAATCGCCGTATCGTACGCTGACACGAGACGGAACATATCCATTCCCATGTCAACGCACGATACGGCGATATCGGCGTAAATCAGCGGAATAATCGTAAATCAGCGGGGCTGACGGAAGTGACGGTCACCGATTGGATCGAACGGCGTGTGCGGTTCAAGCTGGTACCAGTATGCCACCGACGCGACGTCATCCTGCCGCTCGAAATTGCCGGCTTCCTCGGTGCCGATCTGCTGCCAGGTGACGCGCAGGTCAGAATCGAAATAAATCGGATCCGGAATGTGCCAGCGGTACAGGCCGCGCATGACGGGTGTGGCCACATCCCAGTAGTCGCTTTCGCGGTGCGCGGCAAGACGCTGCGAATAGAACGGGAATCCTAGGTACGGTCCGGTGAACGTGTTCTCGCGCATGCGGCCATGCTCGTCGAAGTCGGCGAAACTCCACGCGCCGCCGAAGTAGTCTTCCGCTCCGGTGCTGCACCACGTCGGGTACTGTTCATCGCCGTCGATGTACATTTTGACTTCGCCTTCGCCCCACCAGCGGCTTTCCAGCGCGGTCAGCGCAAGGTAGGTGCCGATGTACGCGCCATGGCCGTGCACATTGTCGAGAATCGTGTAGTCACGGGCAATTTCGGTGACGCGTTCGCGGCGCCACTGCGCATGGAAGCGCATCGCATCGGCTGGCAGCGCGTCGTATTCCGTGTAGTCGATTTGGTAGAAGAAGGCCGGCACGTCCTCGTTGTGATCGTTGCGCAGCACAATGCGCGCGTGCTCGAACGGCATGGCGAAATAGCAGTTGAAACCTCGATTTGGCACCACCATGATCGGGATGGAATTGATACGGCAGGCCTGTGCGTGACCGCAGCAGAAGAAATCGCCGATCGGGCACTGCACGGACGGCGTCTCCTCGCCATCCCAATAGAATTCGAGGATGAGATTGCGCAGTACGTTCGGACCGGTCGGGGAAGTGCGGTCGGTGACCGTCATCCAAATGTGGCGAATCACGCCCGGGCCATCGACGTCCATCAGCGTGACCGAATCGCCCGCCTTGATCGTCTGGATGCAAGGGCTGCCCTTACGTGACGGGCCGAGCGCGCTGGCGGCGGTGGCTGCAGTGCCCTTGCCGCCGGTCGGGTTTTCGGCGTTGACGCAACGTGTACGGCCGTGGTCCGTCGCGATTGCTAGCGAATCGAGGGCACCGTTGCCGAAACCGGAAGTCGCCATAGTATTCATATTTGTTCTCCTTACTTGGAAATCTGAAAATCTTGGCAATCGGCCGAACGGGGCCGGCCGATGTTGAAACGTTTCGATTATCCGTATGAAATTATGCTGCCGATATTGCTTGGCCTTGCGATTGGTGTCCGACTGCGGTGCTGGCAATCGCAAGAAAATTTATTGTGTGCCGCCGGACCCCGCTTCCGCAACGGATCCGCGGCGCTTCAGCGCGGGTTCGATGAGCTTGACGGAACCGTTGATATCGGCGCGTTCCTCGATGGCGGAAGTCAGCAGATTCACGGCTTCGGCGCACAGTTCCTCCGGCATGACCGGCATTTCGGTGATGGGGAAGCGCGTAGGCTCGCCCTCGAAATACGTGCCGCACGACAGCACCGAAACGTCCTGCGGAATCGTCATTCCATTGTCGTGCAGCTCCACCAACACTTGGCTGAGCACGCCCGCATTCGCCTGGTTGATGATGGCGGATGGGCGGTCGGGCCGCGCGAAAATGGTGCGGACGAACCGCTTCGCATCGAAACTATCTTCCTCGTAATGCTCGGATTCGATGATTGTCATGCCACGCTCCTTCGCGTGCGCCAGCAGGCTTTCGCGGAAGAGGATGACGTAACCGGAACGGCGGTCGTAATCGGATTCGTTGTTGCGCAGGAACGCGACGGTGCGATGCCCCTTTTCGTACAGAAAATCGACGGCCTTGCGGCCCATCAGCGCGAAATCGATGTCCACGCAGGCGCAGCCGGCATGCGATGACGGATAACCAATCGCCACGCACGGCTTGGGGAAGGTCATGGCCGCGGCCGCACGTTCGTCGTCCTGTTCGACGTCAAGCAGGACGACGCCATCGACGAGATTGCTTTGCGTCACGCGACGAATGTCTTTCGTGGCGTCCGGGCCGGTCAGCAACATCACGTCATAGCCAGCGTTCCTTGCGGCCCATGCGGTGTGCAGAAAGTAGGCGTTGTAGCGGGCTTTGTTGATGTCGCCGCGAATCGGGGAGCTCAGCGCGATGAGCTGGTTGCGCATGCCGCGCATCTTGCGGGCGCTGGCGTCCGGAGTGTAGCCGAGCTTGTCTACGGCAGCCATGACTTTTTCGGTGGTTTTCGCGGAAATCGAACGCTTGCCGGACAGCACGTAGGAAACGGTGCTGGCGGATACTCCGGCTTCGCGGGCGACGTCTTTGATGCCTGTCATTCAGCTCGCTTTCTGTGGTTGTTCCGTACTGTGCGCGTCTGTGCGTCGAATCGTTTCGTCGAAACGTTTCACCTAGCATAACGCAGCGTTACGATTGCTGTCAATCTTCCGTTGCGTCTTTGGTTTCGTATCGTATTTTGCCGGCGATGCGGGGCGGCATAAAGAAAAAGTCGCACGATTCGGCGTCTGTATCGAAACGCCGAATCGTGCGACAGAAAAAGGCAATGCGACCGGTGGTGTGGCCGGCGTTGCGATTGCGGGAAATCAGCCCTTCTTGCCCACCTTGCCGAACGTGAACGCGCGGACGATCGCCACAATGCCGAGTGCAACCAACGCGCATCCGCCAAACAGAATCAGCCAACCGGTGGAGGCCAGCGGGCTGAACAGCATGATGCAGCCGGCCACAATCGAAATCAGCGCGTAAATCACAGCCCATGCGGAACTTGGCATATGCCACGACTCAACCAGCGCCATCACGCCTTCCATCATCCAGCCGAGGCCCACCACCATAGTGACGAGCACTGCCAGCATGGCGCCGGACAGGGTCGCATTCTTCAGCATGACCACGCCACCGACTGTCAGCAACAGGCCGACCAGAATGTCAAGCACGCGCCAGCCTCCCGGCAGACCGAGCTCCACAATTGCGGTGACGATACGGATCACCCCGGAAATCACGAAATACGCGCCCAACGCAACCGCGGCGATCTTCAGCGTCACCCCCGGCCAGATGAGTAGCGCAATGCCGAGCACAATCGCCATCACGCCGAGCACGCCGTACACACCGCGAATGGCATTCTTCGCGCGTTGCGGCAGCCACGATTCCACCAACTTGAACGGGCTTACCGGCTCCCACTCGCCACCGTCGTTGCTATGGCTATTCGGGTCGTAACCATACGGATTACCGTACGGATATCCATACGGATTGCCGTACGGGTTGCCATATGGATTGCCGGAATAGCGAGGGGTCTGCTCGGCATCTGGTCCGCCGCTTTGTGGACCGTTCTGCTGTTGCGATTGCTGCGCTTGCTGGCTCGGTGCATAGGCGCCGTATCCCGGCTGCGGTGGTTGACTGGGGTCGTTGGGATTGCCGGGATTCATATTTGGATAGCTCATGATGCCCTCCTTCAGAAAAACATGCTTTGAGGCGTCGTTTGCTTCAAAGACGTGCTTTCATTTTAGGCACCCTGCCTGTTTTCAGCCATCAACAGAATCGGCCGGCCTGCCTATTGGCAAGTCGGCCGGAATTATGCCGCGAATCGGCGGTTATGCTTGAGGCTGAAGCTGGCTTAGCTTAGAACAGCTTGAGCTGAACGTTGAGGCTGAGCGGCTGGTCGGCGGGCAGCTGGTACTGCTCATGCACCGGCGACATCCACGAATCGTCGCCGCCGACGCCCATTTGCGCGGCCAGCAGACGCAGGAACATGTGACGCGGCTTCGGCAGCTCATCCTGATGCAGCGCCTCTTCCAGCATCGTGCTCGAATACGGCAGTAGGCTCATCGCGAACGGCTTTGCGCCGGCACCGCGCTTCACGCGCACACCGTGGCCGGAATCGTCCGTGATCTCCGCCCAACGCACATCCTCATGATTGCCGGTTTCCTGCGGCAGCAGGTACGGCGCGCAATCATCGCCAGCCGTCGTGCTCCATACACCCAGCTTCGCGTGCCTGCGGTCGGCGTACGTCTCTTCCGGACCGGCGCCGTAGAATCGCAGGTTCGCATATTCCACCGGCAGCGCCCATTCGATACCGAACGCCGGAATCGTTGGCAGATCGCCGTTCTTCTCGCCTGGATACTCGACGTCGAGCGAAACGAGGCCGGCCGTGTCGGCAACGTAACGGACCGTCACTTTCGTGCGCTGCGGAATCGCCAATTCGTACGTATACGTGGCTTCCACGGCATTTTCTCCACGATTTGCGATCGCGCAGTCGACGCAACGCGCATACTTTCCTGCGACCGCCCACGCGGCACGTTCGAAAGCGTGTCCAGCACCGCGATCGTTGTCCGTCAGCGGACGGAACGTGGTGATCGACGGGCGGCGCAGCACGAATTCGCGCTCGCCGAACGTATATGAAAACCCATACCCCCTTGTGTGCGGGAGAACAGTGCTTCACGACCCTGTCCGCGCACGCCGGCGTTCCAGCGGCCAAGGGTGACGGTGCCGTCGGCCGGAGCTCCGGCCGCGTC
>ENA-OQKI01000023-OQKI01000023.1-human-gut-metagenome-genome-assembly--contig:-NODE-23-length-42430-cov-2.874997_pt1 | contig 42430 bp, 39 predicted proteins | sample MGYA00242778_ERZ504798 | MGnify/ENA primary metagenome ERZ504798 (study PRJEB26092, sample SAMD00036414) | human gut metagenome | host: Homo sapiens | study: EMG produced TPA metagenomics assembly of... | reverse complement strand
CTGCTCCTTTTGGTCAATCAGAGCACAGTCCGAAGACCTCCAAGGTGTGGGATTCAACGGTGAAGCCGTGGCCGTCGGCCACTTTGCGCAGCCAAGCCTACGCTGGCGGGTCGATTTCCACGGTTTTGCCGCACCGCCTGCACACCAAGTGGTGGTGATGTCCGTCGTCGCCGCATAGGCGGAACAGCTGCTGGCCGTCCAGGCGGATCGTGTCGGCGGCACCGGCATCGGCCAAGGCGTTGAGCTGGCGGTATACGGTGGCCAAGCCGATTTTCGAGCCTTCGTCCTCCAGCCTGCGGTGCAGGTCCTGAGCGGAGATGAACTCCTCGCAGTCGGCCAAGGCGGCGCGAATCGCGTCCTTCTGCTTGGTCTGGCGTTCGATATGTTCAACCATCGGTAAGGTCACGCCTTCTTTTTCAGGTCGTCCCAGCAGCCGGTGGCCTCAAGGTCAGCGACCGTCTTGGCCGGGTCGCCGGTGAGCACGGTGATGTGGCCCATCTTGCGGTCGTGGCGCACTTCGGCCTTGCCGTAGTCGTGCACATTCCACTCCGGGTGGGTGGCGATCAGCGCGCGCGTCGGTTCCACATGCTGGCCAAGTACGTTGACCATCACGGCCGGCGAGAGCAGCTTGGGCTTGGGCAGAGGCCAGCCGGCGATGCCGCGGATGTGGGCGTCGAACTGGTCCATCGAGCAGGCCTCGATGGTGTAGTGGCCGGAGTTGTGCGGGCGCGGGGCGAGCTCGTTGACGATGACCTGATCGTCCTTGGTGATGAACAGTTCGATGGCCAGCGTGCCAGCCAGTTCGAAGCCCTTGGCCAGGCGAATCGCCAGTTCATGCGCTTCGCGAGCCACATGTTCGGACACCTCGGCGGGGGCGATGGTCATATGCAGGATGTTGTTGCGGTGCTCGTTACGCACAATCGGGAAGGTGACGAAGTCCTTGCCGTTGCCGGAGACCAGAATCGAAGCCTCGAATGCGAAGTCGACGAAGCCTTCCAGGATGCTCGGCGGGAAGCCACCACCACGGTCGGAGCGGGAGCGGATCTTCTCCAAGTCGGCGTCGGAACGCAGCACGAGCTGACCGTGGCCGTCGTAGCCGCCGGACACGGTCTTCAGCACGGCCGGATAATGAATATCACCCAATGCGGCGTCAAGCTCATCGAAGTTGTTGACAGCGCGCCACGGTGCGGTGGCGGTGCCGTGGTCGTTGATGAACTGCTTCTCGCGCACGCGGTGCTGGGTCACGCGCAGCAAGTCGGTGCCCTGCGGGGTGGCGGTGATGCCGCGCACCTCGTCGATGGCGCCGGCGTCCACGTTCTCGAACTCGTAGGTGAGCACGTCAGACTGCACGGCCAGATCATGGATGGCGGTTTTTGTCATCGTACTCGGCGGTGATCTGGAAGTCGGCCACCTGACCGGTCGGGCAGTTCGGCGTTGGGTCAAGCACGCCGACGCGGAAGCCCATGTAGCGGGCGGACAGAGCCATCATGCGGCCGAGCTGGCCGCCGCCGATGATGCCGATGGTCGAGCCCGGCATCAGCATGGAGACGCGGCCGCCCGTTTCTTCAGACAAGCTGGGCATTGGATTCGGCCACCTTTTCCTTCAGTTCGTTACGGTAATCCTCAAGCTTGTCGGCCAGTTCGGGCTCGAAGGCGGAGAGCATCTGCACGGCGAGCAGGCCGGCGTTGGTTGCGCCGGAGTTGCCGACGGCGGTGGTGGCCACCGGAATGCCGCCCGGCATCTGCACGATGGACAGCAGCGAATCCCAGCCGGACAGGGCGTGGGAGCGCACGGGCACGCCGATTACGGGCAGCGTGGTCTGCGCGGCGATCATGCCCGGCAGGTGGGCGGCACCGCCGGCACCGGCGATAATGGCCTTCAGGCCATTGGCGCGGGCATTGTGCGCGAACTCGGCCATGAGCTCGGGCGTGCGGTGCGCGGAAATGACCTGCTTGTGGTAGACGACACCGAACTGGTCGAGAATATCGCAGGCACGCTTCATGGTCTCCCAGTCGCTGGAGGATCCCATGACCACCGCGACTTCGGGCTTGGATTCATTTGCCATTATCATTTACTCCCTAGTTATTGAGAATAAGGCCCACTGTACTCCTGATAGCGGAGTTAAGCCACGCAGCGAATCGTTCTCAATACATAATTCTGTGAGGCTTACAGCTCAATAACGATCTTGCCGAACACGTCACCGGCAATCATCTTGGCGAAGGCCTCGGGCGCGGCGTCCAGCCCGCTGACCACGGAGTCGATCGCCGGATGCAGATTGGCGTGCTCCACGAAGCGCAGCAATCGTGCGAAATCCTCGCGCGAACCCATGGTGCAGCCCTGCACACGGATGTCCTGGAAGAACAGTCGCGTGAGCTCCGCACCAGGCTGGTCGCCGGTGGTGGCGCCGCAGATGGCGATGGTGCCGCCGGGGCGCACGGATTTCATCGAATGGCTCCAAGTAGCCGCGCCCACGGATTCGATCACCGCATCGACCTTGCGCGGCAGGCGGGCACCGATCTCCAGCGCGGCGTTCGCGCCAAGTTTCAGCGCCTTGGAGCGCTTGTCCGCGTCGCGCGAGGTGACGAACACCTCCAGACCGGCGGCATGGGCGAGCTGGATGGCCGCAGTGGACACGCCGCCGCCCGCGCCCTGAATGAGCACGGAGTCGCCCGGCTTGATGCCGGCGGCATCGAACAACAGCGAGTAGGCGGTCAGCCAGCTGGTGCCGAGTGCGGCCGCCTCAGCCGTGGTGAGGCTTGCGGGCTTGGCGAACACGTTGGCGGACGGCACGGAAGTCTTCTCGGCCATCGTGCCGGGGTATTTCTCGGAGAGGATCGTGCGGCGCTCGCCCGGGGCCACGCCCGCGCCATCGGTGCCGACGAACGTGTACAGCACCACTTCGCTGCCGGCCTTGAGCCCATGCTTGCCGGGGATGTCCTCGTCCAGAATGCCCACGGCATCGGTGCCCAGGATCATCGGCGTCTGTTCGGCGGCGAGACCCACACCCTGTAGCGACCAGACGTCGTGATGGTTTACGGTCACCGCGCGCACCGAAACGGTCGACCAGAACGGGCGGGCCTGGGGTTCGGGCTGCTCGCCCACTGCCAACGCGGCAAGCGGATCGGCATGGTTGACGGTGGATGCGTATACGGCCTTCATTGCGCGCTCCTTGGTATCAAAAGGAATTACCGCATTCATTGTCCCACATCGCGCAGCGAACGAATCACCCATTTACGGAGATGTTGGGGGCATTGCTTCGTCATGTGGACCTCGGACAATGCCGGGCGTTAGCATTCAACTTCGGAAAGACTAGCGAAGGGAGATTCGAGGGTATGCGCAGCGCGTCAGGAAACGGATTTGATTCAAGCGATTCCTTCGCCGTCTCCGGCGCTGCCGAGAGGACCGCACGCCTTCACGACATACCCCCGAGCATTACCCCTTCCCATGGCGACGACTCCCATCTGCTGAGCCGCATTGCCAGCCCGGCCGATGTCAAGGCCCCTTGCCCCCGACGAGCTCGCCGAACTCTGCCGTGAGATTCGCACCACGCTGCTGGCATATGGCCACCAACACGGCGGTCATATCGGCTCCAATCTGGGCATGGTGGAGGCCACGGTGGCCCTGCACCGCGTATTCGATTCGCCGCGTGACCGCATCGTGTTCGATGTATCCCACCAAAGCTACGTGCATAAAATGCTCACGGGCCGCGCCGCCGCCTATCTGGACCCGGACCGTTTCAGCGAGGTGACCGGCTTCACCAATCCGGACGAAAGCAAACACGACCAGTTCGTGCTCGGTCACACCGGTACCTCGATTTCATTGGCTTGCGGTTTGGCGAAAACCCGCGATATGGAAGGCCCGAACAGCGGCATCGGCAATGTGATCGCCGTGATCGGCGATGGTTCGCTGAGTTCGGGCGTGGCGTTTGAAGGACTGAACAACGCGGCTGAGCAGGGCGGCAATCTCATCATTGTGTTCAACGACAATGAGATGTCGATTGCCGGCGATTTCGGTGGCATGTACGGTCCGCTCGCCCGCCTGCGCGCGTCCGGTGGCACCGCCCAGCCGAATCTGTTCAACGCGTTTGGCTTGGATTATCGGTATGTGGAGGCCGGCAACGATGTTTCCGCGCTGGTCGCAGCTTTCGAGGAAGTGCGCGATATCGATCATCCGGTGGTGGTCCATATTCATACGCTGAAGGGCGCAGGATATGACGGTGAGGAGACTCACGCAGATCGGCAAACCGCCTCGGCCTCACCGGTTTCGTTCGACTCCCCCACCGGCGTGCATCCCACCGATAACGTGAACCACAGCGAGCCGTGGCATTCGGATCACTGCAACCTGTCCGATCATGAACCGCATGAGGGCCAGTGCGAGGCCTCGCATTGGCAGAATCCGGATGCCGCAATCGGCAAGCCGGACGATCCGCGCAAGCATTACGGCAAAATGGCGATGGCCGCACTCGAACCGCGTTTCGCCGCCGAGCCAGGACTCGTGGTCATCTCCCCCGCCACGCCGGGCTCGAACGGCATCACCCATGAGTTCCGAGAGCGCGCGGGCGCACATTATGTAGACACGGGCATCACCGAATCGCATGCCGTGGCGTACGCTGCCGGCATCGCACGGGCGGGTGGCACGCCGGTGGTGGCCACCACGGCGTCCTTCTTCCAGCGCGCGTACGACCAGTTCTTCCAGGAGATGAGCCTGAACCGTTCGCGAGTCACGGTACTTGATTTTCTGGGCGGCCTGTCCGGTTCGGACAATACGCATTCCGGCGCGTATGACGTGACGATGTTCTCCAATATTCCAGGGGCTACGATGCTGGTGCCGACTTCGGCTCGCGACTATCTAGCTGATCTGGCATGGGCTACCGCGCCGGCCGGTTCGGCGGACGCCCCTGCTGGTCCGGTGGTGATTCGAGTGCCGGGCGAGGCGATTCTGACGGCGGAACGGGATGCGACGCTGCTGCCGGTGACGGGTGGGCAGATCGCTGACCGCCCCCAGTCAACTTCGCTGCCAGTCTCCGTCAGCTCCGCCAGCGGGGGCATATCTGCCGCAACAGTCCGCGGGACCGTTAGCGTAACGGCTCAGCGTGCCGGTGTGCGTCACATGCTGGATTGGCGGGTCAATCAGACGGGCTCGCACGTCGCGATTATCGGACTGGGCAATGCGTATCCGTTGGCGGAGCAGACGGCCGCCGCATTGTCTGCCGATTATGGCATCACGGCAACGGTTATCGACCCGCGCCAGTGCACGTCGCTGGATTCAGACGTACTGGAGTCGTTGCGTGATGGCCACCAGCAGGTCATCACCCTTGAAGACGGGCAGCTTGAAGGCGGCTGGGGCGAGAAAGTGACCGCATATTATGCGAATCATCATGTCTCGGACGGCAGCCGTAATCCTCATGTGCTGAACTTCGGCGCAGCCAAGGAATTTACCGACCGCGTGCCGCTGGGCGAACTGAACGAACGTTATGGACTAACGGTGGAGCAGGTGACAGAGGCGATCACTCGTTGTTTTTGATGGCGTCTAGGGCCGGGATTTTAACGGCTTTATTGGCCGGGCCGAAGCCGAACAGCAAGCCGATCAGCGTGGAAAACAGTACGACGAACAGGAACAGCCACCACGGAATCACCGAATAACGGGTCACATTCTCGCCACCAACTATCGCCTGCCAGAGTATGGTCCAGATAGATGTTCCGCCACCGGTACCGTCGCCGGAGCCCCCGCCTGCACCGCTGACCATACCGCCAGACATGCCGCCGCTCATGCCGCCCGCATACAACGCGCCGACAACGTTGATGCCCAGCGATATCAGTCCGCTCAGCACGCAGCCGACCAATCCGCCGAAGAATCCGATCGCGCCGGCCTCCGCAAGAAACATGACGCGAATGTCACGAACGTAGCAGCCAAGCGCCTTCATAATGCCGATCTCGCGCGTGCGCTCGGTTACGGACATAACCATTGTGTTGGCGATGCCGATGGCCGCAACCAACAGCGAAACCGCACCGATACCGCCCAGAATCAGCTGAATCGCGCGCGACTGTTCTTCCAACGACTTACGCATGTCTTCATAGGAGGAGGTCTCGTAGCCCAACGCTTTGATCTGTGATTCGACTTCGGGCACGGACTTGAGGTCGGCGGCCTTGACCAGCACCTGATTATAGGCGGTGGCTTTTTTGGCGGCGGCTGGATCGACTTTGGCGGCCAGTTCCTTCAACGCCTGCAAATCCATGACCAGACCGTCGGAGGTGGCATAGCCTTTGTTGTAGTCGCCCGCCACAATGCCGGAAGCCCGCACATCAAAGGTGACGTTTTCCGACTGACCCGCGGTGTTGCCACCCGCACCGCCTGTGCCGCCACCGCCGCCGTACATGTTCATGGTGTACTGGTCGCCCTGATAATTGGTGCCGGTGGTCAGACTGATTTGCGTGGCGAGCGGATCGAAGAACGGATCCTCGTCCTGGTCTTCCTCGCACTGGCCGGTGGCCTGGTTAAACGTGCATGAGGAATACTGATCGCCACGTGTGCTGGTGCGTTGTTCGCCGTTCTTCAGGGTGTCCATGAACCCATAGGCGAACCATTCGCCGGCAAGCACCTGGTCTTTTTTGACCGGTTTCTCGCCACCGACGAGCTTGTAGCCCATCTGGTCGAACTGGGTCATGTCGATGCCCATGATCTGCACGTAATCATAGATGTAACGGCCGCCCGCGCCGGCTCTGGCCGTCACGTTATAAGGGAAGTTCATCATCGGCGTCACGCCGGATACGCCGCTCATCGCGCGGAAGGATTCCACGGCCTTGTCGTCGAGCTTGGTATCGCCCATCTTGGACGAGCCGCCATCGTCCATCGGACCGGCATAACCGTTGGTGTACACGGTGACGATGGACAGATCGCCCATCGATTTGAGCATCTTCTCGTTCTGCTCGTTAATGCCTTGGCCCAAAGAGACCATGAGCACAATCGAGCAGCAGCCGACGATAACGCCCAGCACGGTCAGAATCGTACGGGATTTACGCCGCCATAGGTTTTGTCTGCAGAGCCGCAGTATGTCGCCGAATCGCATGGTCGGGCCTTTCAGGCCTTGTGGGACGGGCCGGCCGGTGAGGCTGGTGAGGCTGGTGCAATAGGAGCGGTGTCTGCCGCAGCACCATCCGTCACGTCGGTATCGGTCTTATCATCCTTGCCTTCGGACCAATCATCCCAGTCCTCATCAATATCGTTCTTCTTGGCCTTCTGCTTGCGCCGGCGACGCACGAGCAGCACAATCACCACGATAATGACCACGGCGATCACGACGATGACCACATACACCAGCACCGGCAATCCCTGATTGGCGTTCTGGTCCATGTTCGGATCGGCCATGCCGGAATCATCCATCGGCTGCATATCGGTTACGGGTATGGTGAGCGGGAATTCCTTGGTCTTGGTCTGTCCGTCGGAATCCTCGTACGTGACTTTGAGCGTGGTCTTCAGCTCGCCTGACGCGTGCGGTGTGAAGGCGTAACCAATCGTGCCGGTGGTGCCGGAAGCCACATTGCCCACGTACTGGGTTTTCATCGTGGCATCGAAACCTTCGCCCTCCATCGTGGCCTCGACGTTGGCGATATCGCCTTTGCCCTTGTTCACATATTCCATCGTGACCGTGTTTTCCTGACCGGCGATCACCTGGTCGGGCACTACGGGATCACTGATTTCGAACCGGTCAGGCTGACTGATCGGCACGGAAATCTTGACATCGGACTGGCTTGAGGAGCGGGCGCTGGCGTCCACATACTCGTATCGGAAGTTCACGGTCACGGGCTGGGCACCGCTTTTCGCGGAGGCGAGCGCCTGCATCGGCACGCTTTGCGTCATGGCGTAACCGCCCCACAGCGCGTCGACGTAGAACGTGTTCGTGCCTCCCGCGATGGCGAAGCTCTCGCCGCCGTCCACGGTGATGACCATGTTCGTCACCGCCACCTGACCCATGTTCTGGAAGGTGAAGTCGAGGTTGAAATCGGCGCCGGCGGCCACGGAATCGCCGCCATAGGTGAAGTTGGTGATGATGATGTCCGGCACCGGGCCGGCGATCGGCGCGGAATCGCCGTCGCTTCCCTGAGACGTACTGTTCGTGCCGCTTGTGCCGTCTGTGCCGTCGACCGCGTACGCCTGATGCGGAAGGGAGATGACGGCAAGTGCCAGTGACAGCGTGGAGAGCAACGCGACGATGATGGCGATGGTGTGGTGGGAGAGGTGCTTCATCGGTCAGTTCCTTGGGTTCTATGGGCGGACGGCGTGGACGGTGTAGTTGGTGTGGTTGGGGCGGACGGCGTGGACGGAACAGTTGGGCGGGAAAGGTCGGTGTTGAGCCGATCGCTGGTGATGCGGCCATCGAGCAAGGTGACGATGCGGTCGGCGTATGAAGCCATCTGCGGATCGTGTGTGACCAGCACGATGGTCTGGTTGAAGTCATGGGCGAATGCACAGATCATCGTCATGACCTCGGTTTTGGTTTTAGAGTCAAGGTTGCCGGTCGGCTCATCGGCGAACACCACCTCGGGCTTGGTCACAAACGCCCGGGCGATGCCGACGCGCTGCTGTTGGCCTCCCGACATCTGGCGCGGGTAATGGCTGAGACGATGGCCGAGCCCGACTCGTTTGAGTACGCCACGCGCCGCACGTTCGCGCTGTTCCTTGGGCACGCCGCGGAACATCAGCGGCATTGCCACGTTTTCGAGCGCGGTCAGATTGGGCAGCAGGTTGTACGACTGGAATACGAAGCCAAGATGCTTCTGGCGGAAGGCCGCCAGCTCACGCTCGTCGAGTTTGCTGACGGGTACGCCGCCGATTCTCACGCCGCCGCGCGTCGGTTTTTCCATGCCGGCCAACTGGTTGAGCAGCGTGGATTTGCCGGAGCCGGATTCGCCGAAAATGCAGCAGATCTGGCCTTGCGGGATACTGAGATTGACACGGTCAAGCGCCACCACCGTCTCATCCTCGACGGGGTATTCCTTGCGTAGGTTTCTTACCTCGATGATTGCTCGTGGCACGGGCCTTCTTCCCTCGTTCGTCGCCATTGGCGGACGCGCGATAGCTGGTTATTATTCAGCACATCTCAAGTCAGAGTATAGCCGTTATGCAGGAGACGCACCCCTTAAGGGTGTTCCCGGATGGTGGTGATGAGCATGTGACTTCTAATCTCAAGGTCGACAGTTCAGGCTCCAGACGGACCCAGACCGGCATAATATTCAAAAGCCCCTGCCCCTCACAAACGATGAGGGACCAAGGGCTTATTACATCGTGACCCCGGACGGGCTCGAACCGTCGACCTTGAGATTAGAAGTCACATGCTCTATCCAGCTGAGCTACGGGGCCAAACTCGTGTAAGTCTAGCCGTAGGGGTGTAAAACACCTCGGCGTAACGTCGGCTTGCACCGGTACCATCGGCGATATGGGGACAACGGAGAGCAACGTAGATCACGCCGCATCGGGCCAGACCGTCGCAGGCGATAGCGGTGAGCTCACTTTCACATACGCACAAGGTCGTTTTGCCAGTGAAGGCAAGGATTGGGAAAGCCCCGTTGTGACCAACATGGCTGCATCCGTCTCTGCCGATGCCGGTAATGCCCCCGCCGGCAGCATCACCAACACCGGCACCAACAACACCTTCACCAGCACCACCGAATCGTCGCTTGCCACCCTGCTGTCCAACCAATGCCCGTTCGTTATCAAGGCCACCATTTTCGAGGGCAATGGCAAAAACGCCATTCGCGAACGTCACACATTCACCGGCTCGGTGCTGCGCCAGCTCGACCAAGCCAGCGCCCTGCTGAACGGCATCAACGAATCCGGCCAATACCCGGCCATAGCCCTGCGCGAAGCATTGGTCAACGCACTGGAACATCGCGATTACACGTACTCCGGCCCCACACTGATCAATATCTTCGATTCCCGCTTGGAAATCGTGTCGCTCGGCGGCCTGACCGATGGTTTGGAAATCAACGATCTACTCAACGGCGTATGCCAGCCACGCACCCCGCGTTTGGCTGAATTGTTCGCCGATTTGGGCCTCTGCGAGAACTGCGGTACCGGCATTCAACGCATTATGGACGCCTACGCGCAGAGCGCGGTCAGTCCGCAACTGCGCGTGGGCCCCACTTCGGTGGCAATGGTACTGCCTATCCCTGTATCGGCCGAGGCCGCGTCCTCGCATCGGACCGATGCCGATGCTTCCGCCGCGCCCAGCACCACTGACGAAGCACAGCATGCCAAAATGTACTCATTCCCCACGATTCAGCGCATGACGGATAACGCCGCAGATGCTTTGGCCGGCGCACGCATCATCGGCTGCGCGCCACTGCAGACGCTGATTCTCGGCAGTGGATTCGGCGAACGCCCGGACGGTGACGATCAGGCCAGTACCCGCCCGCTTGATACGGCAACGCTGGAACCGTCGCCTCAAACGTTGGAACAGTTCACGCTCAATTTCCTCGCGTTCCGCGGTGTGAAGCTCAGCCGTAAAACCATGCAGAAAGCGCTTGGCCTGAACAAGGATCAGATGACGCAGCTCTTGGACCAGCTGGAGTTGAGCGGCAAGATCGAACGTCATACGCACGCCAAGTCCACTACGTATTCGCTGGCACATGCCTCAGGACGGTAGCGACCAGGGCGACAACGACCAAATCGTCAACAACCCAAGCAGCAACGACCAGAGCAATACAGCCCAAGGCGCGATAAAGCAGCAGCTCAGTTCTCGAATACGCGATCGCGAATCATGCGACCGGATTCGTCGAGCGCGGTGGAGAACCGGCCATAGCCGGACAGAATCACGCCCATGTACAGCATGTCCACGAGCGCGGTATCGGCCACGCGCGAGAAAATCGCATTGCCATAGATCGTGTGCGAATCACGACCCGTCAGCAACGTCACGTCGGCCCAGCTGGCCAGCGGCGCGCCGATGGCATTGGTTATGGCGATGGTTTTCGCGCCATGCGACTTCGCCAATCGCAACGCTTTGACCGTATCCGCCGAACTGCCCGAATGGGAGAAGGCGACGGCCACAGCGCCGTGGGGCAGGTGCCCGGCACCGATCTGCTGCAGGTAAGCGTCGGTATTGAGACGGCATGTCAGTCCCAGGTAGCCGAGCTTGGTGAACAGATCCATCGCCGGTGTCAACGAATTCTCCACGCCGAAAATGTCGATGAACTCCGATTCGGCGAGTAGGGCGACCGCCTTGCGATAGGCCTTGGGGTCCAACGCACTGTGCAGCTCGTCGATCAGCGCCTTCGCGCCATCGGCCGCTTTACCGGGAATCTCATCTTCGCCATCCCACGGATTCAGATCGAATCCGGCCAGCGGATTGAAGGTCACTTTGTGTTCGGCGGCCGGGTTGCGCAACACGTACCGCAGTTCACGGTAACCGCCGAAGCCGAGCTTGCGGGCGAACCGAATCACCGTCGGCTGGCTGACGTGGGCGATGTCGGCCATCTGACCGACGGTCAGGTCGGCCGCCTCCTCGATATGATTCCGAATATACTGGGCCACGGCGCGCTCCGCCGGACGCAGCGACGGATACACGTGGTCGATGCGCTCACGTATTCCCACCGAGGATTGCACAGCCGCGCTCCTAGTCGTCCGTATTTTCCATTCCTGTTTCGAGGGTACCGGCTGTATACCGGCGAACAGTCGACTTGGATTGACCGCAACATGAACGGTGAGCGAACTCTTCCGTTTACCTTTCCGCTCCATTCCCTCTACAATCAAAACCATGTTGCGGATTAGCGTGGGAAGCCCCACCCATCACACAAGCGGGCGGCTGTACGGCGTGTTCTTCGAGGACATCAACCATGGTGCGGATGGCGGGCTGAACGCCAACATGGTGAACAACTACAGTTTTGACGGCGTCTATCTCGACCATCACACGTGGCGTATGGCCGGCGCCGAACGATGGCGTACACAGGCCGATTCCCTGCGTTTCTGGGATTTCATCAACTGTTCCGCCGCCAGCCTCGGCAGTGAGATACGCGGGATTCACGGTCAGCGGGTGACCACCGACTGCCCCGCCCCGCCAATTCACGCACATAGCCGATACGCTCGCATCACGTCCGATGTTCCTTCCGAAACCGGCCCTGCATATCTGGAAAACCTCGGCTATAACGGAGGCGGCGACAACGGGGGCGAGCCCGCGTTCTCCATCGTCGCCGACCACACCTATTCCGTCAGTCTCGCGGTACGTCCGGTTCATGGGCGGGCCGAGCTGTCCGTCGGCGTGGTCGATAGGTACGGCCTGCCGCTCACCAGTATCACTCGATTGTCGTATATCGTGGACTCCGATCCGCTTGACGATACGGAAGAGACCGGTCTGAGGCAGGACGATGGGGCCGATGCGCAGGATTCCGGCGTTTCGATCAGTCCGGATTCGTCGGATGGTGCCATCGTCATCGGCCGTGACGGCTGGTACCGGTTCAACGCCGACGTAACCGGCCTGAACACCGATTACGGCAAGCTGCGTATCACCATTGACGCCGGCGAACGCACCACGTTCGATCTGGATCTGGTGCAGTTCATGGATGCGGACTATTGGGGCGCGGGCGACCCGAAATGGCGTTACGGCAAGCTGCGCCGCGATCTGGTGGAAACCATTCAGGCGTTGCATCCAGCGTTTCTGCGATTCCCCGGCGGCTGCATCGTCGAAGGTGTGACGCCCGGCAATGAATATCGCTGGAAGGATACCGTCGGCTCCCTGGCCGCGCGACGCCAACAGTATTCGATGTGGTCGTTCAAGATGCCGGATGGTTCCAGCTATTCGCAGAGCTATCAGATCGGCTTCTACGAGTATTTCTGCCTGTGCGAGGACCTCAAGGCCAAGCCGCTGCCCACTCTGTTCGCCGGCATCGCATGCCAGTCGCCCGGCCGCGATCCGCACCACATGGATATCAATTCGGCCACTTTCCGCAACAATGTGATTCAGGACTACCTGGACCTCATCGAATTCGCGAATGGCGATCCGGAGTCCAGCTCGTGGGCCGCGGTCCGGCGTGATATGGGCCATCCAGAACCGTTCGGCCTGGACATGATCGGCGTGGGCAACGAAAATTTCGGGGCTGACTACGTGGCCAAGTTTGACATGATCAGCGAGGCCATTCACGAACGATACCCGGATATGCTGTGTGTGATGAGCGCCGGACTGTTCCCCTTCCAGCCGACGATGAAACGCAGCTGGGACCATGCGCGAGCGTTGGCCGCAACCGATTCCGGGGCACATGATTCCGCACCGGTGACGCGATTATCGTCGACGAACATTCTTACCACTCCCCCGAATCGGTTTGCATACCAAGCGTCACGATTCGACGCTTACCCGCGTTGCGGCGCCGGCGTCTATTTCGGCGAATATTCAGCCAACGGCTATTTTGCCGGCCAACCGCAGACCGAACAGGGCGCGAACACGTGGAAGTCGGCACTCGGCGAGGCCGCGTTCCTGACCGGTTGCGAGCGCAATTCCGACGTGGTGCGCATGACCTCCTATGCACCGCTGCTCGCGCATATCCCGGCTAAGGGGTGGGCGCAGAATCTTATCGAACTCAATCCGGCGCATGTGAACCCCACGGTGAATTATGAGGTGGAGCGGCTGTTTTCCACGCATCTGGGCGACACGACATATGCCGTGTCCATCGAGCAGACCGCGTCACGCCCCGCCAAACATCTGTATGTCAGTGCCACCGGGCATGACGGGGATGACGCCTGCCGTTACATCAAAATCGTCAATACCTCCGATTCCCCGGTGGATGTGACGTTGGAAATCGCGCGCGGACTGGCCGGGCTGGGCGCCTCGCCATCGCGACCGGTGCGTTTGGAGGTGACGACGTTAAGCGCCAGTCCGACGGCGAAAACCACTATCGGATACCGCGGCGAGGCTTCGGGGGCGATTGTGCCGGAACGTCGGGCTTACACATTGCCGTCGCCGTCTTCATTGCTGGCGATGAAGATCAAGCCGTACAGCGTCACGCTGGTGGCTTCGCGCTGATCGACATCGGCCATTAGGCCGATTCCTTTGCCGTTAGAATCACCCTCAAGGATGAGGGGGAATCGTGCAGATTCAGGGAATAATAGGGGCTATCCCCCATAGCGAATACAAGCACGGGAGGGCAGGATGGAAACCACGGCGGCCAGAAGACCGCCGGCCAACGATGAAGGAGTATGCGGTATGTTTATCAATCTGTTCCGCAGGCAGCGTCCTGCGCTCGCCCGGCTGGCCCGCAACTCCAACGCCTATCGTCAGCCGATGGTTGCGTCCGTATCATCGTCCGCAGTCGGCGTATCCAGCATCACCTCTGCAGCCAACACAGCCAACACAGACGGCGTATCCGGCGTATCCACGCTGGATGCCACCATCGGCCGCATCCACGACATCCCGCAGTCGGCCATGAGCCGACTGACCGGCTCCCCCACCGTATACGCGCGGTAGACCGGCCCAACCCACAACGGCGGCTCAGAGACTCGGCTCGATGATCCAGCTCAAGGTCAGCAATACGGCCAAAAACAGAACGTTGACGGCGGAGTAGACGGCCAGATACCGGCCTTTCTTGTGTGGGTACTGGCGCACGACGTTCTTGTAAGAAATAAGCGAGGCCATCGAGGCGATGAGCGTACCCATGCCGCCCAAATTGGTGCCAATGATCAGATCGCGCCATTGGTCGCAGAAGCCGGAAAGCAGAATCGTGGTGGGCACATTGCTGATGACCTGGCTGGAGCCGACCGCCACCTCCAGCGGATGGCCGCCGACCAGCGAGCGCGCCAGTTCGTAGAATTCGGGCACGCGCTTCATGTTGCCGATGAAGATGAAGAACATGCAGAAGGTGAGCGGCAGTCCCCAATCCACGTATTTGAATACGCGCCGATCGGTGAACAGGAACACGACGACCACGATCACGCACATCACCCACAGGGGAATCACGTCGGAGACGGCCAGTAGGCAGACGATGAACAGCAGCGAGTAGACGATGGTGCGCCAGCCGCCATAACCGGCGCCGTAGCCGGTGATACGAATCTCGTCGGGCTGGTGTTTGTTGCGCTCGGGAGCCAGCACGCCGGTTTCGAGGTCGCCCAGGTCGCCGACCGGTTTGCCGCCAAACACCACGGAAATCACGATGACCAGCAACACGGCCGCCGTGCCGGAATACGGTGCCATGATGCCGAGGAATTCCATGGTCGGCATGCCGGTCAGGGCTTTGAGATACAGGTTGTGCGCGTTGCCGATCGGGGTGAGCATACTGCCCACGTTCGCGCCAATGGTCATCAGCGTGACCACGAGGATGGTCTTATCCTCTTGCCCAGCCATGATGAGCACGGCCACCGCGAACGGCACAAACGTGACCAGCGCAACGTCATTGGTGATGAACATCGCGGAAAAGAACGTCAAAGCGACAAGCGTAATGACCAGTCCGCGCATGGTGCTGACCTTCTCCAGCAATCGCGAACCGATGATGCGGAACACGCCGATACGCTGGAATCCGCACACCACAATCATCAGGCAGATGAGCTGGCTGATGGTGCTGGCGTGAATGTAGCTTTTGTAATCGGCGTCCGGCGGCACAATGAAACACGAAATCAGGGCGAGTATTGCGGCGACGATGAGAATCGTCTCATTTTTGGCTTACATTGATCAGCCAGCGTCGCATCCATTCCTCCGTGAATAACCCAATATCGCAACCATTCTATTTTACGCGCAGACCAGCATAAGGTACGTAGTCGCGTTGCGCTGGCGGACATGAGTTTTTGGACCGGTGCCGCACATCAGCCGCGCTCGTTTTTTTATTTGGACGAGGAAACATTGAGTTTGCATGTCTTCCATACAATGAACTGCCGCGTAATGCTGTGCCCGTATATACGGCTGCATCATTGTGTGGCAGGCCAGACACGAATACCGTACGTGGCTGGCTCATACCAATGGAACATAGTTTCATTCGAGGAAGAGGAGCGATGAAGTTGCGTATTACCCCAGTATTCCCGGTCAAACGTTTCGCCGCCGTGTCTGCACAGAACGTGAAGAACGTGCAGTTCGATTACACGAACATGCCCACGTACAACACGATCACCAAGTAGCGCGCACTGCCGCACTGATCGGCGGCACTTGCCGCATACATGAATGGCCGGTGTGCTGCGGATTCCTTACCAAGAATCCGCAGCACACCGGCCATTATGATATATGCCGCAATACAGGGGGCAATCAGCCCTGCACCTTACCTCCTTGCGCGCTACGGTATCCGAAGTTCATCATCTCGCTGTTGTAGGCGACCACGCCACGGCCGACCGCCGGCAGAACGATCATGCCGCCATCGCCATGATGCGCGGCGACTTCGTCCAAAGTGGCCGTCGCGGCATCCTCGACGTTCTCGCCGGAGAAACGCACACGATCCGACACCTGATGGGCGGCGACCACCTTGATGAACGCCTCGCCGATGCCGGTGCAGGACACCGCCACCGTGGACTGGTTGGCGAACGTGCCGCAACCAGGCAGCGGCGAATCACCCACACGACCGTGCATCTGGTTGGTGATGCCGCCAGTGGACGTGCCGGCGGCGATATTGCCTTCGGCATCGCGCGCCACGGCGCCGATGGTGCCATGCTTCTCCCACTCATCGCCACCGGACTGAGCCTCGGCCAAGGACTGACGACGCTGTTCGGTGATGAAGTACTCGTTGCTTTCGGTCGCGACGCCCCAATCGGCGATTTCTGCATCGGTCGGGTCCGCGAACAGCACATGCTTGGTCTGCTCTTTGACGGCACGCGCCGCATCGATCGGGTTCTTCACGGTGCTTACGCCGGTGACCGCACCGACCTCGCCATCGCCGGTCATCAGGCAGGCGTCCATCTGGGCGATGCCATCGCTGGTCAGGGCGGCACCACGGCCGGCGTTGAATTCGGGAGCGTCTTCCATGACGTGGATGGCGGCGACCACAGCCTCATGCGCCGGTGCTCCGGATTCCAACAACTGGTATCCGGCATCGAGGGCGCGCTGCAGATCAAGTTCGACCTGGGCGATGCGTTCAGGCGTGCTGTGCTTGCCACGACTGCCCGCTCCGGCGTGAATGATAAGCGTGATGCCGGTTTCGCTGCCCGCCAGTTCAGTGGTCACCGGCGAAACGGAGGATGTGGTCATATCGTGTCCCTTTCTGGAGTCAGATGGATGTGCTGACGCCAACGTATCGTTGCTTCCGCATGTATGATAGCCGTTGATGGCCGCGACCGGTTCCGCATTTCGCATCATCGGCTCGCGATGGCGTGACTCGTTACTGCGCCACCTCGCCACTACGCCAGGGGCAATGCGATGCCGGCTCGATCGGCCAGGTCACGCAACGACCACGTGGTCTGCCCCGTTCGCCCGACAACGCTATGCGCATGCCACAGCGAACTGATGATGGCTTCCTCGCTTATTCATTCGTCGAATGCACCCATCGATGTGGGTATGCAGCCATCAAAAAAACTCGAACAACCGCAATGAGCCAGTCACTTGGCTACATCTGTGCTATCGTCTCGCCAATGATTCGAATGCCGGTATCAATGTCAGCAGCATCCGGGCGCACAAAGTTGAGACGGATGTGGGAATCATCCATTTCGTCAACGTCGAACACGCTGCCCGGCATGAACGTGACGCCTTGGGAACGGCAGGATTCCAATACATCCAGAGAGCGCACGCCGTCCGGTAAGGAAACCCAAATATAGTAGCCGCCTGCAGGCACGGTCCAATACACTTCATCCGGCGCATACCGCTCCAATGCTGCGATTGCTGCATCTCGTCGAATGCGGTAAGCCTTAATCAAACCGCGCAAATGTTCGGCGACGCGGCCTTCTTTAAGCAGTTCCAGGCAGATGCGCTGCGATGACGTGCTCGTATGCTGGTCGACCATGCGCCGCAGAGCCGCCAGCCGGTTAATCACATGCGGGTCGGCCACAACCCATCCCGTGCGCAGGCCCGAAGTGACGGTTTTCGAGAACGTCGACAAATACATCACGTATCCCGCATTCTCCATGCCCTTAAGCGGTATGGGGCGATGTGCGTCGGACGATTCCCCGCCGTACCACAAATCGCCGTAAGCATCGTCTTCCACGATCAGACACTGATAGCGCCGCGCCACGTCGATGAGTTCGCTGCGTCGTTCGGGCGGCAGCGTGGTACCGGTGGGGTTTTGGAACGTCGGGACGGTGTAGATGAGCTTGGGCCGGAATCGCGCGCAATAGCCGTCCAACAGGTCTGTACGCATACCGTGCTCGTCCACTGGAACGCCGATGATGCGCGCATCCGCCGAGCGGAAGGTCTGCAATGCCGGGAAGAACGTGGATTGTTCGACCAGCACGCAGTCGCCAGGATTGACGAATGCACGCACGATAAGATCGATGCCTTGCTCGGAACCGGAAAGCACCATCACGTTTCGTACATCGCACTGCACGCCGCGTGTGCTCATATGCTCGGCAAGTAATGCGCGGAGTTCATCGAATCCTTCGATAGGCGATTCTGGCTGACCGTCGAATTCGCGCGACTCAAACGCTTCAATGCTCACTGAACGCAACAAATCGTCGGGAATATCCGCCGGATTAGGCGAGCCGGTGGCAAAGTCGATGATGGTATCGCCGCGTTGCGCCCGCTCGGCCGAGGCAATGTCGTGGTAGGTGAATCGGTTGGAATAGTCGGAGAACAACACCGACCACGGCGGCCGCACAACGCTCGGTTTCGGCTCCTCGTCAATCGGCTCATGTCTCACTACAGGAATCCGGGCAGTCTCAATATGCTGCAACGGCAGCACGAACGTGCCTTTGCCTACTTTGGAGGCGATGAGTCCCTCATCTTTGAGTTGCTGATAGGCCTGTAATACCGTGGTGCGATTGACCTCGAGGCGTGAGGCCAACTCGCGTTCAGGCGGCAGACGATAGCCCTCAGCCATTGCGCCGGAGACAATCTGTTCACGCAGCTCAGCAGCCAGCTGCCGGTACATCGGCACCGTGCTGCGCCGGTTCAGCGTGAACTGCATGGCAGATCGTCTCCTTGATTCGTCGGTCGAATACCAGTCTAACGGCAGACGAATCGGCTACAGCGACAGGAAGAGCTCGTGGATGCGGGTATCGTCCGTGAGTTCCGGGTGGAAGGCGGTGGCCAGGATATTGCCTTGACGCAAGCCCACCACGTGGCCATCGACTTCGGTTTCGACCGTGGCTTCGGGTCCGACCGACACCACGTACGGTCCGCGGATGAATACCAGTGGGAAGTCCGTGATACGCTGCGGATCATCCGCTGCACCAAAATCGGCAGTAGCCTGGAAACTACCGAGCTGACGACCATAGGCGTTGCGGCGTACGACGGCGTCGAGCGCGCCAAAGTAGACGTTGTCGTCATTGTCGAGCTTTTTAGCCAGCAGAATCATGCCGGCGCAAGTGCCAAACACCGGTTTGCCTGCCTTGATGTGGGCGGCGATCGGCTCGAACAGTCCGGTCGAATGCAGGAGCTTGCCCTGTGTAGTGGATTCGCCGCCGGGCAGAATCACGCGGTCGATGGATTCATCGAAATCCTCGGCTGCGCGCAGCAGTTTCCACGGCGCACCGAGCTTGTCCAGCACCGCCGCATGTTCGGCGAATGCGCCTTGTACGGCCAGGATGCCGGTCACGCCGTGCTTGGCGTTTTTGGCGTCCGCGGATTCTTCTTTGGAAATATATTCAACAGCTACAACCATGTTGTCTCCTTGGGCCTTGACTCCCGCTGGCGGGAGCGTCACCCTTTCCTGGCTCCCCTCAAAGAGGGGAGCCAAGGTAATGCACTCACTCGCCGCGAGCGGCCATGATGGTCTGAATCTCGTCCTCGTTGATACCGACCATGGCTTCGCCGAGGTTTTCGGACAGCTTGGCGAGCAGATCGGCGTCCTGCCAGTTGGCGGTGGCCTTGACGATGGCGGCGGCGCGCTTGGCCGGGTCGCCGGACTTGAAGATGCCGGAGCCCACGAACACGCCTTCGGCACCGAGCTCCATCATCAGGGCGGCGTCGGCCGGGGTGGCCACGCCACCGGCGGCGAAGTTCACAACGGGCAGACGGCCGTTGTCGTGCACGTACTTGGCCAGATCGTAGGGCACGGCCAGCTGCTTGGCGGCCTCGTACACCTCGTCGTCGCGCAGGGAGACGAGCTCGCGGATCTGCTTGTTCATGGTGCGCATGTGGCGCACGGCCTGAATCACGTCGCCGGTGCCGGGCTCGCCCTTGGTACGAATCATGGCAGCACCCTCGGCGATGCGGCGCAGCGCCTCGCCCAGGTTCTTCGCACCGCACACAAACGGCACGTCGAACTGGTTCTTGTCGATGTGGTACACGTCGTCGGCCGGGGAAAGCACTTCGGATTCGTCGATGTAGTCGATTTCGATGGCCTGCAGAATGCGGGCCTCGGCGATGTGTCCGATACGCACCTTGGCCATAACCGGAATGGACACGGCTTCCTGAATGCCCTTGATCATGGCCGGGTCGCTCATGCGGGAGACGCCACCGGCCGCGCGGATGTCGGCCGGAATGCGCTCGAGCGCCATCACCGCGCAGGCGCCGGCGTCCTGCGCGATTTTCGCCTGTTCGGGCGTGGTGACGTCCATGATCACGCCACCCTTGAGCATCTGGGCCAGATTACGGTTGAGTTCCGCACGATTCTGCGTCATGAGTTTCCCTTCGTTTCGACGCTGCTTGGTATCGCGCTTCATTATTGAACGGAGTGGATTGGCCCCACCCAAACCAGTCCAATTTGGATGGGGCCAATTCGCAACTTCTGCACCCATCCAATCCAACCTCCACATGTTTATCTCTCCCATTTGGCATGTAATCCCTGATTGTCAATCAATCACAGGCCAGGAGGAGAAGAGTTGGCATGCGTGCGATTACTTGCTATTCGCATCGTCCGCATCGCCCGAAATGCCATCCACATATTCAAGAATGTCGCCGGGCTGGCAATCCAATGCCGCACAGATGGCGGCGAGGGCGGAAAAGCGGATGGCGGAAACGCGATTGTTTTTGATTTTGGAAAGGTTCACGTTGGTGATGCCCACCTGATCGGCCAGCCAGTTGAGTGAGCGGCCTCGCTCGACCATGATGCGGTCGAGGCGCAGGACGATATGGCCTATGCCGGCCGGACCGGTGGAGTTTGAGTCAGCCGTATTCAGGCCGGTCTCGCTCGAATCAACGATGTTCAGGCTGTCCTCATTCGGGCCCTCGGTGTTCGGACCGGCCCTGTTCGGACCGGCGCCACGCGGGCCTACGGCGCTCTTCCCCCTCACAGCAGACCGTCGACTTCCCGTTGCAGACCCATGCCATAATCGAAGATGCGCGCAATCAGCAACAGGATAATGCCAATCATCACCATCATGCCGCTCATCCATAAGCCCCAGTTGCCGCCCGTGCCAGCCAGGAAACATACGATGAAGTTCACCAGACCCACAATCGGCGCGACAATCAGATACCAGCCAGCCCTGTTCAACCGGTCGGACACCATGCCTTGGAAAGGCGTGGCATCCCTGCCGTCTGCAAGCCACACCGTCAAATCCTTGCACAGTGCGGCCATTTCGGAGAACGCCAAGGCCAGTAGAGCGTAGACCACCATTCTCGCCAGACCGGTGGAGATGGTAGCTACCATGTTGACGGGACCGTCGTGGAAGTTCTGCAGATTATAGGAGTAGTCCAACAAGTCGCCCTTGATGCTGAGGGTGAACGCGCCGCCGACATTCAGGTCGACACTGCCGAAGTTCGCGGCGAACGAGCGCGGGGAAATGAGGAATACCACCCACACCACGGCCGCGAGCGCTGCGATGATCCATAGGAGCGCGGCACCGATGCGGGCCAGGATCAAGGCCGCGCCACCGGCCTTATCCAAACCGAAGGATAGTTTCTTTGTCGTTGCCATGATTGAGCCTCCGCTTCATTGCGCAAACCAAGCAATTCATACTTGCATTATACCATAATTTATCGTTTGTCATTAAAAAGTTAATATCAAACGAATAGTTGATGTGACATCGATGCTGCGCGATATATCTGACGTCGCTTCTCTCGCCCCGCCCGACTGCGGCCAGTAACCTCCCTCGTCAGAGGGAGAGATTATTAGCCAACGGTGTTGCCATAGATTTGGGCTTGGAGATCTTTGCGAGCAGTCTCCATACGGGTGATTTGGCCAAGGAGGGTGATTTTCTCCTCGCCATCCGGCAGTTGGGCCATGCGGCGTTTGGCCAAACCGATCTGGCGCATGAAGCCCATGTCCAACAATCGGGCGAGAAGCTCAGTGGCGTAGCGCTGCTCCTCCGGCGTGGCAGGACGCAGCTGTACTGCGGCGGCACCGCCATTCACGCCAACACCTCCTCCCGACACGTTGGCCTGCACCGGCTGCGCACCGCTATCGGTGTCGTCGCCAGGCAGTGGCAACGGCATGACGGCCAGCTCGTTGATCACCTGATTGAGCATCGGCCCGCCGGCCTTGGTGAGGTTGTGCATCCACAGCCCCTGCGGGGTATCGTCGGATGGCAGTCCGCCGGCGGCCGCGATCGCCTGGAACAGGGTGCGGAACACCGAAGTCATGAAATGGTCGATGGTCAGCTGCCCGAACATGGTGCGGTCGATGGCGCGCGGCACCTGAATCAGCACGGCCATGAACTGCTGTTCGGCGATGAATACGGCGTCGTCGATCTTGAAATATGCCTGTTCGGCGGCGTCACGGCGCTCCAACGCCTTGCGCGTGGCCGGATTGGCGTATGGGTTGGTGCCGGGTTCCACACGCGGCTCGTCACGCTCGAATCGACGTTTGGGGCGCGTAGGCGTCCTCATCGCGTACATGCATCTGCCGGCGCGCGTTCATCACCTCGCGGCGCATCACCTCAAGATCCACGCCGATACGGCCCGCGGACTTGCGCGCGTAAGCGTCCCATAGGGAGCGGTCGCGAATCTGCGCCACCAGCGGGGCCACGGCTTTCATCGCACCCACTTGGCCGGGCGTGTAGGTCAGATCGAACCGGCTGATGGCGGCGTCAATCACGAAGTCATACAACGGTTTGGCGCGGGCGATCAGCGAACGCACTGCTTCGTTGCCTCGCTCGATGCGCAGGTCGCACGGGTCGAGATTGTCGTCGGCCACGGCCACGAAGGTTTGGGAGAGGAAGGCCGAATCGAGGCCGAAAGCGTGCAGCGCGGCTTTCTGGCCGGCGGCGTCACCATCGAACGTGAACACGATGCGCGAGCTCAACGGCTGGTCCTTGACCTTCAACGGCCCGACCAGCTGGACCGCACCCAGCGAATCGTCGGCGATCAGGCGGCGCACAATCTTGGCGTGCTCGGCGCCGAACGCCGTGCCGCACGTGGCGATGGCGGTGTCGATGCCGGCCAAGTGCATGGCCATCACGTCCGTATAGCCTTCGACGATCACCACCTGCCGCTTCTTGACGATGGCGGATTTGGCCAAATCGATGCCGTAAAGCACCTGGGTTTTGCGGTAGAGCTGCGTATCCGGCGTGTTGATGTATTTGGCGGCGATCTGGTCGTCCTCATACAGCTTGCGCGCGCCGAAGCCGAGCGTGCGGCCGGTCGAATCGCGGATGGGCCAGGTCACTCGGCCGCGGAAATAGTCATAGATGCCGCGCTGGCCTTGACGGGCCAAGCCCGCGTCGAGGATTTCCTTCTGCGTAAATCCCTTGGAGGCCAAGTGGCGCACGAGATTATCCCAGCCTTGCGGCGCGTAGCCGCAGCCGAAACGTTCGCAATCAGCTTGGGAGAAGTTGCGGCCGCCAAGCAGCTTGCGGGCGGGCAGTGCTTCCTTGGTCAAGATCTGGGAGACGAAGAAGCGCTGGGCTTCCTCGCAGGCTTCCAGCAGTCGCGTGCGCTTGGAGCCGGTGTTCTCGCGCGCCGGGCCATTGCCGCTGTTCTCGTAGTGCAGCTCGATATGGTACTTGTCGGCGAGCAGTTCCACGGCTTCGCGGAAGTCGATGTTTTCGGATTGTTCGACGTATTTGAATACGTCGCCACCCAGGCCGCAGCCGAAGCAGTGCCACACGCCGAGCGAGGGACGCACGTTGAAGCTGCCGGTTTTCTCGTCGTGGAACGGGCACAAGCCCACGAAGGTGCCGGTGCCGAAGGGCTTAAGCGTTACGGTCGCAGATACAATGTCATACAGGTCCGCGGCGGCGCGCACCTTCTCGACATCTTCTTTCTTAATCATTCCGACCATAAGTCTCTAGAGTACCGCCTCACCTGAGACACGGTAAATTTTTACCGTCGGTTATCATTTCTTCCGCGAAACTCCCTTCAGTCGCCTACAGCGACAGCTCCCCTCACCCGAGGGGAGCTGGCTCGCGCAGCGAGACTGAGGGAAGCGCCCGCCCAACACGCCCTCAGCACAAGATGGAGTGCAGGGCCAGGGCGGAGTTGTCGGTCAAGCTCGCGACCTGATCGATGGCGACGCGCAGGCGTTCGTCGTCGTTGGTGGATTCGTTCCAATCGGCCAGGAACTGGCTTTCCAAAGCGTCGGATGGGAGCGGCGAATCAGCCATAAGCACATCGACCAAATCCGATACGATCTTGAGCTCCTCCTGATGGAATGGCTCGCGCTCGCGAGGCGCCATGACGAAGTACACGGCGATGCCCTTCAGCGCCACGATCTCGTAATTCGTGTTCTCGGGAATCACGATGTTCGCGGAATACCGGGTCAACGGCCCGGGCCCGTACGTGTCGCGCGTGGCGGTTTCCACCGACCAGCAGAAGCGGCCGATCAAATCGGACGTAATGTTCTTAAGCTGTGCCAACGATTCGCGCGAACCATTGAAATGTGCAGGGAACAAATACTCTCGGCGCAATCGCATGAACGCGGCCAGCAGCTTGTCGGCATCCCACTTCGCCCCATACCATGCGCGCGTCTGCTCGATGATGTGGTCCAGCATCTTCGGATCGGCGAGCACAATCGGATCGAACGCGCCGGTGGCGATGGAATCCTCGACGTCATGCACGGAGTAGGCGATATCATCCGAAAGGTCCATGATCTGGCATTCCATGGGCTTGGTGGCCTGAGGCGCGCCGATCTTGAGCCATCGGAATACCGGCTCGTCATCCGGGTAGACGCAGAATTTCTTCGACCGCTCCCCCTTTGGGTGTTGGTCGGCTTCGGCCAAGGTCCACGGGTATTTGACGGCCGCGTCCAAGGCCGCACGGGTCAGGTTCACGCCGGCCGAACGCCCGTCCGGGTGAAAGATCTTGGGTTCGAGCCGGGTCAGGATACGCATGGTCTGTGCGTTGCCTTCGAAGCCGCCGATATTGCTGGCGATGTCGGCGAGCGCACGCTCCCCATTGTGCCCGAACGGCGGGTGGCCAAGGTCGTGGGCCAGACAGGCGCAGTCGACCACGTCCGGATCACAGCCGAGCAATGCGCCGATTTGGCGACCGATCTGGGCGACTTCCAGCGTATGCGTCAGTCGAGTGCGAGCGAAATCGTCGGTACCGGCAATCAGAATCTGGCTTTTCGCGCCCAAACGCCGCAAAGCGGACGAATGAATCAGTCGCGCGCGATCGCGCTCGAACGCGGTGCGTGACTTGGATTTGGGCGCTCGGGTGCCCATCGCTCCTCGTCGAAGGCGCTGTAGCCCTCGTCGCTCAGCACCTGTTCCCCATCCAAAGTCGTTTCCATATGCCAAGCATAGGCACACATATCGGCCGCAGTAATCCCGACTTCCCGAATATGTGCCACTGACGTCAACTCAACGGCACATATTCGGGAGATTGGGGCCGATTTCCCGAATATGTGACGCTCAGCACATGTCAGTGGCACATATTCGGAAGAAGGGATCACGGGGTGCCACCGTATGGCGGTAATGCACCTTATAGCAGCGTGGCGGGGTCGAGTTTGGCGAGGTCGGCGGCGGGCAGCACTTCGGCGGCATGCTCATAAAGACGCGGGATGCGGTTGCGCAGGCAGGTGAAGATCTCGTAGCTGATGGTGTCGGCGGCGCGGGCCCAATCGTCGGCGGTAGGCTCAACGTAATCCTCGCCGCGGCCCGGGCCGAACAGTTCGACCGTGTCGCCCTCGTGAACGCCGAGTTCGGCGGCGGATCCGTGCAGGTCCACGATGAACTGGTCCATGCACACGCGGCCGCACACGCGGTAGATCTTCGGGCCTTCGGTGGTCATGATGCGCACCGGGCCGCCCGGCTTCTCCACGTGCTTGGCACCTTCCATATCGAAACCGGAAGCGGAGCGGTGGATGCCATCGGCGTAGCCCAGCGGCACAATAGCGGTCGAGGTGTTGTCCGGGGTCAGGTAGGTGCGGCCGTAGGAGATGCCGTGGCCGGCCTCCACGATCCTTGACCGTGCCGAGCTGCGCCTGCAGGCGCATGGCCGGGGTCAGATGCCAGTCGCGCGGGGTGCCCATCGCGGGATCGGGCTCGTAGCCGTACAGGCCGATGCCGGGGCGGGTGAGTTCGAAGTGAATCTCCGGGCGGTCCAAAGTGGCCGCTGTGTTGGCCAGGTGACGGATCTCCGGCGGAATGCCGGCCTGTTCCATGCGGCGCGTGAAGTCCTTGAATGTTTCGATCTGGCGGTCGGTGGAGGACACGAATTCGGACACATCGGGCGAATCGGCCACGGCGAGATGGCTCCACTGACCCACAATATGCAACACGCCCTCTTTGGCGAGCGGCACGAGTTTGGCGAGCGCGGCGTCGAATCCGGCCGGTGTGAAACCGTTGCGACCAAAGCCGGAATCGACCTTGACGTGTACGCGGGCGGGCTTGCCGAGCTTGCGTGCGGCGGCGGCCACCGCGTCGATGCCGGTCAGGGAGCCGACCGATACGTCGATGTCGGCGGCGATCAGCTCGTCGAACGGGACTTCGGTGCCGTTGTATACCCAAGTCAAAATATGGCAGCGGTCGGGGCCGATGCCGAGCTTGCGCAGCAGCAACGCTTCGTGCGACTGCGCGGTGCCGAGCCATGTGGCGCCGCCGGCGAGCGCGGCCAGGGCGGCGGGCAGCAGTCCGTGGCCGTAGGCGTCGGCCTTGACCACACCCATCACCGCCGTGCCGGAAGCGGGACCGCCGACCACGGAGACCAGGTGGGCCATGTTGTCGCGCATGGTTTTGAGGTCCACGATGGCCTGTGCGGGGTATTGGCGGCGGGCGGCCGCATAGTTGGCCTTGCCCTGCTCGGACGAGAATGCGATTTCAGGTGCTGCGTTCATGCTCATAGGCACCTATTGTTGCGCGAGAATGTGACGTGTAGTCGCAATCGTCTGTTTTCGCCCGGCAGTCGTACACTAATGACCGATATGCGGTTTCTCGGAAGCCGCCTTTGATTCCCGGCGTTGAGGCGTGCCGGGATCCCGGAAATCCGTCCGGTTCAGCCCCATAATCCTAGATTTCATGAGAGAAGAACATGGATCTGTTTACGTAAGAAAAGCGTGGATCAGCTTGTCGCCGAATCCACTCCCCTCAAGCGCACGATGCGCACCTTCGATCTGACGATGCTCGGCATCGGCGCGATCATCGGCACCGGCATCTTCGTGCTCACCGGCAAGGGCGCGCTGACCGCCGGCCCGGCCCTGTCCGTATCGTTCCTGCTGGCCGCCGTCTGCTGCGGTTTTGCCGGTCTGTGCTACGCCGAGTTCGCCGCCATGGCCCCGGTGTCCGGCTCGGCCTACTCCTATGCCTATCTGGCGTTCGGCGAGCTCATCGCCTTCGTGATCGGCTGGGATCTGATTCTGGAGTACGCCCTGCAGGCGGCCACAGTGTCCGCCGGCTGGTCGGGCTACTTCAACAAACTGCTGGAAGGCTTCGGCCTGCACCTGCCGGTCGAGCTGACCGCCGCCTACGGCACCAACCCGGACGTCACCACCTACTTCAACCTGCCCGGTTTCGTCATCGTGCTCATCATCACGTGGGTGCTCTCCATCGGCATCAACCAGACCAAGCGCACCAATGACGTGATGGTGCTCATCAAGCTCGCCATCATCGTGCTGTTCATCGTGTGCGCCGTGTCGGTATGGTCAAGCCGTCCAACCTGGCCAGCCGTTCTCCCCGTACGGCCATCTACACTTTCCAGCCCGGCTCCACCCAGCCCGTACGGCATCGTGCCGGCCGCTTCCATCGTGTTCTTCAGCTTCATCGGCTTCGATGCCGTGTCCTCTTCCGCCGAGGAGACCATCAATCCGAACAAGACGCTGCCGCGCGGCATTCTGCTGTCCCTGGCCGTTTCCACCGTGCTCTACGTCATCATGACCCTGATCATGACCGGCGTGGTGCCCTACAAGGAGTTCGCCAAGTACATCGACGCCCCGGTGGCCGGCGTGATTCTGGAGACCGGCATGAACTGGCTCGCGGTGATCGTGAACCTGGGCGCCCTCATCGGCATGACCACGGTGATGCTGGTGCAGCTGTACGGCCAGTCCCGCATCTGCTACGCCATGAGCCGCGACGGCCTGTTCCCGAAGTTCTTCGGCCACGTGCACGAGAAGTACCGCACCCCGTTCAAGGGCACCTGGTTCTTCGGTCTGCTGACCGCGTTCGCCGGCGGCTTCATCAACATCAACGTGCTGTTCGAGCTGGTGAACATCGGTACGCTGTCCGCGTTCATCATCGTGTCGGCCGGTATTCTATGGATGCGCAAGACCCAGCCGAATGCGCCCCGCGGCTTCCGCGCGCCGGGCGTGCCGGTCACCCCGATTCTGGCCATCGTATTCTGCTTCGTGCTCATCGCCGGTCTCAACTGGGAGACCTGGGTGCGTTTCGCCGTCTGGTTCGGTCTGGGCCTGATCGTGTACTTCGGCTACAGCCGCAAGCGCTCCAAGCTCGGCCTTGAGCAGAAGGCCGGGGCTGACGCCAAGGTCGCTGCGACTGAGGACTGAGGTCTATCGGCTGACCGATAGCCGATGGCTGCTTTCGTGAAAACCGTACGCTGAGTTACTTTCAGCGTACGGTTTTTGCGATATGAGGCCATGCCGGAGACCACCCTGGACCGTATGGTCCGCAAGAGCGTCAAGGAGACCTTGAACGCGATGCCCGCTACCAGAGGTGCATGGTGCACTTCGAACGCAACGTCCTCGCCAGGGTCAACCCCCGCAACCGCGAGATCAGACGGCGCACGCGCGTGGTCGGCAGCTTCCCCGACGGACGCAGCGCGTTGATGCTCGTCCGCACGCGTGCGTTATATCACGTCGAACGAGTGGTCGACGCGCCGCTACCTCGACATGTCAAGACTCGGTGAGACCGTAGGGGAAGCGAACCGATCATCGCCACAGGGACGGGCGAAGACCAAAGTGCGCAAGATATAGGACACTACCCCAGCGCAAGCTCTCCCAAGGCATCACCGCCGGTGCCGTGAAATAACACCCCCCCAGCAGCCCAGCCCGCCCCAGACAAAACGCCGTGGCGGGCCGGGCCTGCGACAGGAAAGGAAGTAAGCATCATGCTCGACGCATTCACCACAGCGAACCCCGCGCCGGGGCTCGGACAAAGCGCCTTGGATGCCGTGGCCATGAGGGCACCCGGCCGCACCCGCTGCATCAACGCCGAAAACCCGGACGGCGGCAAGGGCCGCGCGGCCATGGCGGCCAGCGCGTTGGGCCCCTCCCGCAAGGGAAGCCCCTGCATCAGCACGGTGAGGTCCGGGGAATCGGTGACTTTGATGGACGTCGAGGGCCCCGGCGTGATCCGTCACATCTGGATGACGGTAACCGACCGCACCTCCCCCACCGGCCCCGACGTGCTACGCAACCTGATCCTGGAATTCTACTGGGACGGCGAGGACTCCCCCTCGGTGCAATGCCCGATCGGCGACTTCTTCTGCTGCGGACACGCCCAGTCCTGCACCATCAACTCAATTCCCGTCATGGTCAACCCGAACCGGGGCTTCAACTGCTACTTCGCCATGCCGTTCGAACACGCGCGCATCGTGCTGCGCAACGACCACAACGAGGACGTGCCCGCGTTCTTCTACCAAATCGACTACACCGAATACGACCAGCTGCCGGCCGACACGATGCGCTTCCACGCGCAGTGGCGCCGCCAACGCGTCACCGAACTCGCCCACGACTACGTGGTGCTCGATGGCGTCGAAGGACACGGCACCTACGTCGGCACCTACCTGGCGCTCACCGCGCTCGAAAGCCGCTGGTGGGGCGAAGGCGAATTCAAGTTCTACATCGACGGCGACGGCAAATACCCCACCTGGTGCAGCACCGGCGCCGAGGACTACTTCGGCGGCGCCTGGAGCTTCGCCGAATTCGACGAACACGGCCGCATGCACGAGCGCACCTTCACCGGCCCATACCTCGGCTTCCCGTTCTACTCGCAGAACCTCGCCGGACGCGAAAGCGCCTACTGGGACACTGCCACCCCCGTGACCCGCGGCCTATACCGTTGGCACATCCCCGACCCGATCTACTTCGAGCGAGACCTGCGCGTCGAGTGGCAGCAGATCGGCACCGAGGAAGCCGGCAACTTCGAACGACAGGACGACGTGGCCACGGTCGCCTACTGGTACCAAAGCGAACCACACAAGCCATTCGCCCCAATCGGCGACCGCGCGTTCCGCCGGCCACGGTGACTTCCTCGATGCCTGTCGGCCGATGGGGCTCCATCGGCCGACAGGCATCGCCATGTCTTCTCCATTCACCTGCGCGGTGAATGGATTGGCAACGGTGTGTTACCCGGGATTCGACTGACGCCGCCGCACGACGACAGCATGACAGCCGCAAGCACCGTCACGACGCCCCCGACCCAACGTGTTCTTCTCACACACTGATTCTACCGTCAGAAACCGATGACGGTGCAGAAACGAGCACATCAGCCGGCAGCCACACTCACCACTCGTGGCGCTGATAGGCGAGTTCTGGTGGTGTCGACCGGCCGGTCGAGCAGCTGGATCAGGCCGCAACGGGCGAAGCCGGAGCTTTCGAGCACGTGCTGCATGGCCTTGGTTATTGGGGTGGGTGTCGGCGCGCACGTTGCCGTAGTGCTTCAGGGCCCACCTGATACAGTCGCGGGCCGCGTGGCGCACCAGACCGGATGCGGCGATGCGGTGGATGGTCACATAGGCGTCGTTGTCCAGCCAGGCGCCGTCGATTTTGGCGTAGGTCGGATCCTCGCCCGGGCACAGGGCGAACTGGGCCAGAATGCGTTCGTGGCCATTGCAGGTGTCGACCAGCAGCATCGTACGCTGGTTGGCGATGTCGTCCTCAATCATCGATTCACGCGGAAATTCGTTGCCCCACTGGGTGGGGTTGCCGTTGGCGGCCATCAACGCGCGTGCGCGTGCGTAGATTTTCTGCATCTGCGGCAGATCGCGCATGGTGGCGTGGCGGAAACGGCGGCCTGTCGCCTTGTTTGCAGCGTTCGACTGAGTCACTTCCACCTCTCCAACATGCCAAGCTACCGATGTGCAGCGGCCAACGATTAACTGACGGCAAACCTACCATGCCATAGGCACAAACATAGGCACAAAGAAACCCCGTCCGCGTGGTATGCGGGGGCGGGGTTCTTCCATGCCGATTGGCTTGCGATCAGACGACCTTGCGCTCGAACGGGTCGGAGCTGATGCCTTCCTCAAGGATCTGCTTGGCCCATTCCTTGGCGGTGAACAGGCTGTGGTCGCGATAGTTGCCGCAGCTCTTCTCGGTGGTGGCGGGCACGTCATCCCACGTGGCCTTGTACGCGATGAACTCCAACGATTCCTTCAGGGCCTTGGCCACTTCCTCGGTGGGGTGGGTGCCCCAGGTCAGCAGGTGGAAGCCGGTGCGGCAGCCGAACGGCGAGCAGTCGATGTAGCCCGGGATACGTTCGCGCAGCAGCACGGCGATGGTGTGTTCGATGGTGTGCAGGCCGCCGGTGGGGATGGCCTGCTTGTTCGGCTGGGTCAGGCGCAGATCATAGTTGGAGATCACGTCGCCGTGAGGGCCCGTTTCGGTGTCGATGTAACGCACGTACGGCGCCTTGACCTTGGTGTGATCAAGCTGGAATGATTCGACGACGGGCTTTTCGGCCGTTTCTTCTGCCATGCTGTTGCCTTTCTACTTGCCGAGTGTTCGGTCATGAAGCATCGAACAGTCATCGTAGTCGAGCCAGCCCAAGAACGCCCGCAAATACTCCGCAGTTCGCTATAGGAGATTGTTATGACGCACTCCCGGCATTGAACGAGGCGATGGCTTGCATGAAGCGCTGGCCGTAGAGGTCGAGCTTGTGTTGACCGACGCCGTTGACCGCCAGAAATTGCGCGTTGGTAACCGGCTTGATGCGGGCCATGTCGCGCAAGGTCTTGTCGGAGAACACGATGTACGGCGGCTTGCCGATTTCCTGGGCGATGGTGCGTCGCAGTTCGCGTAGCTTCTGGAACAGCGATTCCTCGTCATCGTCCGGGATATACGAGCCCAGCGCATCGCCGGGAACATTGGCGGAATCGGCAGTATCAGCCACTCCCCCGCTCCGACCGGAACCGGCCGCCTCCGACTTGCGTTCCACCCGTTTGATCTCATAGTGGAAGTCGGGAGCGGCGGTTTCGGCCGCCCGCGCACCGAACATGACGATTGGCATACGCCCTTCGGCGATTGACAGGTACCCGTCCGTGGCCATCTGGCTCAACACGTCGCGCACGCGAGCCTCGTTCACGTCCTTGAGCATGCCGAAGGTGGGCATCCGCTCCGGGTTCAGCCATGCCAGATCCTGTGCCCGCGAACCGCGCAGGATCTTGATGATCTTGCCGGAACCGACGCGCTGCCCCACGTCATGCACGCAACGGCTGATCGCCTGCGCCACGCGGGTCACGTCGATGGTCTCGAACGTGCTTTCGCAGTTCGAGCAGGCACCGCATCTGCCGGACTGCGAAGAGTCCGCCGCAATGTCTTCACCCGCCGCGGAACCAGCATTCGGCGACAATTCCTGACCGAAATACCGGGTCATATACCGGTGCAGGCAGTCGGTGGTGCGGCAGTAGCCGACCATACCGTCCAGCAGCCGGCGCTTGGACTGGCGAACGATCTCCTGCTCTTCGGGAGTCAATCGCTCGTTCTCATAATCGTTATCCAGCAACCGACGCCGGGTGACGATGTCTGACTCATTCCACAGCAGCGTGCATCGGCTGGGCTCGCCGTCACGGCCCGCGCGGCCGGCCTCCTGATAGTAGGCCTCAATGGATTCGGGCAGATTGTGGTGGATGACGTAACGCACGTTGGACTTATCGATGCCCATGCCGAAGGCGTTGGTGGCTACGACCACCGGCACCTTGTCGGTGATGAAGTCGCGCTGGGCCGCCTCACGCGCGTCCGGCGACATGCCGCCATGGTAGGCGACGGCCGGATGCCCCATCTGGTTCAGCGTGTCGGCGAGCGCTTCGGTGGTCTTGCGGGTGGCGCAGTAGACGATGCCGGATTCGTCCGGATGGTCGGCCACATACCGCGCCACCCATGCGGCCTTGTATTTGGTCTCCAGTTTGACCACATCAAAATACAGGTTCGGCCGGTCGAATCCGGTGACGGTGACGGCCGGATTCCGCAATCCCAGCAGTCCCACGATGTCCCGGCGCACCCGTTCGGTGGCGGTGGCGGTGAACGCACCCACCGGTGGACGCTGCGGCAGCCCGGCGATGAAATCGCCGATACCTAAGTACGACGAGCGGAAGTCCTGACCCCACTGGGAGACGCAGTGGGCTTCGTCCACGGCGATCAGCGAGATCGGCGTACGGGCGGCAAAGTCGCGGAATCGCCCGGTTTCCAAGCGTTCCGGGGCCACGTACAGCAGTTTGATCTGTCCGGCGGCGGCTTGGGCGAACACCATCGCCTGCTCGTCGGGAGTTTGAGTGGTGTTGATGAACGCGGCCGGCAGACCGAGGTCGTTCAGCGCATCGACCTGGTCGCGCATCAGGGAAATCAAGGGAGATATGACCAAAGTCGCACCCGGGCTGAGCGCGGCGGGAATCTGGTAGCACACGGACTTGCCTGCGCCGGTGGGCATCACGCCCAAGACATCGCGTCCGGCAAGCAAAGCCTCGACAATTCCTTGCTGTCCGGGCCTAAACGAGTCATAGCCGAAGTATCGTGTGAGCGCCTCCAGCGCCGCCTGATGTGCTGTCATAAACGACCAGTGTAGGCCGACCGCGGCTGGATTTCAGCGTATAACGGAATACCTCGCAACGATGTACGTAGCCCTTCCGTATTATTATGCGTCAAGGAACGTTATTCCCGGCATATCGCACGATATGCCGCTTTGAGAGAACTAAGACGGGGCATTTTGATGGCCAACGATACATTTTCCTTCTCCTCTCCTGACGATCAGGAGACGGCGGTGCTGCAGCCTGTGGCCACCGATGGGCTGTTCGCAGCCGCGGATTCAGGTACCGCCACACCACAGCAAAGTGACAATGGCACCAATAACCATGCCGATAATACAGCCTATGTGGGTGAACATGTTATGGCATCTACCACCGCTAAATCACATGGCAAGGCCGCACGGATTGCCATCATAACCATATTTGCAGTGTTGCTTGCCGCATTAATAGCCTATTTCTTCGTCGGACGTTGGTACTTCCAAGACAAGGCTGCGCCCGGTGTTCATTTGGGCAATGTCTCTGTCATGGGCCAGACCCGCGAAGAACTTGCGAATACTGTGAAGCAGCAGCTGAATAACACCACAGTGACGTTCACCGCCGAAGGCAACAGCGTCAAAGCCTCGCTGAAGGACCTTGGCGTCACCGTCGACACGGATAAAACCGTGGATGCGCTGTTGAACGCGAAGACCGGCGACGTGGCCAAGCTCAATATTTTCGATCAGCCGCATATCGCTCTGACCGCCACCAGGGACAAAGAGACTGCCGAACAATTCGTCACCGCCGGCCTGGTCGATGAGGCCGACCGAGCGCAGATTGCCACCGTTGTCTACAACAAGAGCACCAAGCAGTTCGATTACACCGCGGGTCAGGATGGCAAGGGTCCGGATATCAATGTTGTCAATGCTGCAGTCAAGGAGGCCGTCGCGACCCCGGGCGAAAATGCGACGGTGCCGGTCAAGCTACAGACCGCAAAGAATCCGATTGATGACGCGAGCGCACAGCAAACACAGTTTGACGCCAATGCCAAGCTTGGCCTCAAACTGACCGTGGACAACGGCGTGAACAAGAGCGTCACCATCCCGGCCGATACCATTGCCTCATTCCTCAAGCCCACGGTGAATAAGGCGGGTGGCACCATGAGTCTGGTAGTCGACCGCGATGCCATCACCAAGTACGTCACCAGTGACAGCGTAACCAAAGAACTGACTGTTCCCAAGGTGACACGCGAGGTCTACATCACGCCGAAAGACGAAGGCGGCGTGGAAATTGGTGCCGATAAGACACTCGGTGTGGATGGTATTGAAGTGACTGGTGCCGGGGACGCCCCCGAACGTCTGGCTACCGCCATCGAGCAGAACCAGTCCACTGATTCCACTGTGGCTGTGAAAGACAGCCCATATGATGTCAAGCAGGTCGAGGTGCCTCATAACTTCGATACGGCAAATGGCGATAAGTGGGTTCATGTTGATCTGACGAACCAGACTGCCACTGCATATCAGGGCACCACGGTGGTCAAGAAGTTCAACATCGCTTCTGGCAAGCCCACCGCCGATGGTTCCATGCTGTCCGATACCGGCACGTTCTACGTGTATCTCAAGTACGAATCGCAGACCATGGTTGGCGAAGGCTACAACCAGCCAGGCACGCCGTGGATTTCCTACTATAACGGCGGCGAGGCCCTGCACGGTGTTCCTGCATACATGTGGGGCGAGCACCCCATCTATGTGCAGCAGGGTATCCCAGGCTCGCACGGCTGCATCAACATGCAGGTGGCCGACGCCAAGTGGATGTACGACTTTGCCACCATCGGCACTCGTGTGGTCGTTGATGGCACACACCGACTTCCGGTCAGGCGTTGCGCCCGGCTGGTGCGGATGCCACCGGATGGCAGGCGGCAACGCCAGCTGATTCGATCCATGTTTAATCGATACGGAAAATCCCCGACCCTTGTGGCCGGGGATTTTTGTAGGTACCAATCGATAGCGAGTCCGCCGATAAGCGTGGTGGCACCGTCAATACGGTGCCACCAGTACCGTCAGTACGGTCAGATACGATCCAACGCCTGCTTGAGATCGGCGATAAGGTCGTCGGCGTTCTCGATACCGACCGAAATACGCACCAGATTGGCGGGCACCTGCAGGGTGGTGCCGGCCACGGAGGCGTGGGTCATGGCGGCGGGCACCTCGATGAGGCTTTCCACACCGCCGAGCGATTCGGCCAGTGTGAAGATCTGCGTGTGGTCCACGAAGTGCTTGGCCGCCTCGGCACCGGCCGCGAGCTGCACGGAGACGATGCCGCCGAAGCCGCCGTGCATCTGGCGGGCGGCGATTTCATGACCCGGGTGGGACTCGAGGCCCGGGTACCAGACGCGCTCAATCACATCAGAGGGCTGGGATTCGAGCCATTCGGCCACCTTCAGGGCGTTGGCACTGTGGCGCTTGACGCGCAGATCCAGGGTCTTCAGGCCGCGGATGTCCAGCCAGGAGTCGAACGGGGAGGGCACTGCGCCGGCGGCGTTCTGCAGGAAGGCGACCTTCTCACGGGTCTCCTCGTCGTTGACCACCACGGCACCGCCGACCACGTCGGAGTGGCCGCCGATGTACTTGGTGGTGGAGTAGACCACCACATCGGCGCCATCGGCCAGCGGGTGCTGAAGGGCGGGCGAGGCGAAGGTGTTGTCGACCGCGACCTTGGTGCCGTACTTGTGGGCAACTTCGGCGGTGGCCGCGATGTCGGTGATGTTGAGCAGCGGGTTGGACGGGGTCTCGACCCACACATACTGGTAGTGCTTGGAGGCCAATGCGGTTTCCACGGCTTTCAGATCGGTGATGTCCACCACGTCGAGGCCCACACCCCACGGCACGAACACCTTGGAGAGCAGGCGGTAGGTGCCACCGTACACATCGTTGCCGAGCAGGATGTTGTCGCCGGGCTTGATGGTGGAGCGCAGCAGCACGTCGATGGCGGCCAAGCCCGAGGAGAAGCTCAGCGCGTACTTGCCGCCTTCCACGGCGGCGAGCTGCTCGTCGAAGCTGGTGCGAGTGGGGTTGATGGAGCGGGAGTAGTCGTGGCCTCCCCTGAGGCCCAACACGCCATCCTGCTTGAAAGTGGAGGTGGCGAAGATCGGCGTGACGACCGCACCGGTGGTCGGGTCGGGCTCCTGGCCGGCGTGGATGGCGCGAGTGGCGATGTCGGTGTTGGCGAACTTGGCGTTGTATTCAGCGGACATGATATTGGGTTCCTTTCGGGATTGTTCCGTATTCGAAGGTAAAACAGGTGCGGTTAGTTAGTGCGGATGTTGGTATTGATTCTTTTGATAGCTAGTTATGGAGTCCGTCCCCAGCTCCCTCATCAGAGGGAGTTCCGTTAAGGTACTGCTCGGCGAGGGAGGGCTTGCTGGTGCGTTCCACGATGTCGCCGTAGCCGTTGGCACGCATCCAGTCGTCATTGAAGATCTTCTCCAGATAACTGCGGCCGGAATCAGGGGCGAGCACCACCACAATCTGGTTCTCGTCCAAATCATTGGCAAGCGCGTACTTGATGGCGCTGGCCACGGCCATGCCGGACGAGCCGCCGACCAGCAACGCCTCCTCGCCGGCCAGACGGCGGGTCATTTCAAAGGCTTCGGCGTCGGACACGCGCACGATGTCGTCGGTGATGTTCCGGTCGAAAGCCTTGGGGTAGAAGTCCTCCCCTACGCCCTCGATGTCGTACTGGTGGACTTCGTCGCGTGAGGAAGCGGAGTAGATGGAGCCTTCCGGGTCGGAGCCGATGACCTTGACCGCGCCGTTGGAGGCTTCCTTGAGGTACTTGCCGGTGCCGGAGATGGTGCCGCCGGTGCCGATGCCGGCCACGAAGTGCGTGACCTTGTGGTCCGTAGCCTCCCAGATCTCGGGGCCGGTGGTGTAGTAGTGGCTCAGCGGGCCGTTCGGGTTGTCGTACTGGTTCGGGCGGAAGCCGCCGGGAATCGTGTTGGCCAGTCGTTCGGCGACCTGGTAGTAGGAGCGCGGGTCGTCCGGGCCGGCGTCGGTTGGCGTGACGATGACTTCGGCACCGTAGGCGCGCAGCACCGCGCGCTTGGATTCGGAAACCTTGTCCGGCAGGGTGAAAATCGTGCGGTAGCCGCGCTGCTGGGCGACCAGGGCCAGGCCGACGCCGGTGTTGCCCGAGGTGGGCTCGACGATCACGCCGCCGGGCTTCAGCTGGCCGGACTGTTCGGCGGCGTCGATGATGCGCTCGGCGATGCGGTCCTTGGAGGAGCCGCCGGGGTTGAAGTATTCGACTTTGACGGCGATGGTGGCTTTGACGCCGGCCGCCTGCGGGATGTGGTTGAGCTTGACGAGCGGGGTGTTGCCGATGAGTTCTGCGAGGCTGTTGTGGATGGTCATGTGAAGTCCTTCGTTGCTGGGGTTGTGGGGGTTTTGCTGCGTTGCGTTCGTGAACCGACGTTCCCAGACGAATGGACTGTGGCTTTGGTTTGAAAATCGAGTATTCCCGCTCACTGTACGGTGAATCCGAAAAGTGAATCGGTTTTTCATGTTAACCACGGCTCGCGCGTTACACGGTTACGCTCGTGCCATCGATTTCATGAAAATTCATGCGACAGATTTGCCGCGATTCGAATGCTCTATCTCAAGTTATGCGTCACTGACCGCTCGCCCAGGGGCGTCGGTTAGCGACAACAACATGAGATAATCTGCATGTCTCACACCATAGCACAACCCGCGACAAGCGCGTGTCGCCGGCGACCTCGGCTCCCCTCCCTGAGGGGAGCTGGCCGCGAAGCGGACTGAGGGGAATACGACGGCACCCGTAACTCCCCTCAGCCTCACTGCATTCGACAGCTCCCCTCAGAGAGGGAGACCAAAAAAAGGTCTATAACGAGGCTGCCTCGATGAGCTGACGGGTGTAATCGGATTGGGGGTTGCCGAGCACTTCAGCGGTGGAACCCGTCTCTTCGAGACGCCCGTCATGGAGCACGAGGATGCGGTCGGCGATGTGCTGTACCACGCCGAGATCGTGGGAGACCATGATGATGGCGGTGCTCGGCCGGGCCGCGCGGATGGCGGCGAAGGTGTCGAGGATCTGAATGCGCGCGGCCACGTCGATGGCGCTCATCGGCTCATCGGCGAGGATCACTTTGGGCTCGTTGATGATAGCGCGGGCGATGACCACGCGCTGCGCCTGGCCGCCGGACAGGTCGATTGGGTACCGGTTCAGGAAGTCTGCCGGTTCAAGGCCTGCCATGGTCAGAGCCGCGGCCACTCGCTCGTCGATATCGGTGTTGTTCAGGTCACGCCGTTGCAGACTCAGCGGTTCAGCCACTGATTTGGCGACTCGCCAACGTGGGTCGAGCGAGGAGAACGGGTCCTGGAACACCAGTCCCGATTCGCGGCGCAGGGCCGCGAATCCCGGCGATTTTCGGCCGCCGACAATGGATTGGCTCTCGTATTCCACGCTGCCGGAGTCCGCGGATTCCAAGCCCAGCATAATGCGGGTCAGCGTGGATTTGCCGGATCCGGAGCCGCCGATCACGGCCAGACATTCGCCGGCGTGGACGTCGGCGGAGACGTCGGAGAGGACTTGGTGGCGTGCGGTGCGCGGGCCGAAGGATTTGGTGATGGAGTGGGCGGAGAGGAGCGGCACACTGCTGTTACTCATGCGAATCCTCCTTGGGGGTGTGGAGGGTGAGGGTTTGGGCGGCGGCGACCAGGCGCTGGGCTTGTGGTGTGGTCGGCGCGGCGAGCAGGTCGGCGGTGGGTCCGGATTCGACGATGCGGCCGGCGTCCAGCACGTAGCAGCGGGTGGTGGCACGCGCGAGTACGGAGAAATCGTGGGTGATGAACAGCATGGAGGCACCGGCGTCGTCCACCAGCGAGGTCAGCAGGTCCACGATCTGGCGTTGCGTGATGGAGTCGAGTGCGGTGGTGGGTTCGTCCGCGATGATGAATCGCGGTGAGGTGATCAGCGCCGTGGCGATGCCCACGCGCTGCTGTTGGCCGCCGGACAGTTCGTGCGGGTATTTGCCGGCCATATCGAGATCCAGCCCGACCTTGCTCAACAAGGCATTCACTCGGTCGGCTCGTTCGGCCTTGGTCAGATCATAGTGCAACCGCAATGGCAAGGCGATCTGCTGCGCCACGGTCATCACCGGGTTCAGTGAGGCAGCCGGATTCTGGAACACCGCACCCACATACCGGCCGCGCAGGTCGGCAAGCGCACGTTCGGAAGCTCCGATAATTTCCGTGCCGCCCATATCAATCGACCCATTAGTCACAGCGGTCAGGGGCAGCAACCCCAGCATCGCCTTGGCAATCATAGATTTTCCGGAGCCTGAAGAACCGATCAAGCCGACTCGTTCACCGTCGGCAATGGTCATATCCGCATCAGAGACGATTGGTTTGCCGCCAATCGTGATTTTCAGCCCGCGAACATCGACGCTCATCGTTCGCCTCCTATTTCACGTAATGCGGGTTGGTGACCGGATCGATGGCATCGCGCAGCACATCACCAAAAATATTCAGCGCCACAACCACAACCGTGACGATCAGGCCGGGCCACACCACGGTTAATGGGAACACGTTGATGAGTTTGACCGAAGTGGCCAGAGAATGCCCCCAGCTCGGCACACCGGACGGCACACCGATACCGAGATAAGTGAGCCCCGACTCAGCCAACACCGCCGTGCCCGCCGACAATGACAGTTGCACAGCCAATACCGGCAGAATATTCGGCATAACATGGCTTATGAGCACACGCCACCCGCTGGCACCATTGGCCAAGGCCGATTCCACATATGACGAGCGGGACGCCAGCAACGCTGCGGGGCGAGCCACACGAGCCAGATTCAACCCATATCCGAAGCCGCAGGCGATCACAATCACCGCGATTGACGCTCCCAACGGCACAGCCAGAATCAACGCAATCAACACGGTGGGAACGGAAATCAACGCATCAACTACCACTACCGAAGAACTGGCGAGCGCCGCATTGCGCGCCACCATGGCCGCGATGAGCAGCAGCCCCCAAGCCATAGATGCCACTACGGTCAGCAGCACGATCACAAGATTGGTATGTGAGCCGGCCAGCAGCCAGCTGAACACGTCCGCGCCGGTGCCGTCAGTGCCGAGCCAGTGCTCGGCGGACGGCTTGGCCCATACATGGTAGCCATCAGTGGCCCACAGCGATTGCGGGGTCCAGAACAGGGAAACGATGGCAATGAGCAACCACAGAGCGAGCACGATAAGTGCGAATTTGCCCTCGGCACGACGCCACATGGAGTGCAGGACGATGACGAAGGCAGCCCGTCGACCACCAGTCGTCGCACGACGAACATTGCTCATGCGGTCACCTCCGTAATGGCGGTAGCGGTTTTCAGACGCGGGTCGAGCACGCGGTGGAGCAAATCGACCACGAGGCCGACAGTCAAAAAGAACGCGGCCAGCAGGAACAGCTCGCTTTGCACGGCAATCAGGTCGCGGTTGCCCACGTCGGTCACAAGACCGTTGCCGATGCCCGGTAACGCAAACAGGTTTTCGATGACCATCACGCCAGTGACCATCGAAGCGAAGGTCAGCCCGATAACAGACACCAGCTGCGGGGTTGCCAACCGCAATCCCACACGCAACACCGCCTGAGTGCGCGTCATGCCACACGAGCATGCCATATCGATGTAGCCGGAACTGGCTAAATCCCCTAAGGCCGCGCGCGTGTATCGCATAAGCGATGCTCCCACGATGATGCCGACCGATACAGCCGGCAATACCAACGCTGATATCGCCGAACCGGGTGCGCCCCAGCCATCCAGCGGGAACCCTTGCGAGGGAAACACGTCAAGCAATCCTACGCCGCGCCCGAACAACAGAATCAGCAGCAGACCGCCCCACAACGCAGGTACGGCACCGCCGACAATAGCCAGTACATGAAACACCGCACGCACCGTTGCGCTGCGGGCCAGTACCGCCGCACAGCCCAGCGGCAAGCCGATGGCCAAGGCGATGAGCAGGCCAAGAATAATCAGGGGAAAGGTGATGGACGCACGTGCGCCTACCAAGGAGGTTACGGAGCGACCAGTCAGGATTGAAGTGCCGAAGTCACCACGGGCCAGCGCACTCATCCAATCGAAGTATTGTGCAATCAATGGCCGATTCAGACCGAGTTGTTCGCGTAGCTGGGTCACACGCTCAGGCGGCGAGTTGACGCCGGCCATCACGGAGGCCACATCGCCAGGCAGAATGCGCAATGCTGCGAAAACCACCACGGACAGGCCGAACAACGCCACCACGAATAACGCCAGCCGTTTCAACACGAATCGCATAATGCCTACTTTACTTGGATTAACAATGAGCCCCCTCACTGAGGGAGCTCATTGCTGTAAC
>ENA-OQKI01000001-OQKI01000001.1-human-gut-metagenome-genome-assembly--contig:-NODE-1-length-179051-cov-8.246071_pt1 | contig 179051 bp, 181 predicted proteins | sample MGYA00242778_ERZ504798 | MGnify/ENA primary metagenome ERZ504798 (study PRJEB26092, sample SAMD00036414) | human gut metagenome | host: Homo sapiens | study: EMG produced TPA metagenomics assembly of... | reverse complement strand
CAATCGCGGCAAGAAGGACACGCCGGAACGTCGCGCCCAGGTCGGAGCAGGATCTGAACAGGGCCCTTGAAGCCGGCTATGCGCTGCTGGAACAGGGCGCTCCGGCCGAAGATGCCGTCTGCGCGGCCATTCGTGTCATGGAGGATGCTCCCGAATTCAATGCTGGCCGTGGTGCCGCGTTGACGAGCGAAGGCATCGTGTCCATGGATTCCTGCCTGATGACCGGCGTTGACGGCGAAGTCGGCTCCGCATGCGGTCTGACCACGTCCAAGAACCCGATCAATGTGGCGCGCGCCATCAAGGAGAAGACCAAGCACGTCATGTTCGCCAAGCCGGGCGATAACCTGCTCAAGGAGTGGGGCATCGAACTGTGCGACAGCGAGTACTTCATCACCCCGGCCCGTCAGGAATCCCTGCGTGAGGCGCAGTCCAATGGCGACGAATGGGAGAAGCATGGCACCATCGGCGCCGTCGCACGTGACGCGTCCGGCAATATCGCAGCCGGCACCTCCACTGGCGGCATCACCAACCAGATGCCGGGCCGTGTTGGCGATTCGCCACTGCCGGGTTGCGGCACTTACGCCAACAACGATTCCGTTGCGATCTCCTGCACCGGCATCGGTGAGGCGTTCGTCAAGGAAGTCGCCGCACACCAGGTTTCCGACCGCGTGCTGTACGCCAAGGAAGATCCGGTCGAGGCTGCGAAGGCCGCGCTGGACGGTGTGGCCCGTCACCACGGCGACGGTGGCATGATCGTCGTCCCCGCCCATGGCGACGGTGCGATGGTGTTCAACAGCGAGATGATGAACTGCGGTTGGAAGTCCCCGAAGGGCAGCTACGTGCAGAGCTGACGCCATAGGTTTGACGCCGTAAGCAAATAAACGAAACGGCTGCAAAACGCCGAGTGGGGGTTCGAATCCATTAAGGATTCGAACCCCCACTCGTTTTTCGTTGCCGATTGGCAGCGAAACGTCACAACGAAGCCGTCACTTGGTGATGGTGTTGTAGGTAGGCAGGTTGGTGTAGTCGAACGACACGTTCTTCACGTTCGTCGCGGACGCGGCGGCGACGTTGTCGTTCCACAGCGGAATCACCGGAAGATCCTTGGCCAGCACTTCCTGCGCCTTGGTGAAGTCCTCGGTTCGCTTCTTCACGTCGGTCTGGGCGAGCGCGGCGTTCAGGAGCTTGTCGAATTCCGCGCTCTTGTAATCACCATCGTTCGAACCATGACCGTCAGCGGAGCTGGAGGCATATAGCGGATTGAGATAATCTTCAGCGGACGGGTAATCCAGCATCCAGCCGGCACGGAACGCGGTTTTGATGGTGCGGTTGGTCACCTGGTTACGCACGTCGCTGAACGTGGCGTACGGCTCGCCAGCGGCGTCGATGTCGAGTGTGTTCTTGATCTGGTTGCACACGGCATCGACCCATTCCTTATGGCCGCCATCGGCATTATAGGCGATTCGGAAGTTGCCGGACCATGGCTTGATGGCATTGGCTTTCTTCCACAGTTCCTTGGCCTTGGAAGCGTTGTACTTCAGGTTGTCGCCGTTCTTCTCCAGCTTCTTCACATATTCGGGGACGAGCGGTGAAGTGAAATCGGTGGCCGGGGTCTTCGTGTTGTTGTAAACCTTCTTGACGATCTGGTCGCGGTTGATGGCCATGGAAATGGCCTGACGACGCAATTGGCCTTCCTCGTCGTTGCCGAAATGCTCAAGACGTTCCGGAATGACGAAGGACTGGAATGAGGATCCTGCCTGGCTGTAGGCGATCACGCTGGAATCCTGACGGAAGGTCTTCACCGCGGACTGTGGAATCTGATCCATCACGTCGAGGTTGCCGGACAGCACGTCGGAGTAAGCGGAATCCTCATTCGTATAGACGCGGTATTCGATGCCGTTGTTGGATACCTTGCGGCTGCCCTTATAATCCTTGTTCGGCACGATGATGATGTTCTTGTCATGCGACCAGGACTTGAACTTGTACGGACCATTGCCAATCGGAGCCTGACCGAACTTCTTGATGTCCTTAAATGCCACGCTCGGCAGCGGGAACATGGATTGGTGCGCGAGCTTGGTCGGGAACACGGAATCAGGCTTGTTCAGCTCGACGACCAGCGTGTAGTCGTCCGGGGTGGAAAGACCGGAAAGTGTGGCCTTCGGATCGACGTTCGGATCCTGCAGCTCGTCATAGCCCTTGATGGTGGAGAAGCGGCTCGAGGTCTTCTGCGCGTTCTTCACATTGGCGGCGAAACTCCAGGTGTCGGCGAAGGAATGGGCGGTTACTGCCTCGCCGTTGGTGAACTTCCAACCCTTCTTCAGTTTGATCGTGTACTTGGTGGCATCCTCGTTCGGGGTGATACTCTCGGCGACTTCGAGATGTTGCTTGCCCTTCGCGTCGAAGCTCACCAGACCTTCGAACAGGTAGCGGATGACCTTGCCGCCGCCCATTTCGTTGGTGTCGCTCGGAATCAGACCGTTCTGCGGCTCGCTGTTGTTCACGGAAATCAGCGAGGTGTCGCTGGAATTGCTGGTGGCGGCGTTGTCATCGGATGACGAGCCGCACGCGGCGACCGACATCAGCATGGTTCCCGCCGCGGCCATGGCGACCAGGCGGTGGAGCATGTTTCTCTTCATTGTTTTCTCCTCTGATGTTGACATTCCGTCGCTTATGACGGCGGAAAGACAATAGACGTGATTATAGGAGTTTTGTTAACCGAGCTCACTGCTCTGTCTCAATGTGAGATGGAACGTTTCCATACAAAAGGGCTAAGAGGGTAATGCAGGGAGGGAAGAGGGGCGGGATGCCGCTGAGAACATCAGTCGAAGCGGACGCCCTCGGGCTTGCTGGGCAGCGAGTACAGGAATGCTTGGATGATCAGCGAGATGCCGGCCATGCCGAGGCTGACATAGAACAGCGTGAGCAGCATTCCCGGGAAGCTGTTCGGGTCATGAAAGTCGAGTTTCGGTGGCTCGTGGGGGATGACCATGATCATGCCGATTTCGATGATGACCAGGCCGAACGCAATGACGACCAGCATCGCAAGGGCCAGAATGGTGCCGACGTGCCCAAGCAGAAACCACCAGCCGGTGCGGTTGGCATCATGCAGCCTTCTGAAGGAGATGGCCATGATCGGTACCATGGTGGCCAGCATCCACAGTATTCCGGACACCGTTCCGGCAGCCGGAATAAGGAATATCAGCACGCTGACCGGAATGAAGAACAGCATGGCGAGCCAGAACTCGCGTCTGCTGGAACGCCCCCGAAACTCCATGTAGCCGATGAAAAAACGTTTGACGGCATCAATGAAACCGCAGTGGTAGTCGGGCGTCCATGTGCCGTTGCCGCTGTAGGGGAATCGCATATTCGTAAAGCCTTCTTCTCAATGAAACGCATACGCTGGATTCGCGTCGCGCGTCCACCGACGGTGGTGTGCGGCCATCGTAACATGCTGCTATTCGCCCATAGCGCAACCGTTGCAATCGCAATGATTCGGCGGCTTTTCCCGCAATATGGTGTGTGTGGCCGACCATAGCGTCGGTCACACACGAAAGACGGAAAACTTTAAAGCAAACCGTCCGCCTGCAACGCGTCATGCATGCGGTTGAGGCAATCCTCCAGCAGCGGATACGGCATCGCCATGTTCACACGCGCGCAGCCGGCTCCCGCACGGCCGCACGAACGGCCGTCGGTCAGCGCCACCTTCGCCTTCTCAAGGAAATACGCGGCCGGATCGTCAATGCCGAGCGGGCCGAAATCCAGCCATGCGATATACGTGCCGCGTGGGCGAATATAGCCAACGCCCGAGAACCGCGTGCTCATCTGCTCATCGAACAACCCAAGATTGCGTCGCACGTAGGAAAGCGCGTCCTGGAACCACGGATCGCCCTCGTTGTAGGCGGTGGTGGTGGCGATCGCACCGATCGTGGCGGTCTGATGCTCGCTCCACTCCGCACGTTCCGCCCACATCTCACGGTCCGCCGGATTCGTCAGCAGCACCTGCGCGCACTTCGTACCCGGAATATTGAACGACTTCGACGCGCTGGTAGCGGTCATAGACTGCCGAGCGGCCGCCTCGCTGATGGTCGGATACGGAATATGACGCCCCTCGAACACGAACGGCGCGTGAATCTCATCATTGAAAATACGCACGTCGTACCGTTCCGCCAGCTCGCACAGCCGCTGCTCCTCGGCCAACGTAAGCACCTTGCCGATCGGATTGTGCGGATTGCACAGCACGAACGCATGGCAGCCAGCCGCGAACGCGTGTTCGATGGCGTCGAAATCGAACAGCCATTCGCGCTCGCCGGTCGTTTCGTCGGTTCCCTGAAGCATTTCGATTTCGATCACGTCGACGCCGTACAGCTTCGGCACGCTCAGGAACGGCATGTACGCGGGCGTCGGCACGACCACGGCATTGCCGGCGCCGACCAGCTCGCGCAGGAAGATCTCGTACGCTTCCAACACGTCCGGCACCACGCGGATGATGTCCGGATCCACGTCCCAGCCATAGTGGCTTTTCTGCCAGCCGGCGCACGCCTCGGCCACGCGGCGCTTCCACGGTTCGGGAATGTAACCGAGTTTGCAATGGTCGCAGGCGCTGTCGATGGCCTGCTGGATGCACGGCGCCAGTCCGTAGTCCATTTCCGCGATGAACGCGCCGATACAGCCGGGGTAGCGGGTCCACTTGTCGGAACCGACTTCGGCCAGATCTGCGGCGGTGGTGCGATCGATGGCATCGGCATCAAAGCCGGAAAAAATACGATTCTGCTTTTCCATGCGTTCCAGCATAGCCGCCGCCCGGTTACGCGTGTTGCGATGCCGTAACGCACATACGACGGCTGCCATATGATTGCATTATGCGATTGCTGTCATGCGGTTGCCGTTAGAACCGTTGGAAACGCATGACAGCGCTGCGGAAGAACGGATTTCAGCTTCCCAGGAACGCTGGAATCGCGGCCGCCGCCGCATAGCCGGCGCGGTACATGCGTTCCAGACCTTCGAACGACTTGCTCAGCGTGTTCAAGCCGTACATGCTTTCCGGCGCGAGGATGAGCACACGGCCATCCTTCTCGTATTCCTTGGCCAACGCCACCTCGTCGTTGTACGTCTGATAGCGGTTCATCAGCTTTTCCGCGGCCTCCGGGTGCGTGCGCTTCAGGATCGTGGCCGGGCCGATGTCCTTCTTCTGTTCGCGTACGGTGTCTTTCGGACGGGTGAGAATCACCACGATGCGGTCATAGCCGTCATCGATGGCCTTCTGCACCGGAATCGGATCAGCGATGCCCCCGTCGTAATACGGGACGCCGTCGATCACATACGGTTCGCACGCCACCGGCACCGCCGATGACGCCTTCATGATGTCGTAATTGTCGTAGCCGACGTCCGACTTGTCGAAATACTTCGTGGAACCATCGTCCGCATTGCAGGCCACCACGGTGAATTCGGTCGGATTCGCCGCAAACGCCTCGTAATCCACCGGATTCTCGCCATCGTGGTTGCTCAGCGTGCTGTACACATAATCGAGGTTCGCGTAATTGTGGTTCTTCACATAGCTGTCGAAGCTCGCGTATTCCTTACGGAACGCGTACTGCGTGTAGAACGTGTGGTTTCGCCCGTGCTGTCCGGAAATGTAGGAAACCATATTGGCGCTGCCGGCGGAAACACCATAGCAATGGTCGACATGTATGCCGTCCTCCAGCATGCGGTCCATCACACCCGCGCCGTAAATCGCGCGGAAACCGCCGCCGACGTCGATCATCGCTGTCCTGTTGGCCATATGCGCCCGTCCTTTCGCAAGTCCGTCCCTTTTGCCGGGTTTCATTCGACTTTACGCGGTCTGTCGGGACATTCGCGTTCAGCGATTAAGTAGTGACTGTGCCAACTGCGCGATTCGTACAGAAGTGTCGGAATTGGCTAGTTTAATATCACCTTCCGTGTCTTCCGGAGCGAGCTTGCCAAGCGATTCGAGTACCACGCCAAGGTGACGTACGGTACCCTCGTTGCCGTCGATAATCTCCGCTGTATCAGGCAACAGTTCGCGGAAATAGTCGCGATAAAATACGAAATGCGTGCAGCCGAGCACAACCGCGTCAATCGTGGATAGGTCGTACTGGTCGAAATACTGGTGCAGCGTACGCATCACCACGTCGTGATCGTCGAGCTGGCCGTGCTCCACGATCTCCACCAAGCCGGGGCAAGGCTCCGGGAAAATCGTATGGTCGGCTTTGAAACGATCCATCAGCACCGCGAACTTGCGTTCCCGCAACGTCAGGGGAGTGGCGGCGACGATGACACGCTGACGATTGCCATGACCGCGGTCGCATGCCACCTTCAGCGCAGGTTCCATGCCGATAATCGGAATGTCGTATCTGTCGCGCAATTCGTTGGCCGCGGCAGAAGTGGCGGTATTACAGGCGATGACGACCGCCTTCACACCCTGCTCCACGAAGCGTTTCACAATGGCGTCGGATAGCTCACGCACCTGTTCGGGCGATTTCGTGCCGTACGGAGCGTTCGCGGAGTCGCCGAAATACAGCACATGCTCGTTTGGCATGTCGCGGCGGATCTCACGCGCCACGGAAATACCCCCCAAACCGGAATCGAAAACGCCGATAGGTGCCGTTGAAGCCATACGTCCTCCTTTGCCATCGCGCGCATGCCCGCAGGCGCATACGCCAAACGCTTTCAATAGCCTACCGCGTGTAGAGTGAACTGGTATGAGCATTCCAAGCATTGTTTACAAAGCGCACGCCACCGGCAACGATTTCGTGGTGTATCTCGACGAAGACGGTACGCACGAGCCGACCGCCGATGAAGTGCGATTCCTGTGCGACCGCCATTTCGGCATCGGCGGCGACGGTCTGATCCGTCTGGCGCATCCGCAGGCGGTGTCCGATGTGAACGAAAGGCAGATCGCCGATTGCGCGGCGGGCGATGCGGACTGGTTCATGGACTACCGCAACGCGGACGGCTCGCTGGCCGAGATGTGCGGCAACGGCACACGTGCGATCACCTTGTTCGCGCAGCGGCAGGGCATCGCCGACCAGCCGGGCGGCAAGCCATTCCATCTCGGCACCCGCGCCGGCGTGAAGATCCTGACTTCGCTCGGCGATGTGCCGGGCCTTGGCAAGGACGTGTTCCAAGTGGAGATGGGCGCATGGAAGCGTGGCGACGTCGACGGTTACGAAGTGACCATTCCGGGCACGTCCGGTTCCGCACGTGGCACGTTCGTGGACATGGGCAATCCGCACGTCGTGGCCGTACTTGAAGACGCGTTCGCCAGCCTGCCGAACGTCGAAGACCTTGATCTGGTCACCAAGCCGGTCGTCGCGCCCGAGATTCCGTCGGACCAGAACGTGGAGTTCGTGCGCATCGACGAGCAAAGCGAAGGCGACGATGCGGGCGAGGCCACCATGCGCGTCAACGAACGCGGTTGCGGCGAAACCCTGTCGTGCGGCACGGGCCTATGCGCCACCGCCATCACGTTGCGTGCCAAAACCGGCATCGACCATTGGACCATCACCGTACGTGGCGGCACCTTGCGCGTCGACGTGACCGACGAAGACGTGAAGCTTACCGGCAGCGCCACCATCGTAGGCAAAATCGAACTGCTGTAACCGCTGCGGCAGCAAACGAAAAGCGGATAGGCAAAAGGCCGGCCCCGCAGGGTCGGCCTTCATCGTAAAAGGCTCGATGCAAACCGTATCAGGCGAACAGCATCGGGCCGTCCTTGACGAGAATGACCACGATCAGCGCCACAATCCACACCACATCGACCATCAGATCGAAATTCAGCCGGTAATACTTGCGCAATCCAGCATGGCCGGACGGCATGTCCTGCACGGCCACCGTGGCATGCGACAACGCCATGAACTGCACGGTGGTGGAGAACATCAGCACCAGGCACCACGGGCACATCGCGTTGATGACGAACAGCGACTGCGTGGTCAGCCAATACGAATACGCCAACGCGGCAAGGCCTCCAAGCCATGTGCACAGCGCGAACCAACGCGGCACGGCCACCTTGGCCAGTCCGATCACCGCGATCGTCACGAACACCGATTCGGCGGCAATGCCGAAGAACGCGTTCGGAAAGTTCAATCCGGCGAACTTCACGATCTCCGCCTGCCAGGATTCGGCCACCGTGGAACAGGACAGCACGGCGTTCACATCGCAGTTGAGCTTCTGCCCGGGATTGCGTGCCATTTTCAGCGTGTCCGCCGACAGAATGAACGATACGAGCAATGCCACCGCCGAAGCGAGCAGCATGATCAGATACGTCCACGTTGCGCCGTGACGCCACCCGCGCGGCTTCGTGCAGTCGTCGTCCATGGCGACGGCTGTGCCGACGCTCGTTTCGTCATCGGCTGCGTCCACAGCGGCCTGGCCTTCAAAATCGCTCATCGTCAATCCTTGGAAAATCAAAATACAAACGTTGTCATGTCTCAGTCTACGCGAAAAACCGCGGATTCGAGCTTACGATAGTCATATGAGTCACGTGAGTTACGCGGAACCACCCGCACAAGGTTGGGATATTCATTGCCATACCGTCTTTTCCGACGGTACGGAGACGCTGCGCACGCTGGTGGAGCAGGCAAGGAAGCTTGGCTTGCATGGTGTGGCGATTGCCGACCATGACACCACCGCCGGCTGGGACGAGGCGACGGAAGCCTCGGAGGAAATCGATTTGCCGTTGCTGCTGGGCACGGAAATCACCGCCGTCGACGAAGATGTGTCCGTGCACATGCTCGCCTTCCAATACGATCCGTCCAACGAGCATATTTCCAGCATGTTCGCCAACACGCGTGCGGCGCGATTGCGGCGTACGAAACGCATGGTTGAGCGGCTGTCGCAGGATTTTCCGATTACGTGGGACGATGTGCTCGCCCAAGTGAAGGAAGGGGAGCGCACCACAATCGGCCGTCCGCACATCGCCGACGCGCTGGTCGCGGCGGGCGTATACGAGACGCGTTCCGACGCGTTCGCCGACGCGGTGAGCGCCAAATCCAAGTATTACATTCCCACGCCGTCGCCGTCGACGCACGAGGTCATCGCCGCCGTCAAGGGGGCGGGCGGTGTGGTGGTCGCCGCGCATGCGGGCGATCCGCAACGCAACCGCCGGCTGCTGTCCGACGAGCAGCTTGACGCGATGATCGCCGACGGCTTGGACGGCTTGGAAATATGGCATCGCGGCAATCCTCCGGAACAGCGCGAACGATTGCTGACGATTGCCGCACGGCACGATCTGCTGGTGACCGGCGGCTCGGACTGGCATGGCAAAGGCAAGCCGAACGGTCTGGGCGAGAACCTTACCGACGACGACACCGTACGCGAAATCCTGCATCGGGGTGTGGATTTGATCGGTCGCGTCGGCAGCTCACATGCCGCATGAAATCCGGATATGGAATTTCCAAGCGTGAACCGGATACATGAATCGAATATGAAAAAGGCGCCGAACCTGATATGGTCCGACGTCTTTTTCATTTGGAACGTGTCCAACGCGTTTGCAGGTGACGATCAGAGATTGCCGAAGCCGACGGCGTGCTTGGTTTCGGAACCGATGATGGCATAGCCGAGAGAACCGGCCGGCACCACGATGCGACGGCCCTTGTCGTCGGTCAGGTTGATGGTCTTGCCATTCTCCACGGCCTCGGCGATGACGTTGTTCACCTCGTCGGCGCTCTGCTCGGTGCTGAAGGTGACGGTGCGTGCCACGTTCTGAATGCCCAGTTCGATATCCATGATGCTCCTTGTAAGGGTGTTCGTGTGCAAAGTCGTTTGCAATGTATGCGCTTATTCTACGCGCGGTTTCTCATCGGTGGCGTCCTCGGCCTGCAGCCGGTCGACCTCCGCTTTGGCCTTCTGCATAGTGGCCTCATCGCGTTCGAGCAGCGGAATGAGCATGGTCGCCGCTTCGCTATGGGCTTGAGGAATTTCCTCCTCGTTCGTGTCGTCGCTGCCATCGGCGGTCTGCAACGTGCTGATCACAATGGTCGAACTGGACGGCAACGACTCGTGACGCTCCCTCGCGGACTGCTCCGGAACGAACGTGCTGACGGGGGATTCCTCACGTTCGCTCGTATCGTCCGAATCGGCACTGCCGGAAACCGTGCCGGCGGAGGCGATATGTTCGGCGGCAGTCACATCGAACGCTTCCGTGGCGTCATCGACGATCTGCTTCGTCTTACGGACGGGCTGGGAGCCGGTGACGTCGAAATCGCCGGTCCTGTCATCATCCATATCGGTCGCGTCGATATGACGTTCGCCGGTCGCGTCGGCATCGTTATTCTGCTGCGCCGCCGCCTGCCTGCGACGTTCCGATTCGTCCAGCAACGTGCCCACGGTGATGGTGCTCGGCGGACGGTTGCCGGCCTTCTGCTCGTCCTGACGCGTCTCGCTCGGCCTGTGGTTCTTCGCGGTGAGCATACCCAACTGGTGAGCCAAACGCTCCACCTGCGCCTTGAACTGCATGATCTTGACGCTATCGGCCTGATTCAACGCGCTGATGAAATCGCCCACCTGTTCCATCTGCAGCCACAGGTTGGCGCGCAGCATGATCAGATCGTCCAAACGATTGCCCAGCATGCGTCCATACGCGCTGAGCAACGCATTACGGTGGTTCTCGTCAAGCTTGGAGAAAATCCACGCCAAATCACGTGCCGGATCATTGACCTGCATATCCTGCCAGTTCGTGATGGCGGTGATCGACGAGCCCGAGAACAGCACATCGCCGTCGGACAGGCCACCATGCACCGGACAGGTGGCGAACGACCACAGGCCGTCCGTTTCAAGAACGTCGGACCAGCTCGTCGTGATTTCCTGCGGCACATGGCCAGCCTGACGCAAACGCTTGATCCATGCGGTCAGCTGCGCGCGAATCTGCCCCGTGGAGAACACCGGATAGCCGGCCTCCTGCAGAAAATCCGGACGAAGACGGTGTATCGCGCCCAACGCGGTGCCCACGCTGGCACAGTCGTCCAACGTCAGCAGCGTCAGCGGACGTGCCTGACCATCATGATGCGTGGCGATCATCACGGAAACGTCTCCTGTGACGGACCTCTCCTGTTCGCCGTTGGAGAACGCCAGAACGCGATCGACGTCGAACCCCAATCCGCCCAACTCGCGGTTGCCCATCAACGTCTGCGCGGCACGCACGCGACCAGCGAGACGCTTGCGTCCCTTCGGCGTGTTCGAAGCGAACGTGTCATACAACTTGCCCGCGGCGTCCTGCACCACGGCATGATCAATGCCATACCCCTTGTCGGTGGCGTTGACCTGCTCGCTGTCACGCGTGCCAGCGATGGTGGCGTTCGGCATCGCCGCGCTCGCCAAGGCGGCCATCATAAATCTGCTTCGTTCGGTCACAATTCCAACCTTAATACACACTGAAGGCTAATAAGGGCGCGACTTGCCACGAATTCACGGTTAATCGCGCCGATGACGTCCGTCTCGTCACGCAATCTGCCACAATGGAGCATATGGATGCAACAGCGGAAGCGATTCTCGACGGACTGGACGATGCGCAGCGCATGGCGGCGACCGCCGTGCGCGGACCCGTCCGTATCATCGCCGGCGCAGGTGCCGGCAAAACGCGGACCGTCACCCGAAGAATCGCCTACGCATGCGCCATCAAGGCATGGGATCCGCACGCCACGCTCGCCGTGACCTTCTCCGTCAAAGCGGCCGCGGAAATGCGCAACAGACTATCCCAACTCGACGTCGCATCCGACGTCAAAGCCGCCACCTTCCACTCCGCGGCACTACAGCAACTCCGTCGGATCTGGCCAGACGTATGCGAAGGGCCCATGCCGTTCATCTCACGCAATCCGCGCGAAATCGTGGAACATTCCCTACGCCGAGTCACCACCCAGCAGGTGGACGACGACACCGTGCGCAACCTGCAAGCCGAAATCAACTGGTGCAAAATCTCGCTCATCGCGCCGGAAGACTATGAACGCGTCTGCGCGGCCATCCACCACCAGCCGCCGGCAGGACTGGAACCAAGCCAATTCGTGGATGTCTACAAAGCCTACGAAACCGAAAAAACCAATCGCAACGAAATCGACTTCGACGACATCCTGCTCATCACCTGCCACCTCATCGAAAGCGACGAAGACGTGGCGGCCAGCATCCGCTCCGGCATCACATGGCTCACCGTCGACGAATACCAAGACGTCTCGCCCCTGCAGCATCGGCTGCTCACCCGATGGCTCGGTGACAACCGCAACATCTGCGTGGTCGGCGACCCGGCACAGACCATCTACTCGTTCGCCGGAGCCAGCAGCTACAACCTGCTCAACTTCGCCTCCGAATTCGGACCCCTCACCGCCGACGTCAGACTCAACAACGACTACCGTTCCACCCCGCAGATCGTCAACTACGCCAACCGCGTGCTCGAAGCCTCACCGCAACGCGCCGACTATCTCAAACTCAACTCCAAGCGAGACCAAGGCCGCCGAGTCGCGCAAACCGTCTACAACAGCGATCTCGAAGAAGCCCGGGGCGTGGCTGCACGCATCCGCAGACTCGTGGACGAGGGAGCATCTCCGGGCGACTGCGCCATCCTCACCCGAGTCAACGCGCAGCAGAAAATCCTCTGCCGGGCACTGGGCGAACAACACCTGCGCTACCGCGTCAAACGAGACAGCGGATGGCAGAACTCCGCGCTCGCGGATGACGCTCAGACCCGCTTGGCCATGTTGGAAGCACTTGGCGCAGGCGGCGACGTTAAAGGCGTGACCATCTCCACCATCCATGCCTCCAAGGGCCTGGAATTCAAACACGTGTTCCTGATCGGGTGCTCCGAAGGGCTGATTCCATACGGTTCACCGCCCGAAGGCGACCTTCTGGAAGAGGAACGGCGATTGATGTACGTGGCGGTCACGCGTGCCGAAGACACACTCGACGTGTCCTATGCGCGCGCCCGCGAAGACGATGGGTCCGATCGCGGGCGCAGGAAATCACGCTTCTTCCGGTGACTGCGGGTCGCCGGAAGCGTTCGTATCGCCGGCGTCATCTGTACCGTCGGCGTCGTTCGTGCCATCGGCGTCATCGCCCTTGTGCTCTTCCTCGTCGAGCAGCTTGGACAGTTCGGCATCCCAATCGATGCTGTCCGGAATATCCTGTTGCGCCGTGGTCTGTTCCGTACCGGTAGTGGCGGATGCGGCGCCGTTCTCTTCGTTGGAGTTATCCTCGGACTGTTCGTCCGGCAGTTGCGGCAGCAGATCCGGATGCGACCATTTCGCGTCGCGCGCCTCGGGGCCTTCCTGCGCGCCGATGCTTTCCCACAGCGCGGCCGCCTCACGCATGCGCTTGGGGCGCAATTGCATGCCCATCAGGCTTTCGAACGTGCGTTCCGCAGGGCCTCCGATGGCGCGTTCGCGGCGCAACATCTCACGAAGCTGTTCGATATGCGGAATATGCGCCATGCCCGCACGCCACACGACGGCATCCACCCAGCCCTCCACCAAGGCAAGCAGATTCTCCAACGCCTTCATGGCCTGCTTCTGCTCCGGAGTGTCCGGGAACGCCACCTTGGTGATGTTCACCGCGCTGGCCATGGAATCCGGATCGATGGAATCCGCCTCACGGATCTGCTCCTCCATGGCATCCATGTCGATGGTGATGCCACGCGCGTATTTGCCCAGCAGCGCCTCGAAGCGGGGCATCAGCCACGGCACGGAGGCGAACAGCCTGGCATGCGCAAGCTCCTGCAGCGCAAGATAGCCCATCACTTCGTTCACGTCGATGTCCAGCGACTTCGCGTATTCGGTCACGTTCTGCACGATCAGTCCGCCGGCGGGATTCTTCAGCAGCGCGATGCCCTGATCGAAGCTGCCGCGCACCTCATGGGACAGGTCGCCGGCGGCACGCCCCAACTGCATGGCGAACGACGTGTTGCCGACGAATCGCATCAGCTTCGCCGGATTCTTCATCTCGTCCGGAATCGGAATTTCGATGGGGCCTGCGAAAACCCCGGAAATCTCGGTCTGGATTTCGCCGTCGCCGAAACGCTGCGACAGAATCGAAGCCAGAGCGTCGTTCATCGATTCGGCCACGGGGGAGGCGAACTGCGCCCACGCGTCGATTGTGTCCTCCACCCAGCCGGCGCGGGTGAGCAGCTGCGTCTCGCCTTGCGCCGGGTTGAACTCGCAAGCGGTATCAAGCCACAGGTTCGCCTCGCTGATGGCACGTCTTGCGATTTCGCCGGTTTCGGCGTTCACGCTGCTGTCCGATCCGGCACCATTCGCCTGCTGCAACGCGAGCGATTTCGCCAGTTTGATGTTGATCGGCCCCTGTTCCACGGCCTGCTGCATATCTCCCATGGTGTTGAGTCCGCCGGCGGTGAACGCCTGCATCATGGACTTGACCTCTTCGGGCTTGGGCAGCGTGCTCGGATCCTGACTCATCAGCTGGTCGCGTACGGCTTCCGGCATGTTGGAAAGCTGGTTCCATGCCATCTCGCCCTGAATCGGTCCGAAGCAATCGATAAGCCACTGGCGGATCGCATTCTCATCCATACCGTTTCCTGCCTTTGTTCCACGCGATTGTTAAGTTCGTTGCCTTCCATAGTATGGGAGGCATGGCCGATATGCAGGAAACACAGCGAGTTCACGCCAAAAGCACACGTAACGGGTCGTCTCAAGGCCTTCTGCCACGTATCAGACGACGTTGGCGTCAGGTCGGACGGTGGTTCGATGTTCGCCCTTGGCGATATCTCGCCGGACCGATCGTGGCTGTGCTCTGCGTGCTGGTGCTTATTGCGCCCAGCGCGTACGTGGTGCAGGAGCCGGGACCGACCCAGGACGTGCTCGGAAAAGTCGAAGGCAAGCAGGTCATCGACGTGTCCGGCGTGAAGACGCATAAGGACTCCGGCAAACTACTGCTCGTCACCGTCAACGCCTCAGGCGTTCCCGGATATCCTGTGACCAACGCGCAGGCGTTGCTGGCATGGGCCAATCCGAAGGCCACGGTGATTCCGCAGGAGGCCGTGTTCCCCGTCGGACAAAGCGCCAAGGACTATGCGAAGGAAAGCAACAAGGAGATGTCCTCATCGCAGAACGCCGCGGCCACGGCCGCGAAGCGGTTCCTCAAGGCGCACGGTTATGACGTGTCCGGTATGAAGGTGTCCATGCACGTCGACGACATCGGCGGCCCGTCCGCGGGCATGATGTACACGCTCGGTCTGATCGACAAGGTGACCGGAGAGCAGCTTTCCGGCGGGAAGACCATCGCGGGTACCGGCACGATGAACGCCAAAGGCAAGGTTGGCGCGATCGGCGGCATCCGGTTGAAGATGATCGGCGCGAAGCGTGACGGGGCCACGTGGTTCCTTGCCCCGGAATCCAACTGCTCCGACGTGGTTGGGCACGTGCCACAGGGCCTCCACGTGGTGAAGGTGGGCACGTTGGACGAGGCGTACGACGCGCTGGTCGCCATCCGCGATGGTAAAGGCGGTTCACTGCCGCAATGCACCGTCAAGCAATGAGCGTGCGGCGGAAGGAGATAGGCGTGATACAGGCGGAAATCGCCGTTTCATCTCGAAAAGTGGGCGATTCCGGCGTTCGTAACGTATATGTTCGAGCAGTGTTGGTATATTGACGAACGTGAATCAAACGGCATCTGATAACGCTGAAGAATTCGGTTTCCACGCCGGCGACCTGGTACAGGAATGGCTGTGGGACGATGATGTGGATGACTCGATCCGCGCCAAGATCGAGGAACTGACCGGTGAGGAGCTGGTCGACGAGGATTATGACTCCGCAGTCGACGGTGTGATCATCTGGTGGCGTGATGGCGATGACGAGGACGAACTGGCCGACACCATTGTCGACGCCTATGCGGTTCTCGGCGATGACGGCCCGCTGTGGGTGCTCACCCCGAAGCCGGGACGTCCGGGTGCCGCAAGCTCCAGCACCGTGCAGTCCGCGGCCAAGACCGCCGGCATGAACGCCGCCACTCCGCTGACCGTCAGCTCCGATTGGAACGGTATTCACCTGCGCGCGTTCGGCAAGGGCAAGTAAACCAAGACTTTTCGCGATTTTCTCGCGTATACGAAAATCCCCCGGGCCATTGGGTTTGGGGATTTCGCTATTACGTGGACTTTCCGGCAAAACACAAACAAAACGTGGGCGGAATGTGGGCAAAACACGGGTGCGCGCGTTGATATTACGCGGGATGATATGCGATTCCTTGATTTTTCACGGCGTTGCGAAAAGTGGGCGATGAGGGACTCGAACCCCCGACATCCACCGTGTAAAGGTGGCGCTCTAACCAACTGAGCTAATCGCCCGCAACGAACTACTGTACCGTATCCGCGCGATGAGCCGCACTCGTGTGTCGGCATGGCGGATATGATGCCGCTTGATCGGTACGAAACCGCCGTGTGGGCGATGAGCCGCACGTGTCGATTCACTGAATTTTCATCTTTTGCGGCGTCTGCGTCGAATCAATCACGTAAAGTAGTGGCGTTAATACGTGTAGCAGGAGGTCGAACGCCAATGGCACAGGAACCTGAAACCGAGAAGAACGCATCGGGAATCGCTCATGCCGCGAAGCGAAAGTGGGGCTACGATGCGGAACAGGTGGATGCTTTCCTTGAACGTGCGCACATGCTGTATGAAGGTGAGGGCGCGCAACTCACCCAGCATGATATTCAGAACGTCTCCTTCGAACTGGTCAAGGGCGGCTATGTGATCGCCCAAGTGGATGCCGCGCTTGCCCGTCTGGAACGTGCCGTGGTCGACAAGCAGACCACGTGGGAAATCTCCCAGCATGGCCGTGTGGCATGGAAGGCGCAGACCGAGGACCTGTTCAAGAAGCTCGACGCGCATGCCGAACGCGAGCATGGCCAACGGTTCAAGCCGGGCGAGGGCAAAAATCCGAGCTACGACCGCAAGCAGGTCGACAGCGTGATCGACAAGTGCCTGACGAAAGCCGCCGGCGAGCTGGGTGTCGAGGAAGTCAGTGAAGCGGACGCCAAGGCGATCGCCGACACGAATTCCCAGACCTTGAGCAACGTGATCTTCACTCAGCGCAAAGGCAAGAGGGGATACGACGAACGTCAGGTGGATTACTATCTGGCCGCCTGCGCGCAGTTGCTGACCCGACTCGAATCGTATGCGCGCGTCGCGGATTTCGTCGGCGAACCCTCCGAAGAGGCGATGGCCGCGGCCGCACCGTCCGTTGCCCCGGCTTCCAGTGATTCCGCAGCTGGCGAAACCCAGATGATCGCACCGCTGTTCGCAGCTCCTTCCGCCACGGTTCCGGCTGCTCCGGTTCCTCCTACTGTGCCAACCGTCACGCCGAGCGAAGAGGATTCCTTCGATGCGCTGAACAAGGCCGAGCATGAGATCTTCACGTCTGCGGTCACCTCCCCGGTGAGCGTGCCTGCCACGCCGACGAACACTCCGCCTGCGGTTCCGGTGGTTCCTCCGGTGTTCCAGCCGCAGACCGATTCCGCTTCTTCCGCGCCGAGCGCCGTTGAAGAGACCCAGGCGTTCGATCCGCTTGCCGATGATGCGATGGAAGATGCCGCGCCAAAGGCTCCGGCTCCGACCGCGACCGATTCGCAGGCTCCAGCCGCTCCGGCATTCCCGCCGGCTCCGGTTGAACCCGAGCCGCAGCAGGATCCGTCTTTGGCCGCGTTGGCGCATCTGGCCCACACCATCAATGAGACGAACCAGACGGAAAACACGTTCACGCCGCAGGTTCCGAGCCTGTCCGCGTCCGACTTGCCTCAGGTCACCACCGGTTCGACGAGCCTGAGCTCCCTCGCAGCCTCGGTGCCGCCATCCTTCACGCCTGAACCGGCCGCTCCGGTTCCGGATTCGAACCCAATTGTCACTCCGGCTCCGGTTGTTGAACAGGCTCCGGCCGAGCCGGCCGCTCCGGCTGAACCTGCCGTAGAACCGGCAGTTGCCCCGGCAACTGAACCGTCCGCCGAATCCGATGCGGACAAGCAGCAGGAGGACAAAAAGCCGGAACCAAGCCCGGCCTTCAGGTCGATTTTCCCTGCGTCGGGCAACGACGACAATCTCGATATTCCGGATCTGTCGTTCCCGTCCTTCGAGTGAACCAACGGTAAGAAACAGGCTGGCGGAATCGTCAGCCTGTTCTCGCGTTTACACAATCCCAACTACACAGCCTCGACTACACAGTCCCAACTTACATAGTCCCAACCAATGCCGGAACATCGGCAGATCATACGGAGAGCAGCGCATAACCCATGCAACCATCAACCGTAGTAATTCTGGGCTCCACCGGGTCCATCGGCACCCAAGGCCTTGACGTCATCTCACGTCATCTCGACCGCTTCACCGTGACGGGTCTCGCCGCGGGCGGAGCACATGTCGAACTGCTTGCGCAGCAGGCGGCGAAATTCCATGTGCCAACCGTCGCGATCTTCTACAAGGAAGCCGTCCCCGCGCTACGTGAGGCGTTGGAACAGGCCGGCGCAGGCAACGTCAACATCACAGCCGGCCCTGACGCGGTGATCGCCATGGCAGGCTCCGGCGCCGACGTGGTGCTTAACGGCATCACCGGCTCCATCGGCCTCGAACCGTCCATCGCGGCACTGCAGGCAGGCTCCCAGCTGGCATTGGCCAACAAGGAATCCGTGGTGGCCGGCGGACACCTGCTGTTTAGCGCGCAGGTACGCGACAAGCAGATCAATCCGGTCGATTCCGAACATTCCGCCATCTGGCAGTCGTTGCGTTCCGGCACGCACGGCGAAGTGTCCAAGCTCGTCGTCACCGCTTCCGGCGGTCCGTTCCGCGGCTGGAAGCGCGACCAAATGACCGACATCACGCCGGAACAGGCCTTGAACCACCCCACATGGAACATGGGGCCGGTCGTGACCATCAACTCGTCCACGCTGATGAACAAAGGCCTTGAAGTCATCGAAGCAAGCCGACTGTTCGACGTGCCACCGAGCCGCATCGACGTGACCGTGCACCCGCAATCCATCGTGCATTCCATGGTGGAATTCCGCGACGGCGCCACCATCGCGCAGGCTTCGCCGCCGGACATGCGCCTGCCGATCGCCCTCGGCCTGTCCGCGCCGGAACGTCTCGGAAACGTCGCCGCCGCATGCGATTGGACGAAGGCGGCTACGTGGACGTTCGAGCCGCTCGACAACGAGGCGTTCCCCGCGGTGAACCTGGCCCGGCACTGCCTCGAATCGTCCGAAAAGCATACGGCCGTGCTCAACGCGGCCAACGAGCAGGCCGTCCACGCGTTCCTCGAACACCGTCTGCCATACCTCGGCATCGTCGACACCGTGCGCGAAGTGCTTGACGAGATGGACGCCGAACTGCGCGGCAACCCGCTGTTCGCTTCCGTGGAGGAAATGAGCCGACTCGAGCAGGAGGCTCGCGCCCGCGCCGACAAGCTGATAAACAAGTAAAGAGCACAAGCCGTAAGAACCATCGCGGGACGCATAGCGCGCCTCGCACATGCAAGGATCACGTATGCCAGAAATCGAAAAACCGTTCCGCAAAACCGGTGACGCGGCCATCAGCGAAAGCCCGCTGCATCCGCGCCGCAAGTCCCACCGCATCATGGTCGGCCCGGTGCCGGTCGGCGGGGGAGCGCCGATTTCAGTGCAATCCATGACCAATACGCTGACGGCTGACGTACCGGCCACCCTGCAGCAGATCGCGGAACTGACCGCGGCCGGCTGCGACATCGTGCGCGTGGCCGTGCCAAGCCAGGATGATGCCGACGCATTGCCGGAAATCGTCAAAAAATCGCCGATTCCGGTGATTGCGGACATCCACTTCCAAAGCAAGTACGTGTTCCAGGCCATCGACGCCGGCTGCGCGGCCGTGCGCGTGAACCCCGGCAACATTCGCAAATTCGACGAGGTCGGCCCTTCGATCTGCAAGGCCGCCACGGATGCGGGCATTTCCCTGCGCATCGGCGTGAACGCCGGTTCGCTCGATAAGGAGCTGTACGCCAAATACGGCGGCCCGACACCGGAGGCGCTGGTGGCGTCCGCGATGAAGGAAGCGCGCATGTTCGAAGACGTCGGCTTCCACGATTTCAAGATTTCCGTCAAGCACCATGATGTGGTCACCATGGTGCAGACGTACCGTCTGTTGGCTTCCAAGGGCGATTGGCCGCTGCATTTGGGCGTCACCGAAGCCGGCCCGACCTGGCAGGGCACAATCAAAAGCTGCCTGGCATTCGGCGCGCTGCTGGCCGAAGGCATCGGCGATACGATCCGCGTTTCACTGTCCGCGCCTCCCGTGGAGGAAGTGAAGGTGGGCTGCAAGCTGCTGGAATACATGGGATTGCGCCCGCGTAAGTTCGACATCATCTCCTGCCCGTCCTGCGGCCGTTCCCAGGTGGACGTGATTCAGCTGGCCAACGCGGTGACCGAAGGGTTGAAGGACGTGACCGCGCCGATTCGCGTGGCCGTCATGGGCTGCATCGTCAACGGTCCGGGCGAGGCTCGCGAAGCCGATTTGGGCGTGGCCTCCGGCAACGGCAAGGGGCAGATTTTCATCAAGGGCAAGGTCATCCAGACCGTGCCGGAAGACCAGATCGTGGAAACCCTGCTCGCCAAGGCGCAGGAGATCGCCGCGCAGATGGAGGCCGACGGCCAGTTGCCTGCCACCGCCACCGGTCCGGTGGTCGTGCCGGTGACGCAAAACGGCAACTGCTGAAAGCCATGTTCCAGCGTGCCGTCGGTAGCATGCAATCGCAGGCTTCTCAGCAAAGGCCGGTAGAATGAGCGGCGTGTCAGAGCAGGAACGTCAATCATCAGCCGCCAGCCAGTCATTACGGCAAGAATCGGCTTCATCGCCCGCGCGTCCGCAACCGCAACATCAACCGTGGACGCGCGGGCGGCGACTCATGGTCAACCTGCCTATTTTCATCATGCTGCTGGGCATTCTGGTGTCCGTGGCCAATTTGACGGCATCCACATGGAACTACGAGCCGACCGAGCAGACCATCGAAACGCTTGACGCCAACACCGCCGTGACCTTCGCCAATCCATCCGGCGAAAAACTGGCGAAAAAAGGCGATTACGAGGTGGCGAAACGGTACGTCACCATCAAAGCGAAACGGCCTTCCACCGGTGAGATACAGAACATCAAAGTGCTGATCCGCAAACCGAAAGGGGCTGGGAACGGACGTCCCGGTGTGGTTTTCATGCACGGCGCCGGCTATGGCACCTGCGACAATTCCTTCGGCGACATGGCCTCCGACCTGTCTTCGGCGGGATTCGTGACGGCGGTGCTTGACAAGCCGGTCTGGTCCACCAACGACGCCAATCGCGACTACCCGGGTTCCGCCGCCATCTACGACCAGGTCATCAACCTCCTGCGGAAAATGGATACGGTGGACGCCTCCAAAGTGGGCATCTACGCCACTTCCGAAAGCACATGGATCTCATCGTATCTGCTGCAGCGCGATCCGGACGTCGCTTTTCAGGTGCTGCTCAGTCCGATGGTCTACGAGCCGCGGTATTCGCTGGGCTTCCTCGCCGCACAGGACTTCGCGCTCGTCGGCGCGCATGACGGCTACCAGTCGATCGTCCGCCGCGTATTCAATATCGACGCGTCCCTGTTCGGACTCACCAACCTCGACATCGACACGTTGACGCCGAAAGCGTATGCCATTCCGACATTGGTGGCATATGGCACGAAAGACGTCATGACCGCGCAGGTGGAAGGCACGGAGAAAATCGTCGATCTGGCTCACCAGGCCGGCAACTGGGACGTCACCATACGCACGTACCCCATCGCCAACCATGTGCTGAGGCTCGGCGACGAAGCCAATTCCGGAACCCCGTTCGCCGACGCGTACGTGGACGATGTGGTCGACTGGGCCGTCGGCACCACGCACGGACTCAAACAGACCAGCGAACGCGTGGCCGGCACCAGAATGTACCAGTCAATCGCAGTGCCATTGGACCTCAAAGCCAATCGCGGCCTGACCATCTACCTGGTCGCGTTGCATGCCAGCATGCTGGTGCTGCTGCTTGCCGCAGGCGTGCTGTGGCTCGCCGTGCTGATGCGTAAGATCTGGGCGCGTGCCCACGGACGACGGTATCGGCTGGGGCTTGCGCAAGGGTTCAAAAACTCGCTGGTCACGTTGACTATCGCCACTATGGCCACGTTCGTGCTGTTCTGCGCCGGCCTTGGCGATGTGATCATGGGTGTGGTCAAACTGGCATGGGGCAGTGCCCCAGTGGAGAATCCGGGCGTGATGTATTGGAGCTGGCCGGTGATCCAGATCGTGTGCGTCGCCGTGGTGTGGGCATGGTCCCGCGTGTTCATGCGGCTGATCGAAGAGGCAACCCATCGAGGCATCGCGCAGTGGCCGCCACGTAAGGGTGCTATCGGCGAAATCGTCAGCGGACGGCAGCCGGTGCTGGCTTCCACGCGGTTCGGACGCGTGATGTTCTGGCTGACCGTGGCCGCCATGTTCTGCGTATTGCTGGTGTTCGCGTTCTGGGGGCTGTTCATCTACTGACGGGGCGAATGTATCTCGGAACGCGCACGTGCGGCGAGCGTATGCATAACAGGATGCGATGAACGGCAAGAAAAGGAGGTGCGATGCCGCTGTATCAAGACGAAGGCGTGGTGCTGCGCACCGCCAAACTCGGCGAAGCCGACCGCATACTCACCTTGCTCACACGTGACCATGGCAAAGTACGCGCCGTCGCGAAAGGCGTGCGCCGTACCAAATCGCGTTTCGGAGGCCGACTCGAACCGTTCATGCGCGTGGCGCTGCTCATTGCGGAAGGTCGTTCGCTCGACGTCGTGTCCCAAGCCGAATCGATCGCCGCGTATGCAGGGCCGATTTGCGCCGATTTTCAAGCGTATACGGCGGCGAACGTGATCTGCGAAACCGCCGACAAGCTGGTCGCCACGGAAAAGGAGCCTGCGGCCGCGCAATATCGTCTGGTATTGGGCGCGTTGAACGCGCTTGCCAAACATGCACACGACTCGTCCGCAATCGGTGATTCGTACGTGCTGCGTGCGCTGGCGATCGCTGGTTGGACACCCCGTCTGCGCGTCTGCGTGGTGTGTGGCGAGCCGATTTCGTCCACGCTGTCCTGGTATTTTTCGATTCCCGCCGGCGGCCTGATGTGCGCCGCCGACCACACCCCCGAATCGGAAGCGGTGTCGTGGGATGCGATTTGCCGGCTTTCGGCGCTTGTCGATGGCGATTGGGGGGAGCTGGACGGTGTTCCGGCGGCCGCGTCGATTCAACGGGAAACCCACCAAATAGTGGAAGAATGGGGCGAATACTATTTGGAACGGCCGATTCGTTCCATGCGCTTGCTAGATTAGCGGGTATGGCTTTTGAGAACGTGGATTACAAATCCCTTGACATTCCGGCGGCACCGTTTTCCGACCCGTCGATCATTCCCGATTTTCCAAAGAACAAGGTTCCGCGCCACGTCGGCGTGATCATGGACGGCAACGGCCGTTGGGCCCAGCAGCGCGGACTCATCCGCACCGACGGCCATCAGGCGGCCGAACCGGTGGTGTTCGACACCATCGCCGGCGCCATCGAAGCGGGCGTGCGCTACCTGTCTCTGTACACGTTCTCCACGGAGAATTGGAAGCGTTCGCCGCAGGAAGTGCGTTTCCTTATGGGCTTCTCGCGTGACATCATCCACCGTCGTGTCGATCAGATGAACGAGTGGGGCGTGCGCGTGCGCTGGTCCGGCCGCCGTCCGAAGCTGTGGAAATCCGTCATCGACGAGCTGGAAGTGGCGCAGGAGAAAACCAAGAACAACAAGACCATCGACGTGGTGTTCTGCCTGAACTACGGTGGCCGCGCCGAAATCGCGGACGCCTGCGCGGCCATCGCACGTGAGGTGCGTGACGGCAAGATCTCCGGCGATCGTGTGACGGAGAAGATGATCGCCGAGCACCTGTACAACCCGGATATTCCCGATTGCGATCTGGTGATCCGCACGTCCGGCGAGCAGCGCACGTCCAACTTCCTGCCGTGGGAAGCCGCCTACGCGGAACTCGACTTCGTGCCGGAACTGTTCCCGGATTGCGGCCGTGATGTGCTGTGGCGCTCCATCGACCACTATATTCACCGCGATCGTCGCTTTGGAGGCGTGAAGCGATAAGGAACAGCCCGGTGGGCTGTTCCAGCTTCACGCCCGAGCGGCTATGCCGCGAGGGTAATGTTGAGCCGGCCGTAGGCCGTCAATAATTGCAGGACGTGAAGAAATAAGAAAAAGACCCCCGCGGGGGTCTTTTTTCTATTCTGCTCCTAAAACGGCTTTTAATCGCCTGCCAGTTGCGCGATTCGCCACGTGAAATCAGTTATGAAACGATCATGATCCACGGTGAGCGCCACGTGCACGCGTGGCGCCGACGGGTCAATCAGTCCGGCCGGATCGCCGATGGTGCGGCCGCGCGTGCCATGAAAATCGCCTGTCTCCGTTTCGACCTTCATCGGCAGATCGAAACATTCCACCAAACTCGGATCCACCGCTACGGCTGCGGCGAGCGGATCGTGCAATGGCATGCCGGCTGCGAATAGTCGGGGGTCTGCGGCGAAATTGGCCGCGATGGAAAAATCGGCGATATCGGCAAGGAACGTCCGCACGTCGCCATCCTGCGATTGCGATGCGGCCTGACGCCACTGTACGGTCGCGTCGGACCCCAACAGGCACTGATGCGTCACGTCCAGTCCGACCATCGTCACATCCGCACCGGAATGGAACACGCGGTCGGCGGCCTCCGGATCCTGGATGATGTTCGTTTCGGCGGTCGCATCCCAACAGTTGCCTTCCTGCGTCAGCGTTCCCCCCATCATTACCAGCCGGAGCCGGCTAGTGATATCCGGTGCCGCGGCAAGCGCCGCATCGACGTCGGTCAGCGGGCCGGTCGCCACCACCGTGACGTCACTACCGTAGAAGCGAACCGCGTCGATGAGGAATCGAACGCCGTCCGGCAGAGCGACAGGGGAGTGGGAACGGTCCTCACAATCGTTGTCGCCGCCGGCATCGCAGGCGGTAAACGAAAGTGAAAACGAGTCGGCTGCGGGATTGGCGTGAGGGTCGTGCACGTCATATCCGCCAACGGAAATCAGCCCGCGCATCGCTCGAACATCCAATCCTGACGAATCGGACACATTGGGTGCCGGATTGAGCGTCTGGATGTTCGAATCGTCACAAACAGACGTATGCCGTCCGACGGCACAATCAGCGGACGGGCCGAATCCGCCCAATCCATCCGTGCCGTGGAACTGCGCGCAGCCGGCGTCGGGAATGAACGCGGCCGCCCAGGAGGGGCGCGTCGAGCCGCACATCACCGGAACGTCCCGGAACCCCAACCGTTCCAGTACATAAGCCGTGTTGCGTACGGCGGTGTCAGCCGAAACGTTGCCATAGGTGCCGATGACGCCCAGTATCTCGACGTCGTCAAACGAGGCGAGATACGCCAAAGCCAGCGCATCGTCGATGCCGGTGTCGACATCGAGAATCATCTTGCGTTTGCCGGAGGGTGTGGGCGTCATCGGCCGGTCTTTCTCTTAGGGGAATCCGTTATTTCAATATTCGCTTTCTTAAGCAGGATTCGTTTCTTAAGAAAGCTGTTATTTCAAAATCCGCTACTTCAGGAATTCGTCGGTGGCGATGTCCTTGGCCGCCGGAGCGGTGTGCACCGTCTTGCCGTGCGCATCGGTGTAGGCGTTCTCCTCGGCGAGGAAATCGAAATACTGCTGCGCGCCCTTGGTGTCGTTCGTGCCGAACACGAACGAGCCATCCTTGATCTTCGTTGGATCACCCCAGTACTGGCCGTTTACGATGGTCTTCATGCTCTTCTTGACGAAAGCGAGCTTGAGATTCGCGTCGGGGGCTTCTTTGACGAGGATCGCGGCGGCATCATCGGGATGCGAGTAGGCGTATTCGTACCCTTTCTTGGTGGCTTGCACGAACTTCCTTACGAGGTCCGGATTGGAGGAGATGGTCTTGTCGTTGGTGATCACGCCGATGGTGTCGGCATTGCCGGGCACGCCATAGTCCGGCTCGGTGAAGCAGTTGAGCTTCGGGCCGTACATATCGGCCTGCACCCCTTCCCAAGTGGCGTAGAAGCCGCCAAAATCGGCTTTTTTGCTGGATAGCGTCTGGAAGGTGGACGTGCCGACGGTCACCTTGTCGAACGTGCCCTTGCCGCCGTCGGTCTGAATCATGCGGCGGATCACCGCGTCGGATTCGTTGGAGCCGAACGTGGCGAAAGTCTTGCCGTCGAAATCCTTCGGGGACTTGATGTCCTTGTTCGACGCGAGCGAACACCAGATGGCGCTCGGCTTCTGCTGCACCTGCATGACTTGTTTGATTTTCGCGCCCTTAAGCGTGTAAATGCCCACGTTGGTGAGGTTGGACAGCGCGAAATCCGCCATGCCGTTGTTCACGGCCTGCTCCGCGCCGGCCTGCGCCACCGCCACGATGTCCACGTCAAGACCGGCCTGCTTGAAATAGCCTTTGTTCTTCGCCACATACACGCCGATATGGTTGGTGTCGGGCGCCCACGAAAGCATGAACGTCACCTTGGTGAGGCCGTTGCCGTCCGCCGCGGTTTTCGTGGAGTCGTTGCTTTGCCCGCATGCGGCCACGCCGACGAGCATGGCGATCGAGCCGAGGATTGCGATTGCTTTGCTGAAGATGGTCTTCTTCATACCTTGCGATTTCCCTTGAATCTTGCTTCTCTACCGTTTTCTAGGGATGACGCTGCGGGCGGGGTTCGGGCAGAAAACGATACGAAGGGCTAAGGCCCCCGCTCGTCCAATGCCCCCGACGTTCCTTATGATGCCTGCCGCCGCCCGGTTGACCGTTTGACGCCGAAGCTGTGGAACATTGCCGGTTTGCCACACATTGGCTAAACAGCGAGTCCCATTATACGGGTGTGCATGACGATGATGAGGGCCGCAATGGTGATTGTTGCGTTTTCACTGGTCCGCGTCCGGATCGGCGTCCGCGTCGGCTGGGCCGAGCAGCAGGCGTTCGCTGAGATTCACGAGGCACATGAGCATGCCGGTGATGACGATGATGACCAGCGTGGCCGAGAAGATCAGCGGCGTGCGGAACGAATTGTAAGCCGCCTGCAGCCAGATGCCGAGGCCCTTGCGCGCACCCAGATACTCGGCAGTGGTGGCGGTGGCGAAGATGTATGCGGCGGATACGCGGATGCCGCCGTAAATCTGCCGTGCGGCGACGCGCAGCTTCACATGCCACAACGTCCACGCGCGGGTCGCGCCGCATGTCAGCGCCACATCCGAATAGAACTGCGGCACCGCTTCCAGACCACGGATCGTCTGCACGGCGATCGGGAACAGGCCGAATACGGCCACAATCACGATTTTGCCGGAAACTTCGAAACCGAACCAGATCAGAAACAGTGGCGCGATTGAAATCAACGGCATCGTCTGCGCGGCCGACAGCAGCGGGAACAACGCGGCATCGGCAATACGGGAGCAGTACAGCAGAATGCCGATCAGAATGCCGCATGTCACGGCGAACAGGAAGCCGACGGTGCCTTCCAACAGCGTGACTTCGGTCGCGGGCCACAGGGTCGGCCATGTTTCGACGGTCGCCTGCGCGATTTCGCTGGGGGCGGCGATCATCGTGGATGGCACGTGCCCCAATCGCACCCATGCCTCCCATACGACAAGCAGTGTGATGACGGCGATCAGCGTTGGAATACGACGCTTCGCCATACCGAGCAGTTTGCGTTGAACGTGCGATTCCGCCATCGTTCACCTTGCTTTCTGCGTCAAAGTGGACGCGCACGTGACCGACTGCGGGAAATCAGTAAGGTGAGGAGCCTGCCCGCCAATCGGCCAGAAAAGATTGTTACCGGCTCGCCAGTATAGACGGTGGGGCGGAACGTAGGCAAACCCGCACAGCAAGTACGGCAGTAACGAGAGATAACGTGCGTTGGATACCATCCCAGATATCACTTTAGATATAGAGAGACAGATATAGAAAGGCCTCCGCACCCTTCCGATGCGGAGGCCTTCCCATATACCCCTTGCTACTGCCTTATGGTCGTTTGCCTGTCAATCATGACAGACGTCTATCATTCCAGTCCGATGGACTTCATGTGGTGAAGCACCAGGGACTTGACCTTGAGCGTGCCGGATTCGGCCACGAGCTTGATGGCGCGCGGACCTTCGGACGCGTAGCTGTACGAGCTGAGCGCCTGACGGCCGTCGTTGACGTACACCTCCACGCAGCCACGGTCCACGTACACGCGCAGCTTGAGCTCGCCGGCGGCAAGTTCGGCTTCGGACAGCGGTGCCGTACGGTAGCCGCGATCGCCCTGAGCGTTGGCCTGACGGTCGACCACCACGCGGCCGATCTGATCGTCATACGCAACGGACGTGTAGGCGCCATCCTCGGTGGCGTGGACACGCAGGCCGGCACGCTCGGCGGTGGAGTTGGCCAGGTCGATGGTCATTTCGATTTCCACGGCTTCGGCATCGTCCACAATGGTCTTCTCGCCGCTGACGTCCAGATCGATCGCACCGAAATCGACGGTATCCTCGCGCAGGCCTTCCATTTCGGCCACCGGCGCGGTGTGCAGGTCGCCGTCGGCGCCCAGCGTGATCTCACGCGGCAGGGTGAGGTTGCCGCACCAGCCGTCGTCCTGCATCGGAATCGGCTCGACGAACGGGCTCATCCAACCGTAGACGATCTGACGCTTGCCGTCGTTGAACGACTGCGGCGCGTAGTAATTGTGGCCGCAATCCCACAGACGGAACTCGGTTTCCGGCTTGAACTGCTCGCCCGGAGTCCAAGTGCCGATCATGTAGCCGGCGTTGTTGACGTTGCGGTTCATGAAGCCGGACGGCTTGGCACCCATGGCGGAGAAGCCGATAACCCACTTCTCGTTGCCTTCGACGTCCTTGATCGGGAAGAAGTCCGGGCACTCGAGCATAAACACGTCCGGATCCGGATGCTCGAACAGCACCTGCTCATAGGTCCACTTGACCATGTCGTCGGAGGAGAACAGCCACATCTGGCCGCGCTTCTCGGCAGAGGAGACACCGAAGGTCATGTACCACTTGTCGCCGGTCTTCCAGACCTTCGGGTCGCGGTAGTGGTGGTTCACCTTGTCGGTCGGGCAATCAATGACCATACCGCGCTTAGTGGCGCTGGTCAGCTCATCGTTGTCTGGTTCGGCGAGCATCTGTACCTGCCAGTCGCCGCCGGTGTTGTCCTTGCCGTTGGCCCAACGGTGGCCGGTGTAGTAGAACTTGAGCTTGCCGTCATCGCCGACCACGGCGGAACCGGAGAACACGCCGTCCTTCTCCTCCTCCAGGGAAGGAGCGAACATGATTGGTTCGCGCTTCCAATTGACCATATCGGCGGAGGAGACGTGACCCCAATGCATCGGACCCCACTGGGTGCCATACGGGTGCAGCTGGTAGAAGACGTGCCAACGGCCCTTGTAGAAGCACAGGCCGTTCGGATCGTTGATCCAACCGCCATTGGATGCGATGTGGAACTTCGGATACCAGCGGTTGTTACGCTTGGCTGCGAAGGCCGCGACACCGGCCTCTGCCTTGGTGAGTTCCTCGCTGTGGTTCTTGATTTCGTGAAGGACAGGTGCGTCCGGAGTAAAGCCAGTCATCGTTGAATGCCTTTCTGAATCTGGGTTATGAATTGTTGGATAAAAAGCTTTTTGAAGATGGTGCCCAAAGCGGAAAAAGGGAAACGCTTCGGACACCACGATTGTTGTTATGATGCGTACGGTACCGATGATGATCGCGGGAGAAGGGATGTAGGTTGCGACCACCATCGACGCCGTACGCCGACTTAGTACGGGCTGAGACTCAGGCCTTCACTTCCGCATCAGCGGCCTTCATGGCCTTGAGCTGCTTGTCAGTGTAGAACGGATCGCCGCCGACTTCCTGATCATCCTTCTTGATGACGAAGAAGCCGTAGACCAGAGCCGCAAACACGATGGCAGAGATGGTGAAGAAGGTCGGACGGTCGCCCATGGCATCATGCAGAGCACCCATCGGGGTGGAGAAAATCACCTGGCCGACCTGGGAAGCGATCTGGAAACCAACCATGTACAGGGTGGCAGACAGCTTCGTGTCGAAGTGCAGGGTGAAGTAACGGAACGCCGGCAGGCAGAACAGCGGAACCTCGATGGAGTGGAACAGCTTGACGATGGAGACGGAGACCGGGTCATGGAACACGCCGCACAGACCGATGCGGGCGAACATCACGGTGGCGCCGAGCAGCAGGGAGTTGCGCACGCCGATCTTCTTCATGATGATCGGGACGACGCCCATCATGGCGGACTCGAGGAACACTTGGAAGGAGTTCAGGGTGCCGTAGGTGGCGTTGCCGATTTCAGTGGTCGGGAACAGGGAGGCGTAGTAGTTCGGGAACATCTGCTGATCGAACACGGTGTAGAAGGTGTTGGTGAACAGCATGAAGACGATGAGCACCCACAGAGTCGGCATCTTCAGGACGGAGACCATTTCCTTGAAGGACGGGTTGGTCGGAGCCGCGTTCGGATCGGCCTCCTTCTTGAGTTCTTCCTTTTGCTCGGCCGGAACCCAGAAGGCGTAGACGCACAGCATGCCGAGGCCGCAGATGGAACCAACCCAGAAGTTCAGCAGCGGGTTGATGTTGAACAGGAAGCCTGCGCACAGTGCCACGACAGCGTAGCCGAAGGAGCCCCAAGCGCGGGACTGGCCGTATTCGAAGCCGAACTTACGGGAGTAACGTTCGGTGACGGCTTCGAACAGGGAGCAGCCGGCCATGAAACCTGCGGACAGCACGATGGAGCCGAGAAGCACGCCGATGAATCGGGTGGTGCCGCCGGCGGTCAGCATCGGCTGGTACACGAACTGGACGAACGGGCCAACGCATGCAGCGACCGCAGAGATGAAGATCACGAGCTTACGCTTGATGCCCAGCTGGTCCTGAATGGTGCCGTAAACGAACATGATGACCAGGGTGGCCAAGGAGTTGATGGAGTAGATCTGGCCCTGTTCCGCGGAGCTCATGCCCAGACCGTGGGTCGGGTCAGTGAGCCAGCGGGAGAAGAAGGACCACCAGATGCCCCAGGAGCAGAAGAACATGAAAATGCCGAAGGAGCTCTGCAGATAGGAAGGATTCTTCCATACAGAACGTGTTTTACTTGCCATTTTGATTCTCTTTTTCTCTTCACGGTGCCGCTGCCGCGCGGCAGCGATTGCTTCCGATGTTGTTTTGGCTTGCGTCTGCTCGGATTTCAGCTGCCGTGCCGAAAAGCGAACATGGCTTCAAGATAGCATGTTGCAACTGCTACGTCAAACGTTTGACGTCAATCGTTTGACGTCAAACGTTTGTAAGGATTTGCGGATAGTTGAAATTAAGCCTGAATCAACTGCTGGCGGACTGTTGGCACGATTGCTTTATTCGGCGTGTCGTGAACAAACGCACAATTTTCATGTATAGAAAATGGCTGTGCGAACAATCGTAAGCATTTGAATCGTTGTAAAAACAGAAAAATCAGGATATGACGGAATCTTTTTCCAACAATGCGCAATGGATCTTCGCCGGAATCGGCGCATCAAGCGGCGGCAGGGAAGCTCTGGCGGATGGACATGAACTGGTATCCACATCCTTGCCTTCAATCATGGAAATCAGCTTGCAGGCTGACCAATAGCCCATTTCGTAATGTGGCAGTTCGACGGTGGTCAGCTGCGGTTCAAGTGTCTCTGCGAACACGCGGTGGTTGTCCACGCCGACCACGGAAATATCCTTGCCTACCGTAAGCCCTCTTCTTGCCGCGCATTCGTACACATACCAGGCGCGCGCATCATTGAAGCAGAAGAAGCCGTCCGGATGCTCGTCGTCGAACAACTTGTTCACGGCGCGTAAAGCTGGACCGTTGTGCACTACGTTGCATACCAGCGATGGGTTGAACGCACGTCCGGCCTCCTGCAACGCGGTGCGGTAGCCGGCAAGACGACCGTCCTGCGCGATCATGTTTTCCGCGCAACCCACGTATGCGATGCGTTTGCATCCGGCCTGGATCAGCCGATTCGTGGCGTCGTAGCCGATCATGAACTCGTCCGGCTCGATGCTGGGCACTTTGTTCTCGTGGTCGGTGGCGTCCACCATCACCACGGGGTATTCGTTCAACGATTCGGGAACATGTGCGATGCGGTTCGACATCTTCGAATAGAAGAATCCGTCCACGCCGTACCTTTTCAGTGTGGCGATCTCGTTTTCCTCGCTCGCCTTGCCGTCGGTGCTGACGGTGAACAGCATGTAGCCGTAGGCGCTGGCCGCGTCCTGCGCGCCCAGAATGATGCCGCCCGCGTACGGTGTGGTGGCGACTTCCTCGCTGATGAAGCCGAGGATTCGGGTTTTGTTGGTACGCAGGCTTCGCGCCAACGGGTTGATCTTGTACCCGAGTTCGGTCGCCTTGTTCCGCACCAGCGAAGCAAGCGTGGGATTCACCCTGCCTTCGTCGCGTCCGTTGAGCACGAGGGATACAGTGGAGATGGATACCCCTGTCTGTTCGGCGATTTCCTTCATCGTGGTCATAATCGCAACACTATACCCAAACAAAAGCGAAAGGCGCGCTTTTCCCAGAAAAACGCGCCTTACGTGTGGAATTCCCTGTTCCGTCAGGGGTTATTTCGACAGAATCTCGTTTACCAGTTCCTGCTTGGCGTGGATCTGTCCTTCGAAACCGGGGCGGATGTCGAGACGGATCACCACGTCGGTGCGGTATCCCTGGCCGGCGAGCTTCATGGTAGCGTCGCGGATCACCTTGAGCACATCGTCGATGTCTCCTTCGATGTTGGTGAACATGGCGTTCGTCTCGTTCGGCAGGCCGGATTCACGGATTACGTCCACGGCCTGCGCCACGTACGTGGACTTCTCCGGGCTGGCGCCGGCGGGGGAGATGGCTACTGCGGCAAGCGTGTTGATATACGGTTTGCCGGTTTCCGGATTGACGGGCACTTCCTGCTTTTCTGCGTTGCGATCGAGCGTCATGATTACCTTTCTCAGCGTTGTCTCGTGTGTTTTCGTGCGATTACTTGTTGTACTGTTCCAACGGCTGCCATGGTTCGCGTGGTTTGCGTGGCTTGGTTCAACGCCACTTCCACGCGTGGTCCATCGGACCGGAACCATGTCCAAGATCGAGCTGCGCTTCCAAAGCGCCGGTCAGGTACAGCTTGGCATGGTCGACGGCCGTCGGCAGCGCCTCGCCAAGAGCCAAATGGCTGGCGATGGCGGAAGACAGCGTGCAGCCGGTGCCGTGCGTGTTCGGGTTGTTGATGCGACGGGAACGGAACCAGGTGATCTTGCCATCCGGCTCGACAAGCACGTCACTCGCGTCATGCGTGCCGTGGCCGCCCTTGACGAGCACCGCGCAGCCGAAATGGCCGGCGAGCAGATGACCTGCGGTCACCATGTCGTTCTCGGTGGAGATGGATTCGCCGTTCTCATAGTCGATTGCGCCCGCACCTTGCTCTACGGCCAAGTCGCACAGTACCTGGGTCTCCGGCATGTTCGGCGTGATCACGGTGGCCAGCGGGAACAGTTTGGACGTCAGCGCCGCGATGGCATCATCCTCGATGAGCTTCGCGCCGGACGTGGCCACCATCACCGGGTCGAGCACCACGTTCTTCGCGTTGTGCGCGGTCAGACGGTCGGCGATCACGGTGATGAGCTCGGCGCTGGACACCATGCCGATCTTCACCGCCACCGGCGGAATGTCTTCGAACACCGCGTCGATCTGCGCCGCAAGCATTTCCGGGGGAGTGTTGGTGACCATCGTCACGCCGGTGGTGTTCTGCGCGGTCAGCGCCGCGATCGCGGTCATGCCGAACACGCCGTTGGCGAGCATGGTCTTCAAATCCGCCTGAATGCCGGCACCGCCGGACGAATCCGATCCTGCGATACTCAATACCGGTGGCAATGTGCTAGTCATGGTAACTCTCCTTATTAGGCTCACTGATTCATTGATTATCTTCACTGAGCTCACTGATACAGTGTAGAACCACCCTTGCGGAACTTCTCGCTCATCTCAGCGGGCTTGTCGATTTCCTGTACGACGGACTACTTCACACGCGGCGCATAGCCGTGCTTCGCGTCGCCGCGCACCGCCTTCCAGCGCGTCACCATTTCGCGGGTGGCCGCTTCCGGATCGTCGGCACCGGCGATCGCGGACACCACGAACCAGCCGGCCGCCTTCGAACGGGCCAGCATCTCCATATCGTCGGCATGTACGCCGCCGCCGACCACTACCGGGAACTCGCTCGCCGCGCAAATCGCGTTGATCTGTTCCTCGTCAAGCGTGTGCCCGGAACCGTCGTTGCCGCCCACGGAAGCCTCCGGCTTGGTGGTGGACACATGTAGCGGGCCGGCGCCGATGTAGTCGATGCAGCCGCTCGGCAGCTCGTTGATAAGCTTCACCAGACTTTCGGTCTCGGCGGACAGGCCCACGATGGCATCCTCGCCGAGCAGCGCGCGAGCCTCCTGCGGTTCCATATCGGTCTGGCCGATATGCACGCCATCCACCTTGATGCCCTTGTCGCGCGCCTGCCACACCACATCCACGCGGTCGTCGATCACAAACGCCACGGAATCGGACTTGCCGCTGTTCTTGATGACCTGCGCGATATCGCGGGCCATTTCGGTGATATCCTTCGCATCCGCGTTCTTGGCGCGCAATTGGATGAACGTCGCGCCCCCACGCAACGCGTCATCCACCACATCCGTCACCGGCCGGCCCTTGCAATCCTGCGGACCGACCACGAAATACGCGCTCATATCAAAGCAGTCGCGCATCGAGGCGAATGGATAATTATTCATTGGTTTCCCCTTTGTTGTTCTTTGGGTAAGTGCTCCAGAAGAAGTCTTGTTATTTTCCGTTTATTTTCCGTCGCACCGCACTGAACGTATATATTCCGTATATACGATTGCGATGGTGCGAAACCATCCACGGAACGTTGCGGTCAGTTGGTTTCGATGATGTCGGACGCGGCCACCTGGTCGGCGGTGACGTTCCGCAGCGCGTCGAGCAGCGCCACCTGGAACGAACCGGGGCCATCGGATTTGACTTCGGCGATTTCGGACGCACGATCATACAGCAGCGACGCGGCAAGGGCGGCGACCAGCGGCTCGGCCACGGCAAGATACGTTGCGGTCACGCCGCCGAGCGAACAGCCGGCGCCGGTGATCTTCGTCATCATCGCGCTGCCTCCGGGCAGGCGGAACGTGCGCTCGCCGTCGGTCACCAGATCAACCGCGCCGGACACCGCAACCGCGCCCTTGCCGACGGGGGAGTGCTTCGCCAAATGGCGGGCCACACGTTTGGCCGCGTCGATGGCCGCGTCGACCTCGTCAACGGCCTCCACTCCAGTCGGACGCGTGGTCGGATCAGTGCTGTCGGCGTCGGCCAGCCCCCACATCGCATCAAGCGCGATGACCTCGCTCGCATTGCCGCGCACAATGGTCGGAGGCGCGTCACGGAACGATTCAAGAATGAACGTGCGTGTTTCGCCAATGCCCGCAGCAACCGGGTCTAGCACCCACGTCTTGCCGTTTTCGTGCAGTTTGCGCGCGATTTCCGGCAGCGCGTCCTTGAAGAACGGCAGCAACGTGCCCACGTTGATGTAGTTCGATCCGGCGATTTCGGCGGTGGCGATCACATCATCCGGCAGATAGCTCATGGCCGCGGTGCCGCCCGCCGCAAGCTGTGCGTTGGCAACGAGATTGATGGTCACGAAATTGGTGAACGACTGCGCCAGCGGCGTCTGCTCGCGTACGTCCATGACGGCTTGTTTGATGGCGGCACGCAATGCGCCGAGTGCGTCATTGGCGGATGAGTCATCGCTCATGATCTGCTCCCTACGTTGGTCCTAACCAACAGGTTCAAAGGGTCAGGCGTTCATGCCTATCTCAGCTTGATGGACTTGGCCATCAAGCACCCCCGCATGTTTACAACAGTGCTTAATCTATCTGCGTCCCTTGACAGGCGCGATTTCGTAGGTGATTTTGGGCTTCCGTAGGTGGTTGCTGCCGGATAAGCATCGGCGAGATGCCTGGAATTAGGCGTTTGCTCGTGTCCGGATTCGAAGCTGATCGCCTACGGAACGCAAAAATCACCTACGGAACGCAGTCAGTCGCTTTGCGTCGTGTCGATGACGTTGCTGCAGTATGCCGTCCTGCCGGCAGTCACGTCGGCGTAGAAGCGCTGTTTTTCATCGATGTAGGCGATGGCTTTACGCAGTTCCTCCAGTTGCGTCTCCAGATGCTCGCGTTTTTCGGCAAGGATTTCCTGACGTTCCGGTATCGATGACTCACCTTCGAGACAGAGTTGCGTGTAGTGCCGCATCTCCTTGATGCCCAGACCGCAGCGTTTGAGACATGTCAGGTCGTTGATCCATGCGATGCATCGCGCGTCGAAGACGCGTCGGTTGTTCTGGTCTCGTTTGAGACCGGGCACGAGTCCTGAATTGCAATAGAACTTCAATGCTTCGTAATTCATGCCGGTTAGTTTGCAGGCCTGCTTCATCGTATAGGTTTTCATGTTCTTATGGAGTGGCACTGCCGTGATTGCTATACGTGGCTCCTTTCGGACGCTGCGCGGCAGGACGTTCGGCGGGTGCCGCCGGATGGGGTCGGGCTTGAGGCGCATTGTTCTTTTTTGTTTGTACCTATCATGTCACATTTCCGGTTATTAATACCGGTAGATAGTACCGGCGTGCCGTAATTTGACCGGTAGCAGCTACCGGATTTTATCTTGGGGGTCAGAACGGCATACATGCCGGCACTGAATACCGACGAATTTATGGAAGGAAAAACAGTGGAATACGTGAAACTTGCCAACGGTGTTGAGATTCCGAAGATCGGATACGGCGTCTTCCAGATCAGCAAGGACGATGCTCCTCGCTGCGTGCGCGAGGCCATCGAGACCGGGTACCGCCATATCGACACCGCACAGTCGTACTTCAACGAGGCCGAAGTCGGCCAAGGAATCAAGGATTCCGGTATCGATCGTAAGGATCTGTTCCTCACTACCAAGATCTGGATCAGCAATTACGGCTATGAGAACACGCTGAGGTCCGTCGATGTGTCCTTGAAGAAGCTTGGCACCGACTATCTCGATCTGGTGTTACTGCACCAGCCGTTTTCCGATACCTAAGGCGCGTGTCGTGCACTCGAAAAGCTCTACAAGGACGGCGTGATCCGCGCCATCGGCGTGAGTAACTTCTATCCGGATCGTCTGGCCGATATGGTCGCCTTCAATGAGATCGCCCCGATGGTCGATCAGGTCGAGACTAATCCGCTCAACCAGCAGATCGAAGCTCGCAAGAACATGGTCAAGCGGGGCGTGGCTCAGGAAGCATGGGCTCCGTTCGAGGAGGGCATGCAGAACATGTTCTCCAATCCCACCCTGGCCAAGATTGGCGAGGTACATGGCAAGTCCGTCGCGCAGGTGATCCTGCGTTGGCTCACTCAGCGCGACATCGTCGCTCTGCCCAAGTCCACGCACAAGGAGCGCATGGAAGAAAACCTGAACATCTTCGATTTCCGGCTCTCCGACAGCGAGATGACAACCATCGCGGGCCTTGACACCAAGACCAGCATGTTCTTTCGCCACGACACCCCTGAGGCGGTCGACCGCTTCGTCGGTTATGTCAAGGAACGTGCCGGCCGCGAGTGATTCCGGCCCATGACATGGTCGGTGCCGGCAGCACTGTGTATCTGGGCTTCCCGATTTGGTGGATGGCACCTGTTTGGCTGGTGAACGATTCCGTCAAATCCAACGATTTCGCAGGTAAGACGATCATTCCGTTCTGCACTTCCGCCAGCTCCGATATCGGCAACAGTGCATCCACGCTCCAGAAAATGGCAGGCAGTGGTACATGGCTTACCGGGCATCGTTTCTCGGAATCTGTTTCCGAGAAGGACGTGACCGATTGGCTGATTTAGTCCAAAAACGGCATCGCCGAATACGAAGACATGGGGCGACCATTGTACGTTCGGCTGCAGCATTTCGTGTGCTGAATAGCAGGTCGCCTCTTCCACGCTCTTTTGAGTATCCCATCCGAATGTTTAAGCCGGCGTGGAAGTAGTAAGTGGTATGTGTGCTGTCCTGCCTTGCAGGAAGACATGGCGGGCATTTTCATTATGATGAAACGTCATCAAATATCGGATTATTTCCGATAATCATTCCACGAGATGGGCTTCCCCGTATTATTTCCTGAGACGTTTGTGACGCCCCTATGTATTTGCATGCGGGGATAGAATTGTTGACGGAAGAGAACCGTGAAAGGAATGTGCGTTGGCGAGAAATGACGGGAGTCGAAGGAGGCGGGGCGGTCTTTGCGATAGGTTGTTCGGCGATCTCAGTGCAAAAAAGTTGCGTAAGGTGTTGTTTGGCGCTGTTGCGGCAATTGTCACTGTTGCAGTTGTCCTGTTTGTGTGGAACGGTGTCGTTAAACCTGTTTTTGACAATGCAAGGACCGAATCTACCATCAGTGTGGAAAGCCAGTTGCAGGCGGCTGTGAATATCGACGATCTATCGACCGCGAAATTCCATTATGGCGGTGTTGCTGTAAAGAAAGACAATGCTGGTAAGGACAAGTGGCATGTTGCATATGAGGCGACGGTGACTGCTGGCGTCAAGATGAGCGATATCACGTTCGAAGTGGACGATACCGCGAAGACCGTCACTCCGATTCTGCCGAAGCCGACTATTGGGGACGTCGTGGTTGATAGCGGCAGCCTCGACTTTTTCGAGAACAATCCGTCCGTTGAAATTGATGAGGTGATCAAGCTTTGCAAGCAGGATGCGCAACAGGAGACCAAGACAAACGGAGATATTATTTCTATTGCTGCCAGCAATCTTGAACAAACTGTGGATGCGTTGACCAAGGACCTCGTGGAAGCAAAAGGATACAAATTGCAGAAGGCCGAGACCGTAAAGCTCACTAAGGAGACCGCGCATGCTGACGAATAATCGTTCCATGAAACGTGCGATTGCCGCATTATGTGTTGCTACGCTTGCATGTTCTGCTGTAGGGTGCGGCGAGGAAAAGAAAGAAGCTATCCCAACTTTCTCGAATGCCACGTATATCGCACAGATGGCCACATTAAAATGTTATTACCACAACACGGCCAAGCTCAGTCATGAGGGATCGTGGTTCTTCAATAATGGCTACAAACGTATGTGGATGGAATACAGTGGCATCGTGAAGTACGGTATTGATGCCGATAAAGTAACAATTAGTCCAGATGCCAACGGTCATAAAGTAATCATTACCGTGCCTCCAGCTCACGTGTTGGATGATCCGGACGTAAATGAGAAGTCGTTCAGCAAACCGCTGGTGAGCACTGGTTTCGCCACTTCGATTACCGCCGAAGAGAAAACGGAAATGTTTGATAAGGCCCAGCAAAGCATGCTGAAGCAGGCGAAAACCGATTCGGCGTTGCTTGCCCAAGCCGAAGCTCGCGCGCGGACTATTCTAGAGCAGTATGTGCGCAATGTGCTTGGCGACGACGCGAAGAACTGGACTATCGAATTCAAGGATGTGCAATAGTCGCCAAGCGGAAACCGACTCACATCACCCGCAATTGCCATCGTGGATGGCTGTGGCCAGCTGGTCGCTGTGCGCATCCATCGCGTATTCGGCGACGCCCTGCTGCTGGTCGGCGATGCGGTTGCGATCGGCCCCGAAAAACAGCACCGAATAGGAATTCGTCACCGCCTCGGTGCGGTCGGCTGCGATTGTCGGTTGCGTGGTGCCGCAGGAGATCATGATCGAGCGGTGCGAGAGCTCGTGCTTGACCATGTCCACCAGCCAAGGGCTTCGCGCGGTCTGCGTCCAATCCGGATGCGTGGTGAGGATATGCACGACATCCCGCTGCGTGCGGTCGGGCATCTGGCAGTAATAGGCCGCCACGAATCCGTTCGGATTCTCACCTGACTGGCCGCCGCAGTTGAATTCCATGGTCTGCTCGATCTGCACGCCCATCGTTGATACCACGTTCGTGGCGAGCGTGTACCATCCGGCCGGATCGAGATCGCCGTTGCGCTCAGGTACGGCGATCGCAGCCGCCGAGGCTTCCTCGCTGTGCAGATTGTTGACCGCGGACGAGACCTGCTGCTTCACGTCCGAGCGCAGCTTGTGCAATGATTCCAGTCCGGTGAGCATCTCCCGCATCGACGAATACTCACGCTGTTTGCCGTATCGGTCGATGAGCTCGTTCGCCTGCGTCGGATCGTCCACCTGCAGCAGCCATTGCGCCGCATGCTGGCTGAAATCGTCCGCCATGGCCGCGTCGACCGCGCTGAGCAGTTCTTTGGTCTGTCCGTCGAGATTATGTGCCGCCACGCGCATGCTGTCGATGATGGTGCGCTGCTGGTTGCGGTACAACAGTCCGATGATGCGTTCCTGCAGATTGTCCGACAGCAGATACTTGATCTGCTTGGCGTCGGCAAGCCGGTCGTAATCGTCCATGCACTGCTGCACGGTTTCGATGTGCGCGGCGAATCGGTCCGGATCATCCAGGCCCTGCGCGAACGTGATGCTGTCCTGCGCGGTCTGCCGGATGCCTTGCATGGTTTCGATCTGCGGCTTGACATTGCCGGCCGCTTCACTGGTGGTGGCGTGCAGGAAATTGGCGACGCCGGCGATGACGGCAAGCACGACGAGCACGCCCACGATGCGTAGGACATTCCGCCGGCTGCGTGAATTCGGGTTGTGGTACGGCATATTCTCAGACTACCTTGCTCGTGTGATGCACCGATGCTCCCATCTACCGCCGTTTGGCTCCATCCGGCCATGCGATGCCGGTGTCAGGGGAGTGCAGGACGTTCTTGTAGATGTCGTTGCGTACGTAGATTTCCACGGAACCGCGCGATCGCTGGTCTTTCCATGGCGTGACGGTTTCGGCGATGCGTATTTTCGTGTAGTCGTTCCGGTCATAGCCGAGGGCGCTGAAGAAGAACGGCTGATAGATGGTGTCGTAGAATTCGGGTTCGCCCCATGATCTCCAGGTTTCGATGTCTTGTTTGCCGGCATAGGGGTCTATGCACCATTCCCAAGAGATGTAGCTGCGCCCTTTGTAGGCATTGGACATGAGCGTACGCTTGAAGTACGGGTCGGCGGTGACCAGTGTTCCGCTCACCCACGATGTGTAGTCGATGCAGTCCTTGCCATCGGCGCAGTAGCCGCCTTGATTGATTCGTTCCTTGACATCCGGGGACGCATTCGTGGAATTGATGCGAGTCCAGCCAGCCATCCAACGGTATTGCTCCAGATGATTGGTCTTGATGAACGAGGCCACCGTCCGGGATGAGGAATACTCGTATCGTATGTCGCATATGCTGGCGTTGATCGTCCAATACACGCTGATGAGCATGGCACCTAAAGCGAGGGCCTTCAGCGTGATGAGATAGTTGCGCGCTTTCCTCGCTCCAAGCTTGCCGATGAATCGGTCGGCCATGGTGATGCACCAGGCCGGCCAGTCGTCCGTGCTGATACGTCGCTCGTCGCAGTCAATCGCGAGCACCGCGATGAAAAATCCCAGCAGGATGCCCAGATGGTGCATGGAGAAATGCTGCGCGAACACCAAGCACATCACTGTGTATGAACTCAGCAGCAGCATTGCGTTGTGCCGACGTCGGCTGATGTGGATGAGCGGGGCCCACATGAGGCATGACACGGTTCCCGTGTACAGCAGTGTCGGTGATAGGCCGATGAATACCAGATTCGTGTCCGACACCGTCGAGGTGAATAATGCTTCGGCCGGCAGCAGCAGCCAGGAATTGCAGATTTGCATCCATAGTGGTGCCGGCTGCGTCATGCCGGAGATGTCGAAATTGCCGGAATACACGTCTTTTGCGGGCATCACGTCGATCAGTATGGCCATCGCCGCCGCGAGCAGCGCCAGCAGCGCGATGAACCGTCGCCGGTTACGTATCAACGAGTGTTCCTGCCAGACGAACCGCACTACCCAATTCGCCGCGAACATGCCGGCGATTACCAGTCCATATGAACTGGTCAGGCACAGCAGCATCATGCTGAGCGCTTCGCGCCATGGTTTCTCGTCGCGGGTTTTCCAGTTGATAGCCACCAGCAGCATGGCGGCGACCATCAGCGCATAGGGGCGCGACGTGACGCCGTATTGATAGCACAGAAAATAGGAGAACGGCAGGATGACTTTGAATGGTTCCGGCAGTTTGGTTTTGAATTCCAACAGCCAGATCATGAGTGTGGCGCATGCCAGATTGATGCTTTTCAGACCGATCTCGTAGGGTACGCCGAGTTTTGCGGGTGCGGCGAGCATCATCCACCACAGAGGCGGATGCCCCTCATAGTGTGGACGTTCCAGAATCATCTCCCGCCACGAGCAGTCGCGCGCGATGAGCCAGGCTTGCGCCTCGTCGAACCATGGTTCGTGGAAACACATCACCGTGCCCGCCACGATGACATACGCCGCGAGCACGATGCAGTGCAAACGATGAGGCGTGAGCCAATGCCGAATTGCGTCGCATCGTGTTCTGTTGTCTGTGGCTGCTACTGTTGCAGAACTCATGTTTCCTGTTTCCCGTTGCGTTCGAAATACGCGCGATTGCTGCGTGACTTTGCGATTATTGCGTGGCCGCGCATGGATCATGGCGGTTCCGTCATATTCCATGTTGCGGAACCGCCATTGGACATATGGGCATACCACGCGCCAGCCGTGCCGGCCATCCTTAGAACGAGGAACGTGCGCCGCAGAGCTTCTCGAACTCTTCACGCACTTGCACCTTCACCAACGCGTCCTCGAACGTGATGGTGCCCATGTTCACCAAACGCGCCAGATCCTGGTCGAGCGTGTGCATGCCTTCCTTCTCTCCGGACTGCAGCACAGTGCGGATCTGATGCGCCTTGCCACTGCGAATCAGCGCGGCGACGGCAGGATTGTTGATCATCACCTCGGTCGCCGGCGCACGACCATGGCCACTGGCACGCGGAATCAGCGTCTGCACGATCACGGCGCGCAGGGTGGAAGCCACCTGCACGCGAATCTGCTGCTGCTGGTTTTCCGGATACACGTCGATCAGACGGTCCACGGTGGAACCTGCGTCCTGCGTGTGCAAGGTAGCGAACACCAAGTGGCCGGTCTCCACTGCGGTCAATGCGGTGGAGATGGTCTCCAGGTCTCGAAGCTCGCCGACTTCGATGATGTCCGGATCCTCACGCAGCGCGCGTTTCAGCGCTTCCGCGAAGCTCTTCGTGTCGGTGCCCACTTCTCGCTGGCTCATCACGCAACGCTTGTGCTGATGCACGAATTCGATCGGGTCTTCGATGGTGATGATATGGTCGGCGCGTTCCGCATTCGCCTTGTCCACGATTGCGGCCAGTGTGGTCGACTTACCGGAACCGGTCGGGCCGCATACAAGCACCAGACCACGCGGCAACAGCGCAAGGTCGGCGATACGCGGGTCAATTCCCAGTTCCTGCGCGGTTTTGATTTCCGTAGGAATGGTACGCAACGCGGCGCATACGCCCATACGGTCGCGGTATACGTTCACGCGGAAGCGCAGCAGATCGCCAATGGCGAAGGAGATATCAAGTTCCAGATCATCTTTGAAACGTTCCATCTCCAATTCGTTGGTCATGACTTTCACTGCTTCGTACGTGTGATCCTTCGTCCACACGCTCAATCCCTTGGCGGGGCGCAGCTTGCCATCCACGCGCAGCATTGGCGGGTCGTTGATTACCAAGTGCAAATCGGACGCATTGAGCTCAACCAGCTGGCGGATGGCCGACACGAATTCGTCGTCCGCGTCCGGATGTTCGGTGCGCAGCGTCTGTTCGACCTGCTCGGCCTTGATCTTACGTTCTTCCGGAACGGCATCCTCGTCGGCGTCGTTGGTTTCAGGCACTACGAAATCCGCGAATGGCCTGGTCTGCGGCTGGGGCTGACTCATCTGCTGTTGCTGTGGCTGCGGCCTTTGGAAAGCTGCGTCCTGCGGAATGTGAGTGATGGTCGGAGGCATCTGCTGCGCTGCGGTTTCGGTGATGTCGGCCTGTCGCTTAGCGAATGGTGTGGCACCCGGTACGAAGGACGGTGGATTGCTGTCGATCTGCTGGATCGGCCCATGCTCCTCATATGCGGGATTTTGCTGGGTCGCGTCAGTGTCCTCATCAAACTGCAGGCTGCCGGTACCGACTGGTTGACGGTCGATTGTTGTTGGAAAAACATGCGCTTCCTGCGATTGTTGTATGGCTTGCGTAGTCTGTTGTTGAGCAACAGACTGTTCGGATGGTTGAGACTGTGAAACTGGCTGCGGGTCGGGAATTTGCACATCCTGCTGGCTTACAGTCGGCATTGAATTAAGCGAAGCGAAAATGCCCTTAAGGCTTTCATCATCTGCCTGAATCGCATTGTCGGAAGACCAATGACGTCCCTTGCGGGGATCCTCATTGAACGATGGAGTGTTGTTGGGAATGGTCACGCCTTTGAGACCGGAAAGATATCCGCCATTGTTCCACGTTTGCTCGATGGTCATCATTGTCCTTTTAATAGGTGGGTTGCTGTCTGAAAATGTCGGTCGTGCCGGCGCTTCGACGCGCCGATGCAACCGAACGTTTTATAGGTGTTTTATAAGTGCGGAGAGGTGCATAGGTGCATGTAACGTCAGGTGGAACCTACACCGTCACGCGAAGCACTTCCTCCACGGAGGTAATGCCTTGAAGCGCCTTCTGCCAACCGTCCTTACGAAGTGTGGTCATGCCTTGCTCCTTCGCCGCCTTGTCAATATCAATCGACGTGGCGCCACGGGCTATAAGATCCTCCATTGTTGAATCCACGCCCATGACCTGCTGGATGGCCACACGGCCGCTATAGCCGGTGTTGGCGCATTCTCGGCATCCTACCGGACGCCATATCGTCGGAAGAGGGGTATCTGGCATGTGTGGAACACCCAACGTCCGAAGCTCCGCCTCGGTGGCAGTATCCTGACGCTTGCACTTCTTGCACAGGCGGCGAGCCAGTCGCTGAGCCATCACCGCAGCAAGCGACGAGCTCAATAGGAACGGCTCCACACCCATTTCCGTCAAACGTGTCACCGCGCTTGGCGCATCATTGGTGTGCAGGGTGGAAAGCACCAAATGGCCGGTCAACGAAGCCTCAATAGCAATGTTGGCGGTCTCCTGATCTCGAATCTCGCCGATGAGCACCACATCAGGGTCTGCACGAAGGATCGAACGCAGAGCCGCGGCGAACGTCATACCGGCCTTGTTGTTCACCTGAACCTGATTGATGCCTCTCATACGGAATTCCACCGGGTCCTCAACCGTGATGATGTTGATTTCCGGCTTCGCCACATCGCCCAACGTGGCATACAACGTGGTCGACTTACCCGAACCGGTAGGACCGGTGACCAACACCAGACCATACGGACGGTTGTACGCCTTGGAGAACACGTCGAAATTACGTTGGCTGAAATTCAAATCCTCCACCTTGAGATTGCCCGAAGGCGTGCTCAGGATTCGCATAACAATCTTCTCGCCCCATACCGTCGGCAGTGCGGCCACACGAAGATCCACCTTCTGACCATTGTGCTTGACGGTGATACGGCCATCCTGCGGCTTACGGCGCTCGCCGATATCCATATCAGACATGACCTTGATGCGGCTGATCACACCTTGGGTCATGGCTTTCGGCGCCTTTTGGAACACGTGCAGCACACCGTCGATACGGTAGCGCACGAGCAGACCGTCTTCCTGCGGTTCGATGTGGATATCGGAGCAGTGGTCGTCGATGGCCTGGTTGATAAGTAGACTGACGAAGCGTGCCACGGGGGAAGCGTCCTCGCCGCTGTCGGATTCGAGGTCGACTTCCTTTTTCGCGGTTGCGGCGATTTCGTGGGAAAGCTCAGTCAATTCCGCGTTGGCGCGCAGATAGCGATTGATGGCATCCTTCACTTGGGATGGCATGGCCACCATGGGAATGACCGGCATGCCGGTGCTGGCGGACACGTCGTCGATGGCGGCGAAGTTTTTCGGGTTGGCCATGGCCACGGTGATGCGTCCGTTGACAATGGACAATGGCAGCAGCTGGTTGCGACGGCACAGGTCGTCCGGCACCATGCTGATGACTTCTTTGTCTACTTGGTATTCGTTGAGGTCTACGAACGGCAGACTCATGCCTTGAGCTAGCGCCATAGCATATTCGCGTTCGGTGTTTTCGTCCATGCCTTCGGTGGATGTGGGCATGGCGGGAAAGTCGCTAGTGGCGTCGCTGGGTGCAGCGGCATGGCGTGGCTGGCTCGGCGTGAAAATCTGGTTGATTTCTCCTGTGACCGGGGAATTCAAATCCATGCGCTGTGAGAAATCGCTCGGCGTGTCGTCGTTTCGATTGCGCTTGAGGAAAGGGAAACGGCTTCCCGAACCGGCGTCGCTCATAATGACCTCCTGGACCATGCGCCGGAACGCACGGTATGACTTATGGCCCTTTGCGAACACAGGTGTTTGCGGGCCTGAGAATGTTCAGTTGTTCATGGTCATGTGAGCTAACGATTGCAGTGTTGTGCACTACTACTCGCATAGTTTAGCGGCTTTGTGACTGAAACGCCAATTGTCATGTGGTGTTTGGAAGGGTGTGAAAACGTTGGCAGGGAATCGTGATACAGTACAGATATTCATGCACCGCCTTTTCTGCGGTGATTTTTCCTGTTGCCTCCGATGATGGGGTGATACTGCATGAAGGAGCTGCTCATGGAGCACAGCTGGCGTAGGGCGGTAAATGATGCCGCGACAGGGCTTGCAATACATAACGTCAAACGATTGCCGAAACGTGGCGAGTCGGGTTTCACATTGGTTGAGGTATTGGTGGCGATTGTGGTGCTGAGCATCACAGGTCTTGCCGCCGCACAGTTCGCGATTACTGCGATTCGTACTTCTTATGCCCAGCAGCAGCGTTCAGCAGCCATTGCTTTGGGTAGTGATGGTATCGAACGTATGCGCGCACAGATAGCGGATCATACTTCTGCGCCATCCTCCTATTACACGGATTTGCTGCCTGGCATGGGTGTGGATGATGTGAAGAAAGCGCATGCGAATCTCACGGCAGTGGGGGCCATCACCTCGCAATTCTCGGATTTGGAGGCTACGGCCACTCCGGATGCTGATACGGGCAAGTACATTCAGCCGGTGCGCACTACCACGGGCAAAGACGCCAAACATACTACATATACGGTGAACACCGTGATTGAGAAGTGCTATCGGGAAAGCGGCACCATGGATTGTAGAACCGCTTCGGAACTGGGTATTGACGGGCATGCGTCCATTAGCGGTCTTGACGGTACTCCTGACGCCTCGCTGCGATCCAGCATCCTGAGTCAGGACAACATTCCTACTAAGGGATTCACCTTTATGGCGAAAACGTATATGCCGATGGTACGCGTGGTGGTAGGCGTCACCTGGTCGGACAATATTGACGCAGACAAAACGGCCGTGTATACCACCAATGAACTGTTGAATGTGATCGGGGCCTGAAGGAGCGGGACGGCTTATGGAAGAGAAGAACTCTGGATTCAGTCTGAATCGCCGATTATTACGTGCGCTCCGTAGGCGTGCTCGTGGGGAAGGCGGCGTTACCTTGGTGGAGATGATGGTTTCATTGTTTATTTTTGCCATTGTTTCCACCATGTTCACGGTGTCGATCGTGCAATATTTGCATTCCACCACAGCCGATGCTATCCGCACCAGATCGGCTACGGAAATAGCTACATCGGTGCAGGCTCTGGACCGATATGTTCGCAATGCCGAAGGTGTGGAAGAGGCTGCCAGCGGTGACAGGTTGACTTTGGTGACCACTGATGCCGATGGGATTCGGCAATGCGCTGTGATTGAGTACACAGAGGCCACGTGGTCCGGCGGGCGAGTTGATGATTATGGTTCCGTCGTGGTAAAAACCAGACCATACGCAACCGGTGCGGGGGGAGCGTGGAGCGAGCATGCGGTGTTGACGGCGGTGATGAACAACAGTACCGCTTCAACGTCCGATGATTCGCTGTTCAAAAACAAACTGTTCAGCATGGATGGCGGTACGCGCGTGGTGCGGTATTCGCCGGTGACGGGTTCGTATGTGGGTGGCAAGCCGGTCACCTCGAACACATTGACATCGTTTACAGCTCGCAATGTGGGTTCGAGTGCTTCGGTCGACTTCAGTCAATGTCGTTGAATGACGGTGTCTGTAAGGGCTCTCCCTTGTGGGGGAGCCCTTTTTCTATACTTTCAAATACCCCCGACGCGCCCGGGGGGGAAATGGTTTTTTGATGAATTTTCGTCAAAACATGCTGAAAATATTTTCTGAAACACTATTGAAAATATAACTATTCCAGGGCAAACGTTTCAGACGAAGAGATACACCGGTAGACCGACGGACTCAACGCATGTTACGGAATCGGACGGTGGTGATTGTGTGAAGAGGGGTTATGCAATCGTATTGAAAGAGTTTGATTCGGGGTTGTGATGAAAACGGTGGATGAAACATCATTGGTGCGATTGATGCACTGCATCTGGTACTGCAAACGATGTCAATACGACTACGCTGAGAGTTGTTGGTTATGTGAGCCAGCCACCCCCACAAGGGGAAATAACGCAAAGAAGAATCGCTGTGGACCATCCGAAGTTGGACGGTCCCACGGTATGTCCTTCCAATTGGAAAGAAGGGTTCATTATGAAGAGCGTACGTAACGCACTCAACCGCCGTGCCAAGGGCGAAAAGGGCTTCACCCTCGTCGAACTGCTCGTGGTCGTCATCATCATCGGCATCCTCGCCGCGATTTCCGTCCCGATTTATCTGAATCAGCGTAAATCCGCGTGGAACTCTCAAACCCAATCGGATGTCAAGAATGCCAGTCTTGTCATTGAAACTGCTTCTACTGCAAATAACGGAAAGGTCAGCGGTCTGACGACTACCGGAACACTGACCGCATGCACCGCCAAAGCCCCGTGCACGATTGATGGTAATAAGATTACCGTCACTGACGGTGTGACGCTAAGTATTAAGCTGAATGCCGATAATACTTATGAAATTACAGGTACTAACGGCAACGCTGGAACGCACACGTATACGTATAAATCTGACAACGGCGTTGTTTCAGATAATGGCGTCAAAAAATGATTTACTAATCGCCTGAATTGAATGTCGGGGACGACAAACGTCCCCGACATTTCGCGTATCAAATAAATACCAGTATTCGACAATCCGAAGGGGAATCATGGCCGGCAACGACGCGCAGGTTTCAATGGATAACGGCACCAGGCAGTGGCGTTATAAGGGCGTCTCATTCGACGGCCAGCGCAAGGAGAAGGGTGTGGTCGAAGCGCAGACGCGCGACCAAGCCATCGAACGCATTAAAAAACTCGGACTGTATCCGACCGATCTGACCGACACAGCTGCCGGCACCGGTCTCAATACTGAAATCAACATCAAGGCGTTCGAGAAATATCCAAGCAAAAAAGACTTCGCCGTAACGGCGCGGCAGCTCGCCACCATGGTGGCGGCTGGCGTCTCGCTGATCCGAGCCTTGAACATCGTCACCGAACAAATCGAGAACGTGAAGCTCCGCAAGGCAGTGCAGGCCTGCGTGACGCAAGTGGAAGGCGGCTCGTCCTTCTCCGAAGCCATGTCGGCGGATCCCGATTCCCTGTTCCCGCCAATCATGGTCAACATGGTTCGTGCCGGCGAGACCGGCGGCTTCCTAGACAAATCGCTGCTCACCGTGGCGGACAGCTTCGAAGCGGATGTGAGGCTCCAAGGGCAGATCAAAAGCGCCATGGCCTATCCGGTCGTGGTACTGGGCATCGCCCTGATCTTGGTGATGGTGATGCTGCTTACCATCGTGCCGATGTTCGCCAGCATGTACGATTCCATGAATGCCCAGTTGCCGTTCGTGACCCAGATCCTGGTGGACCTCGGCAAAGTGATGCCCTACGTGCTTCCGGTGCTGATTGTGGCCGTCGTGGCGCTGGCCATGTTCTGGAAGCGCAACCGTAACAAAGACATCATCCGCACCTGGTGGGATCCGTTCACACTCAAGGCACCGGTGTTCGGCAAGCTGGACACCAACGTGGCCCTGGCCCGCTTTTGCAATAATTTCTCTTCCATGCTCGCTTCCGGTGTGCCGATTCTCCAGGCACTTGATATCGTCGGATCGACTTCGGGCAACTATGTGATTGATTCGTCTTCGAAGCGTGTGGGCCGTTTGGTGGAACGTGGCTACCGTCTGGCCGACAGCATGAGCACCGAAAAGATCTTCCCGAACATGCTGGTGCAGATGGTGGCCATTGGCGAGGACTCCGGCGCCATCGACAAAATGCTGGCCAGCGCCGGCAAGGCCTATGACGAAGAGGCCCAATCCATGGCCAAACAGCTCACCTCGTTGCTGGAACCACTGATGATTCTGTTCCTCGGCGTGGTGGTCGGCTTCATGGTGGTGGCATTGTATATGCCGATGTTCTCCATGTTCGACGCCATCAATGGTCAGGCCTGACCTGATATCCGAGTACCCGAGCGAAACATACCTTTATATATAGGAGCAAGCATGAAACAGACCGGATTGTGGTCCAGACTCAACCGCAGGTACCGTGCGGCATTACGCGAACGCATGGGGGAGCACGGCGCCGCCATGATGCTGGCCATTCTGTTCGTGATGGTGGTGCTCACCACATCCGCTCTGGTCATGACTACCCTGCTTGCCCAGGCGATTCCTTACAAGAACAATAAGGAAAACTCCCAAGCCAACTATGCGGCCGAATCCGGCCTTGAAGTCGGCTTGAGCTATATCAATGAGACTCTGGCGAAGTTGCAAGGTTCTACGAGTCTTGATGATTTGCAGAAGGTGTTGCCTGCTGTTGATGCTGATATGAACGACAGTTCCAAGGATAGTGAATTTGTCAAATATGATGGCGCATCCGTATTGTTGAATCATGTTGCTTTGAATAAGACGGTAAAAACATCGGATACGGCTTCATATACGCCGGATGACCTGTCCTATCGTGTGCGCATCAATTTCTACGACACCAATCCGGATGACGCATCGGCGGAGATGATCGGCTCTCCATCCGATCTGAAAAACCTACAGTATGCCGAAGTGGTGGCCACGGGCTTCATCAACCGGTATAAGGACGGCCGTACAGCAGGCAACACCAAAAGCCCGCAGGCCATGAAGCGTGCGGTATGCAGGATCGAAGCCAAAACGGACTCCACTACCACGAATCATTCAAGTGCCTTGGGCGTTGGCGGCCGCATGGGCATGGGTTTTTATGCCGCGGCGCCCTACAACAGGCTCGATTCGCAGTTCGTATGGGTACCCGTGGATTATGATGGCGTGTCCATCGGATCCGATCCAACCGGCGAAGTTAAATTCTCCGGCACGGTGGATTCCGGACGCACCAATACCAGCCAGCTGTCCGATGGCACTGCGACGTTGAATCCAGTGAACCGCACCTGCATGCTGGCCACCACCATTCCGGTTACCAACGAGAAGAAAAGCATTGCCGAGAACCTCGATTTAAGCAAATCGCCTCAAGCCGGTTCTGGGCTGGTGGTACTGCCCGCCGCATACAACGCGGGAGGTGACACCTACCAATATACTGAGGAATGCCGTGCTGACGGTGCGTACTCCTCATTGAACACGTGGGTGTACTACAAGGACAATTCCATCCGTCTGGCCTCGAATATGGGATTATGCGTCACCGGTGTGAGCATCGATGACACCGACGGCAAGACTCCGACCACCTTGCAGCCATGCGGCACATCATACGGAGTCCACTTCCAAGGCGATTATTATATGGATCCGAATAAGGTTGCGCAGCAGACGGAGAAGAACGACCCGAACAGTCTGCTCAACAAATACCAGAAATGGAACTTCTACAACGGGTTCATCAACGCCGGATACTGGAACGAGCTGACGGGCGATGTCAGTGCGCAAGCAGCGTCATATGATTCCGCCCTGCCTGAAAGCAAGGGATATGCCGTAGCCGGCGTGCAGAGCGGCAAAAAGACCAAGTTCCAACGTCTGGAAGTCACCCATTACGGCGGTAGCCCACAAGACAGTGGCGATCCGCATTTTGCGGGCGGCAATATCAAAGCCACCCCCTACAGTCAGGCGTATATGGTGTCGCAATGGACCTATAACTTCAGCGATTCCTACTTTTCGAACGGTGCCGACATGCAGGATGCCACCGCATCCTTCAGCCAAGCAGGCGAAGCGGGATACGGCACCAATCAGATGGTGAACTCCGCATCCGGATTCTGCATGGTGATGGACGGCAACGACGTATACGCCGACACCTGCGACGTGCATAGTGCGGACTTCGACGCGAAATGCTACCAGAAGACGATCATGGGGCAAGGCAGCGATTTCATCTCGACCTCTCACTGTTCGACCGCCGACAAGGAGAACTTCAACTTCACATCCGACCGCGTCTCCTATACCGAAGATGCCAGCGCCGATGGCACTGGCATCGACACCACCATAGCCCTGCACGACACCAACGGCAACGCGAAGTACCTGCATGTTTCCGGCAGTAAGGTGTCGTTGACCGATAATCCAAGTGACGCCACAAAGTTCCGCCGATACAACGAGCACAACACCTCGAAAGCGGTGAGTTACGGCGGCAAGACGCAGTATCCATGGGCTGGCACTTTCCAAACCAGCGAAGGCATGTGCCTGACGGAAATCTATCCGGGAGACTATGTGGAAAGCAATGGGAAGAAAGACCGTCAATACAATCGCTCAGACGGTCATTCCATGCTGAAAATGGTTTCATGCGGAACCGATCGTGACGTGCGTGGGCGACTGGTGAAATCGCAGGCATGGAACGCTTCAGTGAATTATGGTGATGCCGGATCGGCCGGTAGCATTACTTGGACAACGACGACGACCACCGTATCTATCCCTACCAGTACCTATTTCTCAGCGGTTGTGGACTCCACCGTCACATCCAGAAAGTGGTGAACGGCATGGATATAGTGAATGATGTTCCTACTGTGGTGATACTGCTGGTGGCCTCGCTGATCATCGGCTGTATTTTCGGATCTTTCCTGAATGTAGTGATATGGCGTGTGCCGAACCACATAAGCATCACCAATCCGAAACGTAGCTTTTGTCCGAAATGCGAATCGCCAATCGCTTGGTATGACAATATTCCCATCATTTCTTGGCTGGTGCTCGGCGCGAAATGCCGGCATTGCAAAGAGCCGATCGCCGTACGCTACCCGATTGTGGAAGCGTTGGGCGGACTGTCGTTCCTCGCCGTCACCTTGGGGGCGCTATTCGGCGCGTATTCGCCATGGATATTGCCGGAACTCTACGTATTCGCAGCGGTTTCGATCGTGATCGCATACATTGATCTCGACCATCATCTGATCCTCAATGTTGTGCTATTGCCAACGCTGATTGCAACACTGGCACTGCTGGCTTTGGCATCACTCGGTACGAATGAGTGGAACAGGCTCGGTCGCGCTGTGATATGTGCGATAGTGCTCGGCGCGTTCTACCTATTGCTTTCCATCATATGGAAAGGTGGCATGGGCGATGGCGATATCAAACTTGCGTTCATACTTGGCTTGATTACGGGCTGGCTCGGATGGTCGCAATTCATCATCGGGCGTTCGCAGCCTTCTTTATTGGAGGATTCTTAAGTCTTGTGCTGATTATCGGCAAAAAAGTCGATATGCATGGAGGCATACCGTTCGGACCGTCCATGCTGCTCGGCATATGGCTTGGCATATTCGTCGGGGCTCCGATCGCCACACTGTACTTGCAAGTGACGGGACTCGCCTGAACCAATCCCCAGCCAACCTGCAACACGTTATATATAAGGAGAGAGCATGAGATCAATAACGGCGCTGTCGATCGCGAACGACGCCATCCGTGCGGCGGTCATAGCAGACCCGTATTCGGATCTGCCCACCATCAAGCATTTCCAGGCGATCCCGTTGCCGAACGGAGCCGTAGTGGATGGCGAAGTGGTCGACCATGATGTGGTGGCCGGACTGCTGAACACACTGGTGAAGCGATTCAAATTCCCCCGCGAGGACACGGCTCTCGTCTACTCCAGCCGACGCATGGTGTTTCGCGAGGCGGACTTTCTCTACATGTCGCTGAACGATCTGAAATCCACCTTGCCTTTCCAAGCCAAAGGCATGATTCCGCTGCCTATTGAGGAATCCGAGCTCGACTTCGTGCCATTGAACGTCATCGACAGCGAACAAGGCAAACAGTTGCACGGCATACTCGTGGCGACATTGCGTAACGGACTGGAAAAAACCGCGCGCACAGCCGAAGACGCGGGATTTGTGATCACATCGATCGATGCGGGCCCGTTCGCGCTTGCCAGACTGTTCGCCGACACCAACCAGCAGCAGACCGAAGCGGTGGTCAACATCAGCGGCAACGGCACCGACGTGATCGTGCTCGAAAACGGGCAGCCCGCCTACATGCGCGTCGTGCCATCCGGCGCGGATGACGTGACTGACGCCATCGCCAACGCGCTCAGTATCTCATTCGAAGACGCCGAACGCATCAAAAACCAGATCGGCCTGCAAAACGTGACCGGCGACGAACGACTCGAAAAAGCCGAGGAAGTCATCCGCGAAACCACGGCGCAGCTGATCGTCGGCATCCGCAATACGCTCAACCTGTACGACGTGGACCATGCGGGCGGCACCATCAGCGGCGTGGTGCTTACCGGAACCGGCGCACGGCTGATCGGACTGCCGCCGGTATTGGCCAGTTCCATCAACAAAGTGGTGCGGATCGGCGACCCCTTCATCCGTTTCCGGCTTTCCAAAGAAGTGGAACGGCAGAACATCATGGCGCACGCGATCGATTTGGGCGCAGTGCTTGGACTGGTAATCGGAAAGAAGCCGAGGTGAACGGACGATGAGCAGAAAAAACAACGGAAGCATGAAGCAGATCGGCAGCTCCCACCGCGGTCGACGCGGCAAAATCAAGGATAATCCGAATCCTGAAACCAGTGATGGCGAGAAAACCTCGATTTTGTCGATGAATATTTCCGACATCGGCAAAGCGCTGCGTGCGAGCAGTTCGAAAACCTCCAAAAAGGCTGATCTGCCCGCCGAATGGAATGTGCGCGCCAACCTGCTGCCACGTTCCATCGTGACGCTCAACCGTGATCGTGCCATCAAATACTTGCTGTCATACGTGCTTATCGTGGTGGTGGTTGCGGCCATTGCCATCAGCGCGGGCATGGCGGTGCGCGTGAGCTGGGCCGACCATCGCGTGGAGGAGGCACAGGCGAAAACCCTGTCGTTGCAGAAGGAAAAGGCGGAATTCAAAGACGTGGAAGACACGTTGAACTCGCTGTCCGATTCGCAAAGGTCACGTATCGCCGCGCTCTACGACGAAATGGATTGGATGAAGGTGGTGGATTCGCTCAATGGCGCGCTGCCAGCCGGAGGCCAGTACACGAACCTGTCGTTGAGCAGCTTCCAGATTGGCGGGTCTGACGCTTCTTCGCATAGCGCTACATCTTCAGTATGGTCTGGGAATGGTGTGATTTCCGTTGATTTTACCGTTCTTTCTCCAGATTTCATATCTGCAAAAGATTTTATCGGTAATTTTGCTGCAATTCCTACCTATAAAACAGGCTATGTGAGTTCCATTACCGAAAACAGCGATGAAAACGGCACCACCTATACATACACGGGAACGGTGTCGTTGAAGATGGATACCAATACCACGTCACGAAGCGACAACGCGGCCGGTGCTGACGAAGCCAACCGAGCATTGCAGCAGCAGCTACGCGACAGCCTGAACAAAGCCGCGGCAGGGGAGTCGACTGATACTACCGACAGCGCGACCGCAACTGACGAGACATCCAATGAATGATCGGGAGCAATCATGAACAAGCATAAAATCGCATGGATCGCATTGGCCGCAGGTATTGTCTTCGTCATCATGCTGACATGGCTGGTCGGCGTTTCCCCGCAAATCAGCCATATCAAATCATCCGACGCGCAAACTGCGCAAATCGATGAGAACAATAAGGAAACACGCGACGAAATCGAAACATTACGCATCGCCAGCGAAACGATCGGCCTGCAGAAAGACCGTTTGCGCCAGTTGCAGCGGCAGATTCCAGACGGCTATAACCAGCAGGAATTCATCAATTCGTTGGATGCGTCCGCTGCGGGAACCGGCGTCGCCATCAAATCGGTGAATTTCGATGATGCGGTCGACGCCGACATTCCAGCTGAAATGCAAGGTACCATTCAAGCCGGTCAGCTGGTGCAGGTGTCGGTAAGTATCACCGCCACGGGAAGCTATGATGCCATGCGTAATTTCGTGGCATCCGTGCAGAACATCAACCGTATCGCCGTGCCGGAAAATGTGACCTACACACTTGACAGAAACGGTGACGAAACGAAAAATGCCGTGGTGATCGATTGCAAGATCTGGTCGCTATTGCTCGACAACGACACGGTTGAAGACGAGAACGCCACGAAACAGTAACGCGGGTGGTGTTCTGTCACCGCGTAAAGGTAGGCTTTGCGCTTGTAAAGACCCCAAACCGTTCAAACCAGAAGGTGCATTGTGGCTGTATCCAAACTCGATGAAGTCGTATCCCTTGCCAAGCGTCGTGGCTTTGTTTTTCCCGCCGGTGAAATCTACGGCGGAACCCGTTCCGCATGGGATTACGGTCCGCTCGGCGTGGCGCTGAAGGACAATATCAAGCGCGAATGGTGGCGCTCCATGGTCGTCACCCGTGGCGACGTGGTGGGCGTGGACACCTCCATCATCCTGCCGACCCCCGTGTGGGTGGCTTCCGGCCACGTGGCCGTCTTCAACGATCCGCTGGTCGAGTGCCTCAACTGCCATAAGCGCCAGCGTTCCGACAAGCTTGAGGAATCCTACGCCGAGAAGCATGGAGACAAGCTGCCGGAGAACGGCATGGCCGACATCGTGTGCCCCGACTGCGGCACCCGCGGCAAGTGGACCGAACCGCGCGACTTCAACATGATGCTGCGCACCCACCTCGGCCCGGTCGAGGACGAGAACTCCCTGCACTACCTGCGTCCGGAAACCGCGCAGGGCATCTTCGTGGACTTCAAGAACGTGATGACCTCTTCCCGCAAGAAGCCGCCGTTCGGCATCGCCAACATGGGCAAGTCCTTCCGTAACGAGATCACCCCGGGCAACTTCATCTTCCGTACCCGTGAGTTCGAGCAGATGGAAATGGAATTCTTCGTCAAGCCCGGCGAGGACGAAGCCTGGCACCAGTACTGGATCGACGCCCGTACCCAGTGGTACCTCGACCTCGGCGTCAAGCCGGAGAACCTGCGCCACTACGAGCATCCGAAGGAGAAGCTGGCCCACTATTCGAAGCGCACCGTCGACATCGAATACAAGTTCGGCTTCCAGGGCTCCGATTGGGGCGAGCTCGAAGGCATCGCCAACCGTACCGACTTCGACCTGTCCGCGCACGCGGAGCACTCCGGCGAGGACCTGAGCTACTTCAACCAGGCCACCGGCGAAAAGTACGTGCCGTACGTCATTGAGCCGGCCGCCGGCCTGACCCGTTCCCTCATGTGCTTCCTCGTCGACGCCTACGACGTGGACGAGGCTCCGAACACCAAGGGCGGCGTGGACAAGCGCACCGTGTTGCACCTCGACCCGCGTCTGGCTCCGGTCAAGGCCGCCGTGCTGCCGTTGAGCAAGAAGCCCGATCTGCAGAACGTGGCGCAGAAGCTCGCCGCCGACCTGCGCCAGAACGAGTGGATGATCGACTACGACGAGGCCGGCGCGATCGGCCGTCGTTACCGTCGTGAAGACGAGATCGGCACTCCGCTGTGCGTCACCGTCGACTTCGACACCCTCGACGACCAGGCCGTCACCATCCGTGAACGCGATACCATGCAGCAGGAGCGCGTCAGCCTCGACAAGGTGGCCGACTACATCGCCGAGCGTATCGGCGAGAAGCGCGTCAGCGTGCCGCAGATGCCGGTCGAAATGGGTGGCGAGGCTTGGCCTGAGTCCGTCAAGATCGCCGAAGCCGGTGGCCTGTACTGATCGCCACGAATCGGTCATATTGAACGGAACAAGTCTGACCTATGCCAGATAGCATTGTGAATGCCTACGAGGAATCCGACGTGCTCGACCCGCGTACCGACGCGGAACGGCCGTCGGTTCCTCCCGTTATAAAGCCCGTTGATTTGGGTCCGGTGCACGTCGAAACGCCGGTGGTGCTTTCGCCTATGGCGGGCGTCACCAACTGGCCGTTCCGCGTGATCTGCGAAAGCTACGGTCCCGACGGTCTGTACGTGGCGGAAATGATCACCGCGCGCGCATTGGTGGCCCGCAATCCGAAAGCCCTGCGCCTATGCCGTTTCGCACCCAGCGAGAAGATTCGCTCGCTGCAGCTGTACGGCGTCAATCCCTCGATTGTGGAGCAGGCCGCGAAAATCGTCATCGACGAGAACATGGCCGACCATGTCGACCTCAACTTCGGCTGCCCGGTGCCCAAGGTGACGCGTCGTGGCGGCGGATCCGCGCTGCCATGGAAGACGGACCTGTTCCGTGAGATCATCCAACGCGTGGTCAAGGTGTGCGACGCGGCCAACGTACCAGTCACGGCCAAAATCCGCGTCGGCATCGACCATGAACACGAGACGTTCCTCGAAGCCGGGCACATCGCGCAGGAGGAAGGCTGCAAGGCCGTCACCCTGCACGCGCGCACCACCGCCGAATATTACGGTGGGCATTCCGATTGGTCCCGCATCGGCGAGCTGGTTTCCGAGCTTGATATTCCCGTCTTCGGCAACGGGGATATTTGGGGTGCCAACGACGCGTTGGCGATGGTCACCGAAACCGGTTGCGCGGGTGTTGCGATCGGCCGCGGCTGCCAAGGCCGTCCATGGTTGTTCGCCGACATCAAGAACGCGTTCGCCGGCAGTGACGAGCGCGTCGACCCCACGCTGGGCGACGTGTGCCGCGTGATCGAACGGCATGCCGAACTGCTGACCGAATTCTATGATGGCGACGAGCGGATGGCCGTGCATGACCTGCGCAAGCACGTCGCATGGTATCTGAAGGGCTTCCCCGTGGGCGGTTCCACACGCCGTGCGTTCATGGAATGTGAAAATCTTGAGGATGTCCGGCGCGAGATAGGCAGACTCGACCCGAACATTCGGTTCCCAGAACGCATCGCCGACAAGCCAAGGGGGCGCGTGCGCTTCGCCAAAAAGGTGCATCTGCCTTACGGATGGTTGGAATCCCGGGAAACCACGCACGAGGAGCGTGAGGCGCTGTTCGGGGATGACCCGATGGATGCCAGCTACTAAAGCCCGTCACGCATGTTCGAAGAGCCGTGTACAAATGACTGAAGGGGTCAACGCAGGCAGAATGAACATGCTGACAGCAAAAAAGTGAAAAAACGGTGGTACACGCCTGGAAAAGTGCGCGTATCATCGGCGCGATTGCGATAGAGTTGTTCATATACGTGAGTGAACAGGAGACAATGGTGAGCGAGATTGCCCAGACTGACAATTTCAACGACAAGACCAACATCAAGGTCGTCGGTGTCGGTGGAGCCGGAGGCAACGCTGTCAATCGCATGATTGCGGAGGGTCTTCAAAGCGTCGAATTTATTGCGATCAACACTGATGCAAAGGATCTGCTGCGATCCGACGCCGATGTCAAGATCTCGCTGAACGATGCCTCCAGCCGTGGTCTGGGCGCTGGCGCCGACCCGGAAAAGGGTGCCAAGGCGGCGCAGGATCACCAGTCCGACATCGAAGAGGCGCTTAAGGGCTCCGACATGGTGTTCGTCACCTGCGGTGAGGGCGGTGGCACCGGAACCGGCGCCAGCCCGATCGTGGCACGTGCGGCCCACCAGCAGGGCGCGCTGACCATCGCCGTGGTGACCCGTCCGTTCAGCTTCGAAGGTCCGCAGCGTTCCGCTTCCGCCGCGCTCGGCATCGAGAACCTGCGCAAGGAAGTCGACGCGCTGATCGTCATTCCGAACGACCGACTGCTGGAACTGTCCGACCGCACCATTGGCATCGTCGACGCGTTCAAGACCGCCGACACCGCACTGCTGGCCGGCGTGCAGGGCATCACCGACCTGATTACCTCGAATTCGTACATCCACGTTGATTTCAACGATGTCAACGCGATTCTGCGTGGTGCCGGCACCGCGCTGTTCGGCATCGGTTCCGCTCGGGGAGAGGACCGCGCCACGCAGGCCGCGGAAATCGCCATCAGCTCGCCGCTGCTGGAGGAAAGCATCGAGGGTGCGCATGGCGCACTGATCAACATCGCCGGTCCGACCGACCTGAAGCTGCAGGAAGCCGCAGCCGCGGTCGCGCTGGTGCAGAAGGCCATCCATCCGGAAGCGCAGATCATCTGGGGCCTGTCCCTGGACGACGCCTACGGCGACGAGGTGCGTGTCACCGTCATCGCGGCAGGTTTCGATGCCAATTCTAAGAAGCCCGACCAGCCGGCCGAAGAAAAGCCGGCCGCGGCCAAGGAAAACACGGTACCGCTGTCCGCGTTGTCCGCCGGCGTGCAGGCTCCCGCCCAGCAGCCGCAGCCGGTGCAGACTCCGGCGGTGCCGCAGGTGCAGCCGCTGTCCAGCTACATTCCGTCCACTCCGGACCAGAACGTCGCCTCGTTCGACCAGACCACCGAGCATGAAGTGGTTTCGGCTAACGATCCGGGCGACCTCGATATTCCGGATTTCCTGCGCTAAAGTCAACGCGTAGACGCGAAAGGAACATACATGGCAGGTTTCATGAAGAACGCGATGTCGTACTTGGGAATGTCCGACGTCGCCGAGGGCGAGGATGATTTCGAGGATGACGTCGACACCGGCGAGACCTCGTTCGATTCGGATCATTCCGTCACCCCGATGCCTTCCTCTTCGGCTTCCGCTTCCACGCCGTCCGCTCCGCGTGAGCAGTCCAACCCGTTCCAGGGGGGTAGAGTTAGCCGCATCACCACCATCCATCCGAAGACCTATGACGATGCGCAGATGGTCGGTCGCGCCATTCGTGACGGCATTCCGGTGGTGCTGAACCTGACAGGTGTGGCCGAAGCCGTGGCATACCGCATCGTCGACTTCTCCGCCGGTGTGGTGTTCGGCGTGCGCGGCTCCATCGAACGCGTCACTCCGCGCGTGTTCCTGCTGAGCCCGGCCCAAGTGAACATCAAGGTCGAGGAGCCTGAAGACAAGGGTCCGGCCCACGACCTGTTCGCCGACTGAGCCGTGTAGCACAGAGCAAGCACAAATCAGACGATTATGCCCCCACTGAAAGCGGGGGCATTTTGTTATGCGCGCTTGATACAGTGGCAACGTGATTCTCTCGATAATTGGTAGCGTCGTCCATTTTCTGGTCAACGCCTATATCCTGGTGCTGTTCGTCCGCATGATTCTCGACTGGGTGTTGGCATTGTCGCCGACGTGGCGGCCAAGCGGAATCGTGGCCTCGTTGTTCGACGCCATCTACCAGCTGACGGAGCCGCCGTTAAGGTGGTTGCGGCAGTATATTCGTCCCGTTCCGCTCGGACCGATCTATTTTGACGTCGCGTATCTTGTGCTTTATTTCGTTCTTGTGGTCATTGATTTCCTTATTTAGCACCTCTAAAAAACCGTTTTTCCGCAAAATATCTATGGTTTCGTGCTAGAGTCGAACACTGAAAGCAACAACAGTAAGGCATCAAGCCCAAAGCGAGGTGTAAGGATTTATGGCTCTGTTGACGCCGAAAGATATTAGGGAGCATACTTTCCAGACCGTAAGGTTCAAGGAAGGCTATGACGTCGATGAAGTCGATGACTTCCTCGATCAGGTAACCGAGACGGTGGAAGCCCTTGGCAAGCAGGCAGTTGCCGGCGGACAGGCCACGCAGTCTCTTGGCCCGGATGTCGCAGGACTCAATTCCAAGATTTCCGAGTTGAATGCTCAGATCCAGTCCCTGCAGCAGGAGAACGCGACGCTGAAGTCCGCCTCCGAGCAGGCAGCTGGTGCGGGAGACCAGGCCGCTCAGGCCGCTCAGGCCGCGGCCGCCAAGCTTTCCGAGGCAGAGGAAAGCAATCGTGCGCTGTCTTCCCAGAACGAGCAGCTCAAGGGGCAGATCGATCGTCTGTCCGCGCAGGTCGATCAGCTCACCGCCCAGGCAGCCGAAGCGGCCGGTCAGGCCGACCTTGGCGAGCAGCTTACCGCCGTGCAGCACGAGCGTGACACGTTCCGCGCACAGACCGAGGACCTGTCCCGTCAGCTGGCATCGGCCCAGGAGCAGGTGGTCGTGGCTCAGCGTCAGAAGGAGCAGATCGATCAGCTCACCGCAAAGCTTCAGGAAGCGCAGGACCAGGTCGCTCAGGCCCAGCAGCTCACTCAGGAGCATGCTGCCCAGTCCCAGCAGCAGGATGCCCAGGTGAAGCAGCAGGCCATGCAGATCCAGCAGCTTGCCCAGCAACTGAAGGATTCCCAGATTCGCGAGGCACAGCTGCGCGAACAGGTCGCCAAGTCCGAGCCGAGCACCGAAACCGGCAGCCTGCAGAAGATCGCAGGTGCCGCGGCAAGCGCCAATACCGAGCCGGAGCGCGCCACCGCCATGCTGACGCTGGCCATGCAGCTGCACGACCAGTACGTCGACAAGGGCAAGGCCAAGGCCAAGGAGATCACCGAAGAAAGCCAGCGCAAGTACGAAGAGATCATCGGCAGCGCCAACGACTACTCCAACCGCACTCGTTCCGAGGCTGACCAGTACTCCACCGACACCCGCGCCAACGCCGACAACTACCTGTCCGGCAAGACCCAGGATGGCGATGCCTATCTGGCACAGAAGCAGCAGGATGGCGATGCATACCTGAACCAGAAGACCGAGGAGGGCGACGCCTACCTTGCGCAGAAGACCGAGGAAGGCAATGCCTATCTGGCCGGCAAGCAGCAGGATGGCGACGCTTATCTGGAGCAGAAGCAGCAGGAAGGCGACGCCTACTTCGCGCAGAAGCAGGAAGAGGGCGACGGCTACCTGGCTCAGAAGACCCAGGACGCCGACACGTACTTCTCCGACAAGCACACCGAGGCCGACAACTACGAAGCCGAAGTGCAGAAGCGCGCCTTCGACTACGATTCGAAGACCCGTACCGCTGCCGACGACTACGCCCAGCAGGTCCGCGACAACCTCGAGACCCAGACCAAGGTCATCGAAGGCAACATCAAGGGCCTCAAGCAGTTCGAAACCGAATACCGTGCACGACTCACCGACTTCCTCGGCCAGCTCGTCAACCAGGTGTCCGATACGAACAACTACGACCAGGACCTTCAGGACAACAACGACTGAGATTAGCCTGTGTCTGACATCATGAAGAATGATCAAAGACGGCTGCGCGACCGCGTGGCCGTCTTTGCGTGTATTGCGATCGCGACGATCGCGATTGACCAGCTCACCAAGATGTGGGCTTTGTCCGCATTGGCCGATGGCCGTACCATACGCGTGATTCCCGGCCTGCTTTCGTTGACATTGGTGCGTAATCCAGGCGCCTCGCTCGGCATGGGCTCCGGCATGACGTGGCTGATTTCCCTGCTGGCGATGGCGGCCTGCGTGGCGTTGGTCGTACTTGCCGTCCGCACCATTTCCATGAAATGGACGGTGCTGTTCGCCTTCGCCTTCGCAGGAGCGTTCGGCAACCTCATCGACCGCGTCATCTACGCGGAAGGGTTCCTCAACGGCAAGGTCGTGGATTTCCTGAACTACGGATGGTCCATCGGCAACGTGGCGGACATCTTCCTCATGCTCGCGGGCGTTGCGGCGGTGCTGCTGCTGTTCCTCGGGGAACCGTTCAGCCAAAAGGACCTTGACGAGGCCAACGGCAAGACGCTTGGTGATGATGCGAACGCAACCGACGACGGGGCGAAAGCAGCATGAGCCGTCTCGTACCCGCTCCCGACGCGCTCGTCGGCAAACGATTCGACGTCGCGGTCGCCAAAATGCTTGGCATTTCCCGGGCCAAGGCGGCCGACCTCATCGAAAGCGGACAGGCGCGCGTGCTCGGCAGGGACATTTCCAAATCGTCGACCCTGCAGGCAGGCGAAACCGTAGAATTCGACATCGTCGAGGAACGGTCCGAACCGGAACCGATCGCCCATGACATGGCCGTCGTCTATGAGGACGACGATGTGGTCGTGGTGGACAAGCCGGTCGGCGTCGCCGCGCACGCATCCGTCGGATGGACCGGTCCGACGGTGCTTGGCAGCCTGATCGACAGGGGAGTGCACATCACGTCATATGGCGCGGCAGGTCGTCAAGGCATCGTGTCACGACTCGACGTGGGCACTTCGGGACTGATGCTCGTATGCAAGTCCGATCTTGCGTACGTGGAGATGCGCCGGCAGTTCGCCGAACATGAGGTCGTCAAAACATATCACGCACTCGTGCAGGGCAATCTCAAAGAAGACAAAGCCACCATCGAAGCGCCGATCGGACGCGCCAAAGTCTCCGACTTCCGCTTCTGCGTGACACCGGCCGGCAAAGAGGCCATCACGCATTGGGACGTGATGGAACGTTTCGGCGAAGCCACGCTCGTATCCGTGAACCTGGAAACCGGCCGCACCCATCAGATCCGCGTGCATTTCTCATCCATCGGGCATCCGTTGGCGGGGGACGCCATGTACGGCGCGAATCCGCAGCTGAGCGAGGCGCTTGGCCTTGAACGGCAATGGCTGCACGCCATGCAATTGGAATTCCGCCATCCGCGTACGCACGTGTGGACCACGGTGAAATCGCACTATCCCGCCGACCTGCAGCATGCGCTTGACGTGATGCGCGCACGGCACGCCGACCAGTCCCTATAAAAGTGTGGCCGGACGGCCAGAAACGACTCCACGCCGTCATGAAGCCCAGCTAAATTGGAACGCATGGCTACTTCCGCAAATTTCGTGCAACTGCATAATCACACGCATTATTCGCTGCTCGACGGCGCATCGAAAATACCGGATCTGGTCAAGCGCGCCAAGGAACTGGGCATGCCGGCCGTCGGCATCACCGACCACGGCAACATGCATGGCGCGTATGAGATGTGGAGCGCCGCGGTCAACGCCGGCATCAAGCCGATCATCGGCATCGAAGCCTATGTGACGCCGGAAACCGCACGTCAGGACCCCACCCGTGTGAGCTGGGACACCAACTGGAATCCGGATCTGGATCCGCTGCATCGCCGCCGTAACCCGGATGATGTGTCCGGCGGCGGTGTCATCACCCACCTGACCATGTGGGCAGAAAACGACGAAGGCCTCGTCAACCTCATGAAAGCCTCCACCGACGCGAACCTTGAAGGCCGAGTCATGCGCTATCCGCGTATGGATAAGGAAATCCTCGCCAAATATTCGAAAGGCATCATCGCCTCGTCCGGCTGCCCGTCGGGCATCATCCAGACTCGTCTGCGCCTGGGCCAGTTCGATGACGCGTTGCGTGCCGCCGGCGAATTCCAAGACATTTTCGGCCGCGATAATTTCTACATCGAATTCATGGACCACGGCCTGAAAATCGAAAAGCAAGTGACCGACGGGCTGCTCGACATCGCAAAAAAGCTCAACGCGCCGCTGCTGGCCACCAACGATTCCCATTACACGCGTGCCGAAGACGCCGGCGCGCAGGACGCCATGCTGTGCATCAACTCCGGCTCCACGCTGGACGAGCCGGGCCGATTCAAATTCGACGGCACCGGCTACTACATCAAATCCGCCGAGGAAATGCGCGAACTGTTCAAAGACCTTCCCGAAGCGTGCGACAACACGTTGGAGATCGCCGAACGCTGCAACGTCATGTTCGACGATCATGAAGACGGCGCGTTCATGCCGCAATTCGACTGTCCGGAAGGCTGGGACGAGACGTCGCTGTTCCTGAAGAAGGTCGAGGAAGGCCTGGAACGCCGGTACAACGGCAAGCCGTCGCTCGAAGTGCTGCGGCAGGCCGACTACGAATGCGGCGTGATCTGCCAGATGCAGTTCTGCGGCTACTTCCTCGTCGTGGCCGACTACATCAACTGGGCGAAGGCCCACGGCGTGATGGTGGGGCCGGGCCGTGGCTCCGCCGCAGGCGCCATGGTCGCGTATGCGATGGGCATCACCGAACTTGATCCGCTTGAACACGGTCTGATCTTCGAACGATTCCTCAACCCGGAACGTGTCTCACTGCCTGATATCGACGTCGACTTCGACCCGGACGGTCGTGGACGCGTGCTCGACTACGTGGGCGAGAAATACGGACGTGACAAAGTGGCGCAGTGCGTGATCTACGGCACCATCAAAACCAAGCAGGCGCTGAAGGACTCCGCCCGCATCATGGGATACGACTTCTCAGTCGGAGACAAGATCACCAAAGCCCTGCCTCCCGCACAGACCGGCGGCAAGGACATCCCGCTGCACGACATCTTCGACCCAAGCGCGAAACGATACGCGGAAGCACGCGAATTCCGCGAACTGTACGATTCCGACCCGGACGCGAAACGCATCACGGACGAGGCGATGGGCATCGAAGGTCTGATTCGTCAGACCGGTGTGCACGCCTGCGCCACCATCATGGGCAGCGAGCCGATCACCAACACGTCGCCGCTGCTGGAACGTACCGACGGCACCGTCACCACCACGCTCGAATACCATACGTGCGAAACGCTCGGTCTGGTCAAGATGGACTTCCTCGGACTTTCCAACTTGACGGTGATCCGAGACACCCTGAACAACATCGAGGCGAACGGCAAGGAACGCATCGACCATACGAAGATTCCGCTGGACGACCGCCCCACCTACGACCTGCTGTCCCGTGGCGACACGCTCGGCGTGTTCCAGCTCGATTCCGACGGCATGCGCTCGCTGCTGAAAACGTTGAAGCCGAACAACTTCAACGATATTTCCGCACTGATCGCGCTGTACCGTCCAGGTCCGATGGATATGGATTCGCACACCAACTATGCGAAGCGCAAGAACGGTCTGCAGAAGATTACGCCAATCCACCCCGAAGTGGCCGAACCGCTTAAGGAAGTGCTCGACGAGACCTACGGTCTGATCGTCTACCAGGAGCAGGTGCAGTCCGCGGCGCGAATTCTCGCCGGCTATTCGCTGGGCAAGGCAGACGTGCTGCGTCGAGCGATGGGCAAGAAGAAGCCGGAAGTGCTGGCCAAGGAGAAGATTCCGTTCTTCGCCGGCATGAAGGAGCATGGATATTCCGAAGAGGCCGCGCAGGCCGTGTGGGACATCCTCGTGCCGTTCTCCGGCTACGCGTTCAACAAGGCGCATTCGGCCGCATACGGTTTGATTTCCTACTGGACCGCGTATCTGAAAACGCATTATCCGGTGGAGTTCATGGCCGCCCTGCTGCAAGGCGCCAGCACGAACAAAGACAAGACCGCGCTGTACCTGGGCGAGGCGCGACGCATGGGCATCCAGGTGCTTTCTCCGGACGTGAACGAGTCGGTGTATGAGTATTCGGCAGTCGGCGACGTCGTGCGATTCGGCCTCGGCGCCATCCGCAACGTCGGCAAGAACGCGGTCGATGCGATCATCGCGGAACGTGAGAACGGCCACGGCAAGTACGTGAACTTCACCGATTTCATCAAACGCGTGCCGTTGGAGGCGCTGAACAGGCGATTGGTGGAATCGCTGATCAAGGCCGGCGCGTTCGACTCGATCGACCCGAACCGTCGTGCGCTGTTCACCATCCACGAAACGGCCATCAATTCGGTCGTCGGCCTGAAACGCAAGCAGGCGGAAGGCCAGTTTGACCTGTTCGCCGACCTGGACGATTCCAAAGAGAACGATTCCGCCATGGGAGACGCCATGGTGCAGGTGCCCGACGTGGAGGAGTGGGACAAGAAAACCAAGCTCAACTTCGAACGTGAGATGCTTGGCCTGTACGTGTCCGACCATCCGTTGAGCGGCATGCAGTCGATTCTGGTGTCGTTGCGCGAAATGTCGATAGCGCACCTGATCGACCGCGCGGGAAGCATGCCGGACGGCCAGCAGGTGACGATTGCGGGCCTGATCACGAACGTGGACCGCCGCGTGTCGAAAAAGGGCAATCCGTGGGCCATCGTAACCGTCGAGGATCTGGAAAGTTCCATCCAATGCATGTTCTTCGGCAAGGTGTACGAGGCCGCCGCGCCCGAGCTCGCCGTCGACACCGTGGTACAGATCCGCGGCCAGGTGGAGAAGCGCGATGAGACAGTGAGCATGCGCGCCACCGAATTCACCGTGCCGACGTTGGAGGCGCAGGATGAACGTCCGCTGACGATTGTGCTGCCGCCGATCGCGCTCGACCAGTCGCATGTGCGGCGGCTCGGGCAGATTCTGACCAGCCATCCCGGCCCGTGCGAGGTGAAACTGGCGTTGATGGACGACAAAGGCAACGCCAAGGTGCTGACGTTCGGAGACCGGTTCCGCGTCAAACGCGACACGTCGCTGTTCGCCGAAATCAAGATTCTCTTCGGACCGAGCTCGCTTCCGTTGGCCTGAGCGGTTTGACTTGAACGGTTTGACCTGAACAGGTTTTTGATTGCCGGCCGATGCTGAATGGCGTCGACCGGCATATATTTTTCGCGGAAATCGGCATGGCATGGAAAACGGCGGATCTGCGTGTCTCACAATGCGGCTGAATGTGAGACGACGGGACGTTCTCGTGACTTGGCGTTGTTACCATGGGGCGTTATGAGCGAAGAAAACTATATGCGAATCATTGACCTGCGCGGCAAGAAGCTGACTCGAGCTGAAATGCTGGAAGCCATGCCCCGCGCCGAGATGGGCACCAACGAGGCCACTGAGCTCGTACAGCCGATTCTCGATGATGTGAAGGCCCGCGGCGCTGCGGCCCTGCGTGACTTCGCGGAGAAGTTCGACCATATCCGTCCCGAGCATCTGCGTGTGCCGGTCGAGGCCATGAAGGCCGCCGTCGACGAGCTCGATCCGGAAGTGCGCGCCGCCATCGAGGAATCCGTGCGCCGCTGCCGCGCCGTATCCGCATCCCAGGTGCCGGCCCCGTTCCACACCGACCTGGCCGAAGGCGCGCGCGTCGCCGAACGTTGGATTCCGGTGCAGCGCGTCGGCCTGTACGTGCCGGGAGGCAAGGCCGTCTACCCGAGCTCCGTCATCATGAACGTGGTGCCGGCGCAGGCCGCAGGCGTCGAATCGCTGGCCATCGCCACCCCGCCGAGCCGCAGCAACTCCGACGGCCTGCCGGACAAGACCATCCTCGCCACCTGCGCCATCCTCGGCGTGGACGAGGTGTACGCGGTCGGCGGCGCTCAGGCCATCGCCATGTTCGCTTACGGCGCCAAGGGCTCCGAACCGCAGGACGGCGAGATTCTGTGCGATCCGGTGGACAAGATCACCGGCCCGGGCAACATCTTCGTCGCCACCGCCAAGCGCATGGTCTCCGGCATCGTCGGCATCGACGCCGTCGCCGGTCCGACCGAAATCGCCATCATCGCCGACAAGGGCGCCAACCCAAGCTGGCTCGCCGCCGATCTGATCGGCCAGGCCGAACATGACGAGCTCGCCGGTTCCGTGCTTATCACCGACAGCGAAGACATCGCCGACAAGGTGCAGGAAAGCCTCAAGTACCGCGTGCCTCGCACCGAGCACGCCGAGCGCGTCAACACGTCGCTGCGCGGCCGCCAGTCCGGCATCATCCTCACAGACGGCATCGAACAGTCCATCGACGCGGCCAACGCGTACGCGGCCGAACACCTTGAAGTGCAGACCGCTGATCCGGATGCCGTGATCGCCAAGATCCGCAACGCCGGCGCCATCTTCCGTGGCCCGTACTCCCCGGTTCCGCTGGGCGACTACATGTCCGGTTCCAACCACGTGCTGCCGACCTCCGGCACCGCGCGCTTCGCCGCCGGCCTCGGCGTGCACACCTTCATGAAGCCGGTCGAAGTCATCGAATACGACGAGCAGGGACTGAAGACCCTCGCCGCCCGTGTGAACGCCTTCGCCGTCTCCGAAGATCTGCCGGCACACGGCGAATGCGTGCTGAGCCGCTTCATCGACGACCCGTACAACAAGGCGACCATCAAGGAACAGGAAGAGCAGGCCGGCCTCCGATGAGCGAGACTTCCAGCAACGCGATTCCGGCATATCTGCCGCTGCGCAACGACCTGATTGGCGAAGAACCGTACGGCGCGCCGCAGCTCGACGTGCCGGTGTGCCTCAACGTCAACGAGAATCCGTACGCGCCCGAACCGGCCGTGGTGGAAACCATCGCCCAGCGTGTCAAGGAGATCGCCCCGACGCTCAACCGTTATCCGGACCGCGAGCACATCGAACTGCGCAAGGCGTTCTCCACATATCTGGAACGCGAATCGGGCGTGAAGCTCAGCGTCGACCAGTTGTGGGGCGCCAACGGCTCCAACGAAATCATGCTGCAGCTGTTCCAGGCGTTCGGCGGCCCTGGCCGCATCGCGCTCGGCTGCGATCCGACGTACTCCATGTATCCGGAATACGCGCGCGACACGTTCACCACGTGGAAGCTTGCGCACCGCAACGCCGACTTCACGCTTGACGTGGACGCCACCATCAAGGCGATCGAAGACGTCAAGCCGGCCATGATCGTGCTCACCAGCCCGAACAATCCGACCGGCACCCCGCTCAAGCCGGAAAATCTGAAGCGCGTGCTCGAAGCCGCCCGTACCGCCGAAGTGGCAGGCGCCGCCGAAGGCGTGCATCCGGTGGTCGTGGTGGACGAGGCGTACATCGAATTCCGAGATCCGGGCACGCCCACCGCGCTGGAACTCATCGGCGAATACGAAAACCTCGCCGTCAGCCGCACCATGAGCAAGGCGTTTGCCTTCGCCGGCGCACGCGTCGGCTACCTGGCCGCCAACAAGGGCATCATCGACTGCGTGCGCATCGTGCGCATGCCGTACCACCTGTCCGCCGTCACCCAGGCCGCCGCCCTCGCCGCGTTCGAACACACCGATGAACAGCTGAGCCGCGTGGCGCACCTGCGCGAAACCCGTAACGCCACCTCCGCATGGCTCAAGGAGCAGACCTACAAGGGCCAGCCGCTCGAAGTGGCCGAAACCCAGTCGAACTTCATTCTCTTCGGCGGCCATTTCGACGACCGCGACCGCATCTTCGACGAACTGTTGAAGCGCGGCGTGCTCATCCGCGTCGTCGGTCCGGAAGGCTGGATGCGAGTGTGCATGGGCACCGACGAGGAAATGGCACGGTTCCGTGAGGCGTTGGTCGAAGTGCTGCGCATCGTGGAACAGGGCTGAACAAGCCGGAACGCAAGCTGGGATACTGTCCGGAACGGAAGTTCGTGACAGTATCCGGCAATAAGCTTGAAACAGAACAGAATCGCGGTGGCTGCGGAAGACGCAACCACCGCAATCGCAATATCGTAGCTGTAATATCGCAACTGCAACATCGCAAAAGGAGTCGCAACATGGCACGTACTGCAACCATCGTTCGTGAAACCAGCGAATCCAAGGTGGAGCTGAGTCTCAACCTCGACGGAACCGGCAAAACCGACATCGACACATCCGTGCCGTTCTACAATCACATGATGACGGCGCTCGGCAAGCATTCGCTGATCGACCTGAAAATCAAAGCCACCGGGGACACCGACATCGACGCGCACCACACCGTCGAAGACATCGCCATCGTATTCGGCGAGGCTCTGAAGCAGGCCCTCGGAGACAAGCGTGGCATCCGCCGTTTCGCCGACGCCACCGTGCCGCTCGACGAGGCACTCGCCAAAGCCGTCGTCGACATTTCCGGACGCCCGTACTGCGTGTGCACCGGAGAGCCGGAAGGCTTCGAATACTGCATGATTGGCGGGCATTTTACCGGTTCGCTCGTTCGCCACGTCATGGAATCCATCGCCATGCATGCCGGCATCTGCCTGCACCTGCACGTGATTTCCGGCCGCGACCCGCACCACATCGCCGAAGCCGAATTCAAGGCTTTGGCCCGCGCATTGCGTTTCGCCATCGAACCCGATCCGCGCGTCGACGGCATTCCCAGCACGAAGGGCGCGCTGTGATGTCCGACGACAAGGACGATTTGAACGGTTTCGACGGCTTGGGGAAGACCAACGACGACGGCATGCATTTCAGCGAAGAGGAGCTGGAAGCGGCCATGGCCGGCTTCGAAAAGGAATTCCAGGACGAGGAAGCTGCCCAACAGAACGATGCTCCCGCGCAGGTGCCATTCGATCAGCCGGATGAGACGGTTAATTCCGATGCGTCTTCCGACGAATCGCAGGACGGCCTGCAATCGAAGGAAGCCGACGCGGTACTGTCCGAAGCCGAGAACTCGCTGTCATTCGACGACGAGTTGCAGGGACTGCTGGGCAACCGTGCGAAAGTCGCGGTGATCATCACCCGACTTGCCTCCGCACGCCTGTTCGCCGCGTTCTGCCAACTGTCCGACATCTCCGCGCAATGCCTCGCCTCACCGCAAGGCGCGGTCGCTGTATTACGCAATCTCGACGGCGATGGCCCGGAAGCGGCCATCAAAGATCTGACCACCGTGGTCTCCGGCATGCCTGCCGTCCTCGCGATCAACCGTGCGGACAAGCTCGAGGCGACGATGTACCTGCAAGGCAAGGTCGGCCAGACGTTCGCGCCACCGGTGCTGCTCACCTCCACCGCGCCGTTCGTCGAAGACCTGCTGCTGGGCATCACCGACGTTCAGGGGGTGCGTGATTCCGGCGTGGAAACCGTCGATTCCGCAAGCCTGACCCGTGATGACGCCATGAAGATCCTCGCCGAGCACACGCGATTCGGTCGTGGTTCGTCAAGCATCGAATAAGTTTTTCCCCGAAGGATGGATTCTTCGGCAAGCAAAAGAAGGAGAGCGCCCATGACTTCCGTGGTGGTGTTCGATTACGGTTTCGGCAACGTGCGTTCCATGGTGCGCGCGCTGGCCAATCTCGACCTCGACGTGACCCTCACGTCCGACCATCGTCAGGCTCTGGAAGCCGACGGACTGGTGGTGCCGGGTGTGGGCGCGTTCGGCGCATGCATGGAAGGACTGAAAAGCGTCGGCGGAGACAGGGTCATCAAAGACCGTCTGCGCGCCGGCCGCCCGGTGCTCGGCGTCTGCGTGGGCGAGCAGATCATGTTCGAACGTGGCATGGAACATGGCGACGGCACGCCCGGTCTCGGTCTGATCAAGGGCGATGTCGAGCTGCTCGACGCCGACGTGGTGCCGCACATGGGTTGGAACACCGTCGAAGCGCCGGAAGGTTCCGTGCTGCTCAAGGGCGTGGAGAACGAACGATTCTATTTCGTGCACTCCTTTGCCGCGATGAGCGCTTCGCCTGCCGACACCTCCGCCGACCAGCTGGACTTCGGCGACGCGGAAGAGCATGTGACGTGGTGCACCTACGGGCGCAGCCGATTCGTGGCCGCCTACGAACGTGGACCGTTGTTCGCCACGCAGTTCCATCCGGAGAAATCCGCCGAAGCCGGCGCGCAGCTGCTGCGTAACTGGGTTGCGACGTTCTGAACGCGGATTCGCGCAAGGCAATCGCAACAATCGCAAAATCGTAAATTCAAATCGGTAATCGCAAGATCCGTTGAACGGCCGAAAACCGTTCAACGCAACGAAAGGTATGACATGTCTTTGACGCTGCTTCCCGCCGTCGACGTCCGTGATGGCAAGGCCGTGCGCCTGCGCCAAGGCGAATCCGGCTCCGAAACCGACTACGGCTCCCCGCTGGAAGCCGCCCGCACGTGGGTGGAATCGGGTGCGGAATGGATCCACCTCGTCGATCTCGACGCCGCATTCGGCACCGGCAACAACCGTGACCAGCTGCGCGCCATCGTCAAGGAACTGGGCGACAAGGTCAACATCGAAATGTCCGGCGGCGTGCGCGACGACGCCTCGCTCGACGCGGCGCTCGAAGCCGGCGCGGCCCGCGTGAACATCGGCACCGCGGCTCTGGAGAACCCCGACTGGACCGCTTCCGTCATCAAGAAGTACGGCGACCGTGTGGCCGTCGGCCTTGACGTGCGCGGCCACACCCTCGCGGCCCGCGGCTGGGTGAAGGAAGGTGGCGACCTGTTCGAGACCATGAAGTTCCTCGACTCCGTCGGCTGCTCCCGTTACGTGGTCACCGACGTGGCACGCGACGGCATGATGAGCGGCCCGAACATCGAGCTGCTGCGCGAAGTGGCGTCCCGCACCGACGCGAAGGTCACCGCATCCGGTGGCATCTCCAAGCTCGACGACCTGCGCAACATCAAGGAGCTCGCCGAACTGGGCGTGGACGCCGCGATTCTCGGCAAATCGCTGTACGCGCGCGCCTTCACGCTGGAGGAAGCCCTCGAAGTCGCACGCTGACATGTCGCGACACGGCATGTGTTAACGACGTTCGTAACATGCGCATGGAACGATTGGACACTATGGATAAACAGCAAGAGTTTGCTTTGCGCACGGTCGAGGAACGCGACGTGCGCTTCATTCGTCTATGGTTCACGGATGTGTTGGGAACACTGAAGTCCGTGGCCATCGCGCCGGCGGAACTGGAAGCCGCATTCGAGGAAGGGCTCGGATTCGACGGTTCCGCCGTGGAAGGCCTCACCCGCGTGTCCGAAGACGATATGATCGTCAAGCCCGATCCGTCGACGTTCCAGATTCTTCCGTGGCGCGGAGGCCCGCAGGGCACCGCGCGCATGTTCTGCGACGTGCTCACGCCTGATGGTGAGCCGTCCTTGGGTGACCCGCGCCACGTGCTCAAGCAAGCGCTGGCCAAGGCCAAGGAGAAGGGTTTCACCTTCTACGTGCATCCGGAGATTGAATTCTATCTGTTTGAAAAGCAGGATGACTGGGCGCAGACTCCGAAGCCGATCGATGAGGGCGGCTACTTCGACCATGTGCCGCGCAGCCCCGGCATGGACTTCCGCCGCGCCACCGTCAACATGCTCGAGCAGATGGGCATCTCGGTGGAGTACTCGCACCACGAGGCGGGGCCAGGCCAGAACGAGATCGATCTGCGATATGCGGACGCGCTCACCACGGCCGACAACATCATGACCTTCCGCACCGTCGTCAAGGAGATTTCGCTGGAGCGAGGCATCCATGCCAGCTTCATGCCGAAGCCTCTCGCTGACGCTCCGGGCTCCGGCATGCACACGCACTTGAGCCTGTTCGAAGGTGACGCCAACGCGTTCTACGAGGCCGGGCAGGAATTCAACATGTCCGTCACCGCACGACAGTTCGCGGCCGGCATCCTGTACCACGCGGCCGAGATCTGCGCGGTCACCGACCAGTACGTCAACTCCTACAAGAGGCTGTGGGGCGGTGCCGAGGCGCCGAGCTATATCTGCTGGGGCCACAACAATCGCTCCGCGTTGCTGCGCATCCCGCAGTACAAGCCCGGCAAAGGCAATTCCGCACGTATGGAATTCCGCGCACTCGACCCGGTCGCCAATCCGTACCTCGCGTATTCCGTGCTGCTCGCAGCCGGTCTCGACGGCATCGACAAGCAAATGCAGCTGGGCGAGCCCACCAGCGACGACGTGTGGGAGCTCACCGACGCCGAGCGTCAGGCCATGGGCATCCAGCCGTTGCCGGAATCGCTTGATGAGGCGCTGAAGATCATGGAGAAATCCGATTTCGTCGCGAGCGTCCTCGGCGAGCACGCGTTCGAATACTTCCTGCGCAACAAGCGTCAGGAGTGGAACGAGTATCGTCGACAGGTCACGCCGTTCGAACTGAAGAAGTATCTGCCGAAGCTGTGATTGCGTAATCGCAGGTTAGTGCATAAACGACATCGAAGGGGCCGTCATCCGGGTTGATTTCCAGATGACGGCCCCTTCGGTGTCGTTTATGCGGAGCTGGGATTAGGCTTCTTGTTGAGATGGAAGCCGCGTCGACTACACCACAGTGCCACTGCTGGGTTCGAAATCCTTCTCGAACAGTACGGTGTCATCGCCTTCAATGGTGAGCTTCACAGAGGTCCGCTCATCATCCAGCTCATAAGCGTAGATAGAGGTGGCCAGCACATCCGCTTGGGCTCTGAGAATCAAGCCAGAGTCGTCGCCGTACAGATAATCCTGGTCAAGCGTCTCGGTTCCCTGTCGTGCATTGACGCTCGCATGGTATGAGAATGTTTCATACGTGGAAGTGTTCTCAAGGTACCAGGAAATGCGGGCCACCATAAGTGGTTCGTCTTCATCATTCTGCTGTATCTCAAGAGAGTCCAATCGGAAATGAAGTATGGTACCGTTCAATTCTTCAACGCGTCCGTCTTCGACGAACGCCGCTTTATCGACCTTCGGTGCTTCCGGCACGTCGGAATAGTCGATTCTGGTCAGTGTCTCGTTGCTGCCATCGAAGGCGAACGCGGAACGAACCAGATTCTTGTGTCTGAAATTGCTTACCTGCATGGCGATGGGAGTCTGCATGTCGGAAAGTACATGATAGCTGACTTTTTCGGATGTTTCACCTGATTTGATTTTCTTGCTGGCCAGATCAAGATTCCCGTTGTATCCCGTCACCACCGCTTTTCGTAACTCTATGCCGTTCTGTGTGACGATGGAATCGGCCACGGCGTTGGGGTAAATCGCGCGCCGGCTCAGATTCCTGCATCCATAGGTCACTTTCACCGTCGGCTGTCCGTTGATGTCAGTTGGTCCGACTTCCATGTTCTTGATGGTGACGGTGAGCGCCATCCCACCGTATGAGTACAGATTGCCGCTGGTTTCGTTGATGGTCTTCTGTTCGGAGAGCTGCTCATATTTTTCGGTGTTCGGATCAAGTCTGTCCGCTATTGAGTCCAGTCCGCCGTGGCTGACGATTGTGCCGACGAGGTTCATCGCGATGATCGTCAGCACTGCGATGGCGATGATGATTATCGGTATTCTTGATTTTCTTGTGCGTGTCGTTCGGCTGATTGGTGTCTGTCGGTTGACGAGCGCCTGTTGTGGTGTGTGACGGGGCTCCTGTGGGGGTGTGGGGGTGCGTTGGGGTGTCTGCTGTTGTTTGGCGTAGCGCTGCTGTTCGTATGCTTCGCGTTGTGCATGCTCGCGGTCCACGTTGCTGGATAGTTTTTCGGCGTTTTTGCCGGGGTCGATGTAATCGGCTCCCTTGAATGGGTCGATGTAGTTGTCATTGTTGAGCAGGCCCATGAGGCTCCTTCGGTTCATTCCTTCCTAGAGGTATTCTACCGGAATTTTTCCGAAATATCAGTCTCGTGGATTGCCGAACATCGAATTGTAGATGATCGCGAAATTGCGGTTGCCGTACGTCGAGCACGCGTCGCCTTCGCCTGCGCCGGCCTTCAGCGCGGCCTCGTTCGGCTGGTAGGGCGTGTAGATGTACAGCAGCGCGGTCGCCTTGTTCTCGATGTAGACGTCGCTGCCGCCGCAGCCTGCGTTCGGATTGTATCGTACGTAGTTGAGAGCGCCGGCATGGTACGCGTATTGCGATTCGTGGCGCACGTAGTACTGGTATCGCTTCGCCGCCCCGTACACCTGGTTGAAGAATCCGGCGTATTTCGCATCGCAGTTCGCGTCGTCCGGACAGCTCAGGCCCATTGCAGATTTGAATTGAAAATCGCTTGGATCGGTGGCGGTGAGCAGATGCTGCTCCTTCTGCAGTACGGTGAGCAGCACCTTCTGGCTGATGCCGCATGCGTTGCCCGCCTTATAGATGATGGCTGCCGCGCTTTCGTTCTGTCCGCCCTTATACGCTTGGCAATATTCGTCCGCCGCTTGCGATTGCGTGGTGAACGTCATGGTCTTCAGACACTTGTCGCCGGTGCACGTCGCGCCCTGCTGGTCGAGGATGGTCTGCACCTGCCGCTCGCTTAACGCGTTGCCGTTGAAGAACGCGCCGTCGGATATGATGTTGCCCGGGTTGAAATCGTACAGCGATCGCATCTCGCTCTGCGCCGCTTTCGCCTCACTGACCTGCACACGCCAGCCGACAAAGCGGATTAGGCCCGCAATGATGGCTATCGCCGCGACCGTCGCCACCAATGTAGTGGCGATCATGCCGATGCGTTGCTTGAGGCTCGCCTTGTTCCATGTATTGCGCAGTTTTCTGCGCAGATTCTTTGGAACAAGGGATTTGCGGTTGCCCGTCTTGCGATTGCTTGTTTTGCGGTTGCGTGACCTGTTTCCGCCGGTTTTCCCGCCGCTGTTTCCGCTCCGATTGGTTTTGCGTGTCATCTTGCGTGTCATCGGTACCGTATTGTATCGCGCGCGGTTTATCCTTTCCTGAAGAAAGTAAATCGTCAATCGATTGACGTAAGCGATGCTAAACAAATCGAAATATCGGGAAACGAATAGGGGAATGCGAACGGAAGCGGAGAGCGGAAAAGTGCGAATCGACAAGGAACGGTTCTTCAATCTGCCGGTGGTGATTCTCATCGCATCGAGTTTCATGCTTGGCATGAGTGAATTCATCGTGGTGGGCATCCTGCCTGATATCGCCACCGATTTGAAGGTGTCGGAGGTGACGGTCGGCAATCTGGTGTCGTTGTTCGCGTTCGTGTACGCGCCCGTCACGCCGCTCGGCTCGGCGCTGTCGGCGCGGTTCCCGCGATTCGCCACTCATCTGACGCTGATCGGCATATTCCTTGCCGGTAATCTCCTGTGCGCGTTCGCACCCAATTACGCGGTGCTGGTGGTGGCGCGCATCATGATCGCGTTGGTGTCCGGCACTTTGGTGGCCGTGGCCATGACGTATGCGCCCGACGTGACGACGGACAAATTCCGCACGAAATTCATCGCATGGGTGTTCTCCGGCTTCTCCATCGCATCCGTGGTCGGCGTGCCGGTCGGCACATGGGTGGCCAACACGTTCGGCTGGCGTTGGGCGTTCCATATCATTAACGTGCTCACCATTATGCTCATCGTCGGTATGGTCGTGGCGCTGCCGCGCAACAGCCACATCGTGAAAATCGGCTTCCTGCCGCAGTTCCGCCTGTTCTTCGACCGTCGTATCCAGCTTGGTGTGCTCACCGTGGTGTTCGGCGCGGCCGCCAGCTATGTCTTCTACACGTATCTGACGCCGATCATGCGCGACGAAGTTCATGTGCCGGAACAGTACCTGAGCGTCGGACTGGTGATCTTCGGCGCGGCCTGCCTGTGGAGCAACCTGTATGGCGGCAAGCTCGCGGACCGGGGCAGGGGAGTGGAGCCGCTGACGCACATCCGTCCCATCTACTGCGCGCACGCGGTGCTTATGGCGTCGCTCGTCGTGGCGCATTGGGTGCCGGTATACGGCGCGTTGCTGCTCGTGGTACTCGGCATGTTCATGTATCTGCAGATTACATGTCGCGTTTTCCGGCTTCCGCATGATTCCGCCGTTTCCCCAGTATTTCCAACGGTTCCCGCATGGTTTGCATATCACTGCAAATCACTCCAAATCACTGCAATTACCGCAAGGATGTGGGCAAAATGTGGGCACGGATGGGCACGGCTTACCAGATCATTGGCAGTCCGAGGCATTGGCGCGCCCACCGTTCCACGGCCAGATTCTCCTCGGCGTCGCCAAGCAGCAGGAGGAATCCGGCGTTCTTTCCGAGCGAAGCGGGTTCCAGCTTCTTGATCACACCACGCTCCTGAAGGAACAGCCAAGCGTTGCTGATGTTCGTCTTGACTGTGTTCTCGCGCTTCTTCATCTCTTTATCGGCATTCTCGCCCATGGACTGCTCCGGCGTGAGCAGAATCATTCCGTATGCGTCGGCGATGGCGCGCCAGCCGAGCGTGTAGTAGCGGCATGGCGCGTTGACCTTGCGCAGTTTCTCCGGCGGCTGGTTGCGTTCGCGGTCCCAGTCGTAGGTCATGGAGCACATGAAGGAGATTGCGAGTTGCGCAGTGGTATAGCAGGTCAGGTTGTCTCCGCGCTTCTTGGCGAGGCGTCCGGTGCGGTTTAGGTCGTAAAGGGCTTGCGTGTTCTGGTATCCCATGTCTTCCATGTCTTTCCCTCCATGCTTTGCCTTAGAATGGTGCATGGAGAATCTAGCTGGTTTTCCGTCGCCCCGATTTGCTCTGGTCAGCGTCGGGGCTTTTTCGTTTATAACTGCATTATAATTGCACTCGAAAGTATAAGTCAAATTGCACAGCGAGTAAAATTGCAAAAGGGAAAATAGAGACGTTCGGTGCAATCGCAATTGCACATATATAAGACTCTACAAGTTTTAACATTCTTTTTATAAGGCAGCAATATAAAAAGCCCCACAAATGTGGGGCTTCGATCTATGCTTATTTGAGGTCTGCATCACCGTCTGCCGGACAATGCGCCATCTCCTCTCCGTCGACGGTAAGGGCCAATGTCCAAGTGAGGTTCCCTTCCTTCTGGTGAATCATCGTGTCTGGAATATTGGTCTCGAATACGGGTTGGTCGTCTGACGTGGTCCAACCTGGGTATGTGTTGCTCTCGTTGGTTTTTAGGTTTGTTATCTCACGCTTTGTTCCTTCTGTGGCTAGATAATCAGCAAGGTTTATCTGATACCAAGTGCCGTCGTCTCCGGGATTCTTGATGAGGAACGTGTAAGCGTAAAACTGCGAGGCCGCCAAATCCTTGACTTTATCGTAACCGTCAATCGAGATTCCAAGATATTGTCCTGTGGTTTCCAATCTGGCGGACGGCATCAATTCGGAATCGCCATCGCATGAGCCGGACAGTCCGCTTGCGATTGGCGTTCCGTCTTCTCCGTTATCAGAGTCACCGCCTGCATATTCCTGCGAATCAGTCTGATTGTCTGAATTCGTTGCCTGTTCTTCGTCGGTTGTGTCGTTCTCGCCGCACGCCACCATTGTCATCACCAGCATTGCGGCCAGCGTTGCAGCTATCGTCTTCTTCATATATAAGACTTCCCTTCTCCAAGTCGTAAAATATTACGCACATTTTACGCCGGCGTGATGGTTCGCCGGTAATCCTCCAACACCTGCGTGGTCACGTTGAGCTCGTCTGCGATCTGCCATTCGTACTCGTACATGCGTTCGAGCAGTGCGAGCTCGGCAGGGTTGACGAGCGTGAGGGCGGTCTGCGTTCGCGCCCGTCGCTCCAGTTTCGAACTATCGTTCGCGCAGCCGGTGTCGCCATGCCGCCAGTGCAGGAGTTCGTGCACTAGTGTGCAGCGTTTCGCCGTGTAGGTGAGCCGTCGGTCTATGAGGATGACGCGGTTTTCGTTGTCGTAGCAGCCCCATAGTCCGTCCGGCAGTATGGTGCTGGATACGGTGACGGGCAGGCCGATGATGGCGCGGCGCATGGCCCCGTACGTCATGCGCCGGTCGATCGGCAGGTCAGGCAGGCTCGTCGTAATCCGGCCCAGCCTCTCCATCGATCGCCTCCTGCTTGCCAGCGTCGTTATAGGCGGCAAGACCATAACCGCCTGCCTGCGCCTTCCTCTCGGCGGCTTCGACCGCGTGACGCTGAGAGTTCATCACGATATCGCCAGGAGAGATTCCTGTCACTTGGCTGATGCGTTCCAGATCTCCGATATTCAGAGGGCGGCTAAGGTTCGCGTGCTTGTACCAGTAGTCGCGGCTGAAGCCACAGGCCTTGGCGAAATCGGCGACAGTCATACCGCTGGCTTTTTGGAGTCTGATGCACTCGCGCATGATCTGTGTGGCGAGTGGTGTCATTTCGTTTGCTTTGCTTCCCATGTCTCCAGTATAGCCAATTAAATACCAACTTGTGCGCGAATTGTGAAGATGTATGCAATTGAAGACATGAATGTAGTTAATTAAATACACTATGAAATGTCGAAAGGAAAACCGAGATGTTGAGCACCAAGAAGACCAAGACCCCCGACCACTACCCATGCGGCCACATGCGCGGCCCCGGCTGGCACGACTGGCGCGCATGCCTCACCCACCAAGGCGTCGAGGAGACTGAATGGCCGGTCTGATAGACACGTCAAGCAGGAACCTCGCCGCCGAACTGGTCAGACACCGCAAGACGCGCGGAGACTTGGCGAAGGCATGGGGCTGCGCGCTCAACACCGTCGATAGGCGGCTTGACGGTAGCATTCCGCTGACAATCAAGGAAATCGAAGAAGCCGCTCCGGTGTTCGATATGGACTCAACGCAACTCTTAATGCTCCTTATCCAGCCGATTGACAGCATCAAACAATTCAAAGCCTGAAAACCACACCAAAGGAGCACTGATGTACATAAAGACCTACAACAAAGACCTGCGCAAGGCCTGCGTCGAAGCGATATTCAGCGAATTTGAGAACCAGGGCGACGCCATCCGTCCGGCCTATGCCGACGGGTGGGACGAAATCGAAGCAAGGCGTTCGCTCGGTCACATCGTCGGATACGTCGACCTCGACGTGCCCGATCTCGTGGACGTCATCATCGACACGATCGTCAAGGAAGCGCAGAAATGACCAGCCAACTACTCAATCCGCCGAAACCGCCGACACTCCACGAGACCGGATGCCTGCTGCTCGCATCAAGCGGCTTCTACATCCGCCTCCATGAGGACGGCAGCGCCAGCCTCGTGGACGGCATCCAAGACGTCACCCTCGCTGACTTCACATCAGCGGAAATCGAAGACATCGCCTACGGGCTCAACAACAAGGTGGGAAACACACGATGAGCTGGATGGACGACGGCGGATTCGATATGCAGGCCTTCACCGCCCAGGACGGCAGACCGATGGCTCGAATGAGCTTCCGCACATCGACCGGCCAATACTACTTCAACTTCACTAAGACCGAAGTGCAGCGCGTCCGACGCGAATGCAATCGAATCCTCAAGGAAATGGAAGCAAGCAAATGACCAGCCATGACCAACTGCACGACAGCGGACAGGCAGGAAACACGAAACCGAACTACACGCTCCGCCGCGTCAAGACCCTGCTCGCCATCATCGCCTGCACCGCATCGGCGACACTGCTTTTCACTTGGCGGACGGCGGACTCACAGACCGCCACCGTCCTCGTCAGCATCATCTACATTCTGACCGTCCTATGGCTGACCGTGCGGTTCGCGCCACGCGACTAAAGACTTCCCACCAGCCGACAGTCCAACAAACAAACCAATTAGGGACGTTTTCGTGGACATCCACGTTCACCATGTCGGCTGGCGGGGAACACATCTTGCTTCACATACACTGTCGGCGCACTCGGCTGGGCGACGGTTCGCCCGTCCACGGATTCCAATCTTCTCCTGTCTAAATCTATGCAGGCACTCCGGTGCTTGCGGGTCCTTTCTTACTATGCCTGACTGCTTCAATCACAGTCGGCCACGCCACCGGCCGTGAACGCGTTCAGGTCGCGTTCCAACGGTCAAAGGGGCGTTCGGAATCCCGGACGGCATCGGTCCGACCCCGATGCCAGCCACTCAGCCCCATCCACTCGTCAGGACGGGGCACACAACCTCAACAAGCAAAGGAAAACACAGCATGGACGAAAACAAACCACAGGCGGCAACATGGGTGCTCTGCGTCGGCATCGACCCCGACAACCAGGAATCCGACCCCGTACCCATCTGCAAACTCGACATGCCGCTGGACGGTGGCCTGATCAGCGTCACCCTGCCCGGTGACAGACTTGGCGAACACACCGCGCTTGCCGCCCGAATCGCATGCCAGGCCATCGACAAGGCGCTCAAACGTCACATCGAACGCAGCGGCGGCGACGCCGTGGAAATGCTCGACGGCCTCCACATCGACCCGATGGGCGACATTCGGGACGCCCGGTCATGACCGACCTGCTCACGCCAGCTGAACTTGCCGTCATGCTCGGTATGAGCGTGCGCACCCTTGCCAACTGGCGGAGTACCGGCAAGGGCCCGCCATACGTGAAAATCGGCGTGGAACCGCCAGAAGGCCATCAGGACAGGCGCAAAGTCAGATACCAACGTCAAATCGCGGAACAGTGGGCTTCGGCGCACAAGTACCGAAGGACGGTGGCGAGATGAAAAACGGCATGTTCGTTCCAGTGACACGACTTAAAAGCAGTCCATGCGTCAAGAGCGACGGGAAAGCACACGTCGACACCGGCAAACCGACACTCACACAGCAAGGAATCGACGTGGACGGGTTCATCCACGAAAACAGGCGATTGATTGAAAAACTTAGAAAGGGAACACGTTGAAACACGAATACACGGACGGCGAACTCGCCGAACTGAAAAGCATCTATGACGAATCGGGCGAAGCCGGCCTCAGCATCACCGAAATGCGGGCATTGCGCAAGGCCGGACTCCTCACGAAGGATCCGCCGGCGAAACCGGAGGAACCGTCGAAACGCGATCTCATCCTCGCGCACTGCAAAAACCGCATCGACCAAGGCCAGCCGTTCGATGGCAAGGAAACAGCCGAAACGCTCGGCATGAGCCAGAAAACAGTCGGCAACATTCTCAGCCAACTCCGCAAGGAAGGACTATTGCCGGCCTTCGACAAGCATTCACCACGCAAAGCACGGAAAACCACCACAACCGAAAAGAAGGAAACCATGACCAACACAGCAATCCAGGAACAGAAGCCACAGTCCGAAACGGAAAACCCACGCGCCATCATCGCAAACGCACTCATAGGCATCTACGACTCCATCTCGGCATTGCAGCGTGCCGCATACCATGCCAACGACAAGGTGGTCTACATGTTCGCCACGAAACTCCTCAACGGCGAATTGATGGACATCAAAGCCAACTACAGCAAGGAGGACACGAAATGAAGCTCAATTTCGATAGCAAGGACGGCGTTTTCACCGTCAAGGCCGAGAACAAGGAAGAAAACACCCGACTCAAAATGTCCGCGATGGACATCGCAAATCTGATTGTCAATTACTTCGATGCCGAAATTCAGGAAGCGAAAGTGGAGAAGTAATGAAGCGTATTCCACTCAAGGACACGGAACGCTATCAGATTGAGCGTTTCCGGCAGTGCAAGAAAACGGAACGGCATCTCGCGTGGCTGAAAAGCAGGAAGGCCGGCGTGGGCGGTTCCGACATGAGCACGATCCTCGGCCTGAATTCCTTCAAAACGCCTTACGAATTGTGGCTTGAGAAGACCGGCCGCGTGGAACCGGAGGACATTTCCGACAAGTGGGCCGTCATTCGTGGCAATGCCTTGGAGAACGAGCTCAGGAAGCGTTTCCGCTCGAATCATCCCGAGATGCTCGTCACGGACGGCACCGACAAGCAGTTCATCATGCGCGGGAAGCCATACCTGCGCGCGTCACTTGACGGCATCCTGCAGAAAGAGAACGGCGATTTTGGAATCCTAGAAATCAAAACGGCGAGCAATCGTCGAGCGGGGGACTGGCATGACGAGGACGGCAACCTCCGAATCCCGCCATACTACTTGGCTCAGGTCGAGTTCTATGCGCTCGTCACTGGATGGACGTGGGGAGTTGTGTACGCGGCCATCGGAGACGACGAGCCGGTGGAGATCCCGTTCAAGGCCGACGTGGAGGATATGGCCGCGATCGACAAGGCCGCAGCCGACTTCTGGCGTTTCGTCACTTCTGGCACTCCACCGCAATTGACCGGAGCGGACGTGCAGAAGGCATTCCCCGAGCCCACTCCGGACATCGTGGACGAAAGCGACGACGATGACCTCTACGACCTGCTCGCAAGATACGAGAGCGCCACCGGAATGCTTCATGACATGAAGGCCACGCAAAAGGAATTGCAGGAGCAGATCATCCTGCGCATCGGCTCGCATACGGGCGTGCGCTGCGGCAACCTCCAAGCCACCTACAAGCCGACGACACGCAAGGAATACGTCGTCAAAGCCACCACATACCGCAAATTCACCTTCAAAACCATCGAAGAAAAGGAGCAATAATCATGGGACAGATCGCACAGCAGGCACAGGGACAGCAGTTGCAGCCGCTCAACCCGAGGGGCAGGCTCAAGCAGCTTGTGGAGCATTCATGGCCGCAGATCGCGCGTGTCATCGGAGGCAACCTCGACAGCGAGGCATTGCTGCAGATGTGCATCAGCAGCATCAACCGCACGCCGGCCCTGGCGGAATGCACGCCGGTAAGCGTCCTTTCCTGCTTCATGCAGTGCGCCGCCCTGGGCTTGCGCCCGTCCGACGTTGACGGCTTGGGACAGGCGTATATCCTTCCATACGGCAACAAGAACTATGCCACGGGCGAGAAGCAGGCCACGTTCGTCATCGGCTACAAGGGAATGCTGAAGCTGCTGGAGAACAGTGGAATCTACGCGACGCCGAGGGCCGTCTACGAGGACGACAACATCAAGCTGAAGCTTGACGAGAACGGCGTGCCGACCATCGAATGCCCCGACGAGGTGAACGTGGACGCCGACCATAGCGAGGACAAGTTGAAATTCGTGTATCTCAGCGTCCAACTGCCGAACGGCGGACGCTACGCCGACTACATGTCGAAACGCGATCTGCTTGAATACCGCGATAAGTACGCGCCACGCAACCGCAGCCGTCAGATCACCGGACCGTGGGCGAAGAACTTCGTGGAGATGGCGAAGAAGACCATCATCCGCCGCAGTTTCAAGTACATGCCGGTCAGCATCGAGGCGAAGAAAGCCGCGAGCGTTGACGAGACCACGCCGGACTACGGCGACGTGTTCCAGCCGGTAATCACCTCCGATGCGGCGGACGATGTGACGGCCGAGGTCGTGGAGCCGGACGGTGAAGTCGAGAATATGGATGATGTCAAGGGGGCTGAGTGATGGCCGGAGAAACCGTTATCACGATCATTGGCAATCTGACCGCCGACCCGGAAATTCGTACCACTGGCAGTGGCACATCCGTTGCCAGCTTCACGATCGCCAGCACGCCGCGTTCCTGGAACCGCAGCACGAACCAGTTCGAGGACGGTCAGGCTTTGTTCATGCGCTGTAGCGCGTGGCGTGACTTGGCTGAGCATTGCGTCCGCTCACTCGCGAAGGGCATGCGTGTGATCGCGCAGGGTCGTTTGCAGCAGCGTTCCTATCAGGCGCAGGACGGATCCAACCGCACGGTCATCGAGTTGCAGGTTGACGAGATCGGACCAAGCCTGCGGTATGCGACGGCTCAGGTGCAGAAGATGCAGTCAGGCGGATACCAGGGCGGCAACGCCAACGGTGGTGGCTATCAGCAGCCGCAGCAGGCACGGCAGCAGTCGCAGGCTCCGGCCGATGATCCGTGGGGCGCGCCAGCCGGAGAGCCTGACTTCTGATGCGCGAATGGATTGAGCCACCGGACGTGGAACCCACATGTCCGATACACGGGTGCGCGCTGTATCCGGCGCGCACCATCCCATGCCCCGAATGCGAGATCGAAGCCGAGGAAGAGGAGGAATGATGCAGGAATTCGTCGTGGACATTCCACGTGACGAATGGTGGACGCAAAACCGTCGCGGCCACTGGCGAGTGAAATTCGCGCACACAAGCGCAGTCAAACAGCGTGCCATGGCATTCGCCAGATTCTGGCTCCAAAACGGCCACCACAGGCCACAACACTTCCCAGTGCACGTCACCGCGATCATCCACCCATTGACTCACGGGCGCTTCGACCCGGAGAACGCGGCGCCCATGGTCAAAGCCATCCTTGACGCGCTCACCGATACCGGCTTCTGGCCCGACGATGACTCAAAACACATCATCGGCCCCGACTACCGAGGTGGAGAACCAAGCATCCGAAAAGGCTGGTACCGAATCACAATCCGAATCGAAGAGGAAGAACACTAACCATGGCTACGAACGTAACTGAAAAAGACAAAGCATTGCAGGAAGTCATCGACTGGTGCGAACAGTTAGAAGTGGAAGGCCTGAGACTGGCGAACACTCTTCTGATGCAGCGTGACATGGCTGCATACGGTGTCGTGAAGGGACAAATCAACGCATACGAAAAGACAGCCGACCACTGCCGTTCCTTGCTCGGCAGCGGCTCCATGCCGTCCGAGGTACCGAATCAAAGCGAGGATGCGAAAAAATGAAATGGAAACCGGATTGGATGGGCATCGCCGAAAACCTGCTGATCGGACTGATGGCGGTGGCCGCGGCCGCAATATTCATTGTCTTCTGCGTTTGCGTATGGAAAGGCGTGACGACCGAAAGAACCATCATCATGCGCGACGGAAATCAATCATACGCCTGCTCGATCAGCGACATAAGCCCGGACCCATACGACTGCAAGCCAATCGAGGACACGAACATGAAGGAGACAAACCGATGAATGACGATAAGCAGCATGCGGTGTGGCGTGAAAGCATCGAGAAATACGGCAAGACGATGCAAAGCATCGTCTGCATGGAGGAATGCTCCGAACTCATCCAAGCCGTCAGCAAGCGTCTTCGAGGCAAGCCCGGTGCTACCGACAATCTTGCGGAGGAAATGGCCGACGTGATCATCTGCCTGTACCTGCTCAAGGAAATGTACGGCATCACCGACGAGCAGTTAAATGAATGGATCGCACGCAAGACGGCAAGGCAATCCAAGCGCATGCAAGCCGATGACCCATTCATGGAAAGCGAGGACGCAAAATGAGCAGGACTGAAACTACCGCCATGCTGTCCAAGCTGGTTGAGAAACGTCTGAAGAACCGCGTCAGCTTCTGGGCAAGCGAGGTGAATTTCGACTTGGGCACCTCGAAAAACAGACGAATCGACTTCATGGGATTCAAGCCGTTCACGCCCGGCTATGTGCTCATGCCGGCAAGTGTGGAACTTGGCGAGTTCTCCTGTTACGAAGTCAAGTCCTGCATGGCGGATTTCAAATCAGGCCATGGGTTGACGTTCTACGGGGACGTGAACTACCTCGTGACCACAAGGGAACTGGCCGAGGAACTGCGAGTCAACTACCTGCTGCCACACAATATCAATCAAGTGCTCACACCATCGAAAAAAGGCGACAAGCTCGTACCGCTTTTCGACGTGTCCGGCAAGTGCCAATCCTACAGGTGCCGCGCCGCAAGCGAAATGCTGTACGCGATGATCGAAGCGAACGGAAAGAGGACAAATTGAGTATCGCGGATGATGAAGCTGAGAAGGTATATCCGACCCGCTACTGGAGTGGAACGCATGTCAAGGAACAGTTTTCCTGCGACACGGACGATTTGCAGGAAGCGTACCTGCGCGGACGCAACGCGCCACCGGCTGACGCCGAGGTCGAAGCCGTGGCGAGAAAACTGATGTGGCGGGACATAGCACCAGCCTGGAAAGACGTCATGCCCAGTGAGGACTGCTTCTGGACTCTGGCCGAGCCGGAGATACGCGCCAATTACATCAGGGACGCTCGGGAAATGCTCGAAATCGCACGGAAGGCGGCAAACGAATGAGCAAGACGATCAAGTATGTGGAATGCGCCCACTGCGGCGAGGTTGTCGGCACATATTACGTGACCTGCCCCTACTGCGGATACCGGCTGACCGTGCGCAAGTCGACAGGCATGGATCCTCTGTATGGCATGACCGACGACGAATTCTACAAGCGATTCGGGAGCATGTGATGGAAGATGTTGGAATTCTTCCTTGGCCACCACCAAGCTTGGCGGAACTCGAAAAAGCTTTGGATTCGATGGACCACGACGGAATCACAAGAGGAGATTAGGCGATGGCTAGACGCGGCTACGTGCAGCTCGTGAACGGCTTCTACGACAACGACAAGATACGTGACCTCGTGCGCATGGGCCGCGCCGATTCCGTTGGCGTGTACTGCATGGCGCTCTCGTTGTGCGGGGACAGGCTCACGGACGGTTTCGTACCACGTCGCGCCATGCTCTCCAACATCGGAGCGACACCGGAACAAGTGCAGGCGCTCGTGGACGAGGGAATGCTCGAAGAGGTCGAAGAAGGCTGGCTGATCCACGACTACACCGCGCACAATCGCACCAAAGAGCAGGTATTGCACGCCCGCGCCGACGCCAAGGAACGCAAAAGCAAATCCCGATGTCACAACACTGTCACAGCAGTGTCACAGCGTGACATGCGTGTGACATCGGGACAAACACCAGAACACCAGAACACCAGAACCCAAAAGAAGAGAAAGAAGAATATTCTTCTTCTTTCTACCAAAGAAAGCGTGAAGGATTTCGGTGAGTCGCGGGAGTGCTGCGAAACAGACAAAGACGCTAGCTGTGGAAATATCCGAAATCTCGACCTCGAATCCGCATGGCTCGCATTCGCGGACCGCCACCAAGACGAAACACACACCGTCAACGACTGGATGCGCCTGTGGAAAGGCTGGTGCCAACGCAGAGCCAACATGAGCGGCATACCACCCTCGAAACGCCACATACACACATGGCAGTGCGAACACGTGCTGCAAGCGCTCGGACGCGACAAGGAAACCGCCACGCCAGACCAACGAGCCTGCCAGATGGCGAAACAACTCAACAAGGAGAAATCATGAAACATGACGAACCGGAAACCATGTGCAGCCTGGAATGGTTGGAGCACGAGCGCCGCAAAGCATGGCAGGAAGGCTACGCTGCCGGTTGGAAAGACCAGGAATGCGATTTTCCGCAATATACAAGCGAAAACCCGTATAAGGAGACCGTCGAATGAACCGCAACCCGCTTGAAATCCTGTTCGACAACGTATTGGCCGGTGCCGCCTATGCGTCGCAATCATCAGATTCGGCATCGGTCAAGGAGTAGCACATGGACAACGTCAATCATCCGAAGCATTACGAGAACGGCCCGTTCGAATGCATCGAACTGACCCGCCTGTTGAGTTTCGACTGGGGCAACGTGGTCAAATACTGCTACCGCTGGCAGTCTAAGAACGGCGTCGAAGACCTCAAGAAGGCGCTCTGGTATGCGAACGACGCGGTAATTCACGGCACACCGCTCTATGCCGACACCAATCTGTCCGGCCTGGGCAACGCATTGTTCTCCGCTCTCGTGAACGTCGATTGGGCAGGACTCAGATGCGTTTGGTGGGCATTCGCGAACAACTGTCCGAAACGAGACATTCTAACGGCCCTCAAGAACAAGATCAACGAAATCGAAAAGGACGGTGAATGATAAACCGTATGGACATGTTGGACACAAGCATCTGGGACGGCTACATCGTCCGACCGAAAGGTGATATGAGGCGGTACACATGCCGAGTGTACGAAACGCTCCAAGAGGCATCGGCTGCGGCACAGGAGCACGCCGACTCCCACCACAGGCCATACGAGGTGCGCGTAACCTGCGATACTTCGCAACGAATCATTAAGACCATCGAACCAAGGAAAAGCAAATGAAGAAAATCCTCGAAAACATGATCATTAAATGGCATCAGGCCGGATACGCGCTCGACGAGATCGCGCCACTCGTGCCACAAGTCCCGAAAGCCGAAATCGCGGCCATCATCCACCAGCACGACGAAAGGAGCCGGAATTGACCTGCCTGCACTGCGGCAAACCCGCCAGCGGCACGCTCTGCGCCAAATGCACCGCCGACTACTGGGACATGATCCGCCAGCTCGGCCATGTCCAACTCCCGACCCTGCGAAGCATCATGCTCCGACAGGCGCACATCGGCCCCACAGGCCACACGCCAAACAGGGGCAACGCGCCACTGCCCATCGACACCAGCGCACAAGACCTCATCACGGAATCCGAGGCATGGCTCGCCGAACAGGCAGGAAAAATACGCGCCGCATACGCCGCATACAACTGGCGTAAAGCATGGTTCGCCATCATCAGCAACAAACACACCATATTGACGATGAGCACCGCAGCCGACGACTACGCCAGCCTGCAACGCATCATCCGACGAAACGAGCAAGCCCTGACACCGGAAGAAGCCATGGTCATCATCGGCAGCTGCCCAAAATGCGGACACCAAGCCACCAGCACGCCACAAGCCGAAACATGGACATGCCCAGACTGCAAATGGCAAGGCGGAGTCCAAGCCATCAAAGCCGAACGCGACAACAAACTCTGGCAACTCGAATACACCGGAAAACCAATCGAAGTCGCACGCTACCTCACCAAAATGGACATCCACTGCACCAGCAGCCAGATCCGCCAATGGCTCACCAGAGGCAAACTGCACGCCACGCCGACAAAACACAAAGGAGAGTATGTGTTCAACCTCGGAGAAATAACCGCCATGCTTGACTGTCACAATTAAAATGCTATACTGTCGTATGTTCGTAAAATGGTTCAGCCAGAAATGGTTGGACCATTATTCATATCTAGCTGCATTCGCTATAATCATCTCTGTCCGGCATGGAGCCTCGCGAAAACCCTTGGGGCCGATGCGAAAAGGACGCCGACATATGCGGCGACACCAGTCACACCGGTAGCCCATAAATGGCTGGGGCTGGTCTGGGGAACTTCGCGGGTGACGTACCCAGGACATGCCGGACACCACAGCCACGGAAGGCGGCAAGGCCACATGAGTCTCCGCAGATGCGCCTGGCACAACTGCCCACAACTCGTCAAACAAGGCACACGCTTCTGCGCAATCCACACACACGCATACGAGCGGCAGCGTGGCAGCTCAACAGCAAGAGGATACGACGCAGCACACCGCCACCTCCGCAGGGCATGGGAGGCACGACTGGCCACAGGCGAAACACACACCTGCGCCAAATGCGGACAGCCAGTCACGGCCGCGGACCAATGGGATCTCGGGCACACAGACAACAGACAAAGCTGGACAGGCCCGGAACATCGCAGCTGCAACAGGAAAGACGGACAGCACAAAGCAACCGCAAGCGCCGAACACTGGACACGACACCAAGCCAAGCCACTGCAGCAACCACAGTCGCAACCAACAGGCAAACCACAAACGCAAACACGACACGACACAAACGAATCAAACGCAAGCGGACAAGCCAAACAAGCACACACAACAAAAACAACAAAACACACGCCAAAACAGGAAAAAATACAATCAACCAACCCGCCAACACCCCTAGGGGGGTACCCCGAACGGCAAGGCCAAGACCGCCGGTGAGGGGACTCGCAAGTTCGCGGATAGTTCAAGATTTGACGGACTGGCCGATACCGTAATTTTTCCGGTTCGAGGATTGGAGGTCGCATGGCTACGCATGGCGGCGCACGCACGCGCTCCGGTCCGATGCCGGATCCGTCTAGCGCCCGGTCGGACGCGCGTGGTCTTGGCGCTGATATTCTTCCGCTTTCGGCTCGCGGATACCGTTACCGGCCGAAGGCTTTTCCACTGTCCGAGTGGACGATTTGGGACACTTGGAAGGATGACGACGGTTTCCATAAGGAGCGTGACGAGAAGGCCACGGAGGCGTGGAATCGGCGTGAGCGTGAATTGTGGCGTGACTTGTGGCGGTTGCCGCAGGCTATCGCCTGGCATATGCCACGCTACCAGTACATGTTCACGACGATTGCCCTGTACGTGAGGCAGTTCGTGCTTTGCGAGTCTTCGGAGGCGAAGGCCGCTGACCGTACCGCGCTTGCACGGTATGCCGACACCATCGGCTTGACGCCACAAGGCCTTCGTTTGAATGGTTGGGCGATTGTCGATGACGAGCCGAAACCGAAACGCTCGGCAGAATCTTCCGACAAGATCATTCCGTTCAAGAGCGCGAAGCAGCGGTGGCTTGAGAATCAGAAAGAGGATGCGGAATGAGCGAGCAGAAAACGCCGGTTGTTCCGAAGTCCCTTGGTTTCCTTTTTGCCGATTGGATTGCCGCGCACTGCGTTGTGCCTAATGGCTATGATCTGGGCAAGCCGTTTGAGCTTGTCGGCTGGCAGTTGGATAACGCCATCGATTTTTATCGGGTGAAGCCTGATGCGGTGTATGATCCGGCTCGGCCTCGTCAGGCTGCGGCGTTCAAGTGGCGTCGAGGTCAGATCGTCGGCGGGCAGAAGCTTGGCAAGTCGCCTTTCGGCGCGGCAGTCGCTGCTTTTGAGGGTGTTGGGCCTTGCGTGTTCTGCGGATGGGCGCGTGGCGGCGAGACGTTCCGCTGCTCCGACTGGGGTTGCTCATGCGGTTTCGAGTATGAGTATTCTCCGGGTGAGCCGATGGGCATGCCGCGTCGTACCGCTTTGATTCAGCTGCTCGCCACTTCCGAAGAGCAGACGGCGAACGTCTACCGTCCTTTGCAGTCGATGGTGCGCAATGGCCACCTGTCCGACCTGATGAAAGTCCGTGAAGGCTTCATCCGCCTTCCGAACGGCGGTCGCATCGACCCTGTGACGGCTTCGGCGCACTCGAAGCTTGGTAATCCGGTGAACTTCGTGCTCGGTGACGAATCCGGCATCTGGACTCGTCGTAGCGGCATGTTCGAGGTTGGTGACACGGTGATGCGTGGCGCTATGGCCATGGATGGAAGAATGCTTGAGCTGACGAATCCGTGGGATCCGATGGACGCCAGCTTTGGCCAGATGACCTACGAGAGCACGGCGTCGGACATCATGAAGTTCTTCCCGAAGCATGACCCCTCATTGGATTTCGCGGATCCGCAGGATAGGCGGAAGATTCTCGAATTCGTCTATTCCGGTTCGCCGTGGGTGCCGCTCGATCAGGTCGAAGCGACCGCGACCGAGCTTATGGCCCGTGATCCGGCGCAGGCCCGACGTTTCTACGGTTGTGAGATCGTGCAGGGTTTGGGTTCGTATATGCCTGAGCCGCTTTACGATGGCACGATGGTTGACCGTCAGCCGCCCGAGCCGGGTGCTGAGATTTGTCTTGGTTTCGATGGCTCGCAATCCGGTGACTGGACGGCATTGCGTGCGGAGACCGTGGATGGCTGGCGTTGGACGCCGACATACGGGCCGTCAAATCGTCCGGCGTATTGGAATCCGGTTGAATGGGAGGGGCGCATACCGCGAAGCGAGGTCGACGCCTGCGTGTCCGAAATGTTCGACAGGTACAAGGTGCAGCGCTTCTACTGCGATCCGCATCCGTGGGAGTCGCAGGTGGACGAGTGGGCATGCCGCTTCGGCGAGGACATCGTGGTGCCTTGGCCGACCAATCGCATCGGGCGCATGTTCGACGCGCTCACCCGTTTCATGGAGGATACCGCCGACCATTCCACGACGCATTCCAACGATCGCATGGCTCGGTTGCATATGATGGCGGCGCGTAAGGTCGCCAAGCCAGGCGACAAGTACGTGCTCGGCAAGCCGAGCGAGAATCAGAAGATCGACATAACCATGGCCGACATCCTCGCGCACGAGGCGGCGTCCGACATGAGGGCGCTCGGCTGGAGCGCAGACGGCTCACCGGTCATGGTGTACGGCTGGTAAGGAGGCTGTTGTGGAGCTGATACAGGCATCGAGGCTTTCCGACGATGACGCGAAGCTCATCAGGAGCCTCACCTACCGGCTTGCACGACTGCGCAAGCCCCATAGGCAGTGGGATGATTACTATCGCGGACGGCAGGTCATCCAGAGCATCGGCATCGCCGTGCCGGCCGAACTCCGTTCGTTCGTTTTTCCGCTGAATTGGCCGCGCATCGTGGTCGATAGCGTCGTGCAGCGCCAGCAGGTCAAATCCTTCTCCGTGCCGAATGACGACAAGGTGTCAAACGAGCTGCGCGATCTTTGGGAATACAACAACATGGAATCGCAGCAGGTGCTTTTGCACACGGAAACACGCGTGCAGGGCCACGGCTTCGTATGCGTAGGCGCTAACCCGAAGGACAGACGGCATCCACTGATCACCGTCGAATCATCCAGGAACATGATCGCGCGCATCGACCCTCGCACGAGAACCGTCGAATCAGCGCTCCGCGTCTATTTCGACCCTTGGGAGAACGGGACGCCGGACTACGCGACACTGTACACGCCCGAATACACGCTCTGGCTGGAGAAACAGCACGGCAAGTGGGTCATGACCGGCCGCGACGACCACCACCTCGGCGTCGTCCCTGTTGTGCAGTTCCTCAACCGTCCGCGCGCCGGCGACTTCCTTGGCGAGAGCGAGATGGCCGACGTGGTGCGGCCGACAGACATGGCCGCACGCGCCATCCTCGACCTGCAGATCGCCATGGAAACTCACGCGGTGCCAGGAAAATGGGCGATCGGCGTCACGCACAACGACTTCATCGACGCGAAGACCAGACAGCCGGCATCGGCGATAAAGACCTATTTCAACTCGATGCTCACCTCCAAGAACGCGAACGCGAAATTCGGCCAGTTCACTGCATCCGACCTGTCGAACTTCAAGACGGTCATCGACCTGCTGAGCGAGCAGATGAGCGCCATCACCGGTCTTCCGATGCGTTATTTCGGAATGAACACCGCCAATCCGGCAGCCGAGGGAGCCATCCGCGCCGACGAGCTGAGACTGGTGAAGAACGTCGAGCTGAAGAACGCCGTTGACGGCGATGCGTGGTCGCAGGTCATGGCCGTGGCGCACAAGCTCGCCACCAGCGACGACATTAACGCGAACCTGGTGCGCTGCGACTGGGAGGATCCGAACACGCCGACCTACGCTCAGCGTGCTGATGCGATCACGAAGCTCATGGCGTCCGGCATCCTTTCCCGCGAGGGGGCATGGGACGAGCTTGGCTGGAGCGAGGCCCGCAAGGACAAGGAGCGCGAGTACTTCGCCAAGCAGATCAGCGAATCCTATGGCCAATTCATGAAGGACGTGGACTATGGCGGCGACGATGGCGGGGCAGACGCTTCCGCAGGAGGCGACGGCGCAGAACCGTCTGCTGCGCAGTCGAAGCAACCGGCTGGCCGCGACGGTGCTCAGACTGTGGCATAAGCACGCGCAACCAGACTTCGACATCGCCTTCGCGGACATGATGCCCGAACTTTTCCGCGCATTGGACACGGCGCAATACCACACCGCCTCCGACGCGATCGCATCGACGCCGAAAATCATGGAACGCTTCGACGTGAACGCAGCACACCCGGAATACAAGCCGGATCCATGGCAGTGGGTCGGCGTGAACGGCAACGGCATGGATACCGTGGACGCGATGTGGACGGCGATCACCATCGGCAAGCAGGCCGTATCCAACGGCGCCCCGGTGGACGTGGCCATGGACCGCATAGGCGTGACCTTGGTGCTCAGGACGCGCACCATGCTGGCGGACACTCACCGGTCGGCCACAAGCATGACCGCTCGCGGCATCTGCTACCAATCCACCTACGTGCGCGGCCTGACACCGCCGAGCTGCGGAAGATGCGTCATCCTCGCCGGACAGCAATGCGGCAAGACGCCTTTCGAAAGGCATCCGCACTGCGACTGCATCGCCGTCTACACCGGCCCGAAAGCACCGGCAAACGCATGCACCAGTCCAAGCGAATACCTTGATTCACTGGATGAAGTCCAGCTCGCCAAAGTCCTTGGCGGAAGGGCCAACGCCCGAGCCTACGCGGACGGAGCCGACCTCAACCAGCTGGTTAACGCCCAACGCGGCATCCGCACCGCCCAGATCGACGGGCGGAACATCAAGTACACGACCGAGGGCACCACGCGCCATGGATTCGCCGCATCACGCATGATCGGCTCCGGATACGCCAAGGAATTCGTCAAGAACGGCGGACGGTACACAAAGGTCGACAGGCCGCGTCTCATGCCAGAGACCATTTACGCACGCTGCGGCGACGATCATGAGAAGGCCTTGAGCATGCTCTACAAGTACGGCTGGATCCTCTAGCCGAAATCGAATTTTTCACCGGCATCGCGATGGTGTCGGCGCCGGCACGCGATGTGACGGCCAAGGAAACCACAAGGAGAAAACACAATGCATAGGAAATGGTGGAATCTCATCCGCATCCGCACTATCGAGACCGGTGCCGAACCGGGCGGCGGAGAGCCGCCGCAGCCGGAGCCGCCGCAATCCGACCCACAGGCGAATACCGGCGGCGAAGGCGACGAGAAGCTCGGCGAACACGGCATGACCGCGCTCAAGAACGAGCGCAGGGCCAACAAGTCGCTGCGCGAACAGCTCGCCGCCGCGAACGCCAGAATCAAAGAGTTCGAGGATCGCGACAAGACCGACGCGGAAAAGGCCAGCGAGAGGATCGCCAGCTTGGAGAAGTCCAACAACGGCAATGCCGCGAAGGCACTGCGATACGAGGTCGCCGTCGACAAGCAATTGCCGAAGGTCTTGGCGGAACGTCTGCATGGATCCACTCGCGAGGAGCTGGAAGCCGACGCGGACAGCCTGCTGAAGCTCGTCAACGTGCAGAACAAGCCGAACGTCAAGCCCGACCCGAGTCAGGGCAAGGGCGGCGACCCGAAGCCGCACAGTCTCTCCGAAGCCATTTCCGCATATTACAAGTAACCGATTCCTTAGGAAGGAGACAACCTTATGGCTGTCACTCTCGCAGAGGCGAAGAACAACGCCCTCGAAGACTACGACCCCTTCGTCATCGACGAATTTCGAAAGTCCAGCGTCATCCTCGATTCCCTCATCTTCGATGATGCCGTGAACCCTGCAGGAGGCGGCGCGACGCTCGACTACTCCTACCGTCGACAGGAGACCCAGCCCACCGCCGAATTCCGCGCCATCAACACGGAATACTCGCCGAGCACCACCACGACCAAGAAGTACAGCACCACACTCGCCGTGCTCGGCGGCGCCTTCGAGATCGACCGAATCCTCGCGAACATCGGCCCGAAGGGATCCGACGAGGTGACACGCAACATCAATGAAAAGGTGAAGGCCGCGATAACCCTGTTCCAGGATACCGTGATCAACGGCGACGTTGGCGTGAACGATAAGGCCTTCGACGGCCTGGACAAGGCTCTCACCGGCTCAAGCACCGAGATGAAGCCCACCTCCGGCACCTACGACTGGACCGACCTCGAAGGAGAGAAGGGCAACAAGGCCATCGACACGCTCGACGAATTCCTTGACCTGCTTGACGGCACGCCGACCATCGTGGTCGGCAACAAGAAGGCCCTTGCCCGCGTCCGTGCCATGGTGCGCCGCACCAGCATGTACGTGCGCGAACCGATCGATGGTCTCGCCAACTCGAACGGCCGTCCGATCAGCCGCGAATCCTATGGCGGCATCCTCTTCGCCGACGCCGGCGAGAAGGCCGGCAGCAACGATCCGATCATCCCCATCGCCACAGACGGCACCACTAGCCTGTACGCGTACCGCGTTGGCTTGGACGGCTTCTGCGGCATCACCACCACCGACGGCACCCTCGTGAAGACCTGGCTGCCTGACTTCACCCAGCCGGGCGCAGTGCATCGCGGCGAGGTCGAGCTTGGTCCGGTCGGCGTCGCATTGAAGGCCACCAAGGCTGCGGCCGTGCTTCGTAAGATCAAGGTCAGGTGATCATGATGTGGCGAATCGAAGCTCCGAATAATGAGTACAACGGCGTCACCGCAGGCGTGACCTTCGTCGGTGGCGTCGGTGAGACCGACGTGGATCCGTCCGACTATTTCCAGCGTCACGGCTACACGGTGGCCGAGGTGCAGGCCGACGAACCGAGTACGGTCGCCGACGCCGCGAAGCCGAAGAAGAAGACCAGTGCGAAGGATGGTGAATGATGAAGGAGACCACGAACGGACGTCACGAGAACATGATCCCGGCAAGCGCGGTGTATGTGCCGCAGACGGGCGGCGTAGCTAAGCCGCTCGATACGGTGCTGTCCGGCATGCCCGCCAAGCAGGCTGCTGCGGTGAGTGACGCCACCACAGGTCAGGAGATGGCCACCATCAACGCTTTGCTGGCCAGCCTGCGCAACGCCGGTATCATCGCGAAGTGATTCCATGACCTGGGCGCAAATCGACGATGTCGCAGTTGAACTCGGCCGCGACATCGCCTCCGACAGCACCGAAGGCAGGCAGATCGGGAAATGGCTCCGCCGCGCCGAAATGATGATCCGCAACCGCATCCCAGTGCTGGACGAATGGTGCGCGGACGCGAGATATCAGGAAACCGTCATCGAAGTGGAATCCGCAGCCGTCGCACGCAAGGCGCTCAACCCGGAGGGCGTGAGCAGCACCATGCTGCAGATCGACGACGGTAACATGCAGACCAGCATCGACAGCTCGCGCAGTCGCGGCGAGATCTCCATCCTTGACGAGGAATGGGACATGCTGCTGAAACGCGTCAGCAGCGATCTCGCTACGGCGGTCATCGCTCCGGAACCCGTGGTCATCCCGCTGCCGCACTACCCCTACGACTACTGAGGAGGTTGACATGCCAAGCATGGCACCTCTCATCAGAGCCCTGCCGAAACTGCGCCAGATGGCCGAAAGCCTCATGACCGACCAGTGCGTCGTCACCCGCATCGGAGACACCACAACGGATTCGGCTACGGGACTGCCGACCACCGGCACGGAGAAGGTGTACGAAGGCAGCTGCAAGGTGCAGACCAGCGGCGGCCTCGCCAGCGAGCAGACCGAAGGCAGCGCAGCACAAGCCATGGGCGCCGTCTCGTTGGTCTGGTCTTTGTACGTGCATTTTCCATATGGCACTCCAGGCCTTCGCGCCGGTGACGTGGTGGAAGTCACGGAATCCGCTAATCCGCTGCTCGCCGGCAGGCGGCTCAGGCTCGTCTCGCCTCAAAGCGAGAAGACGCACGCCACCGCCTGCCGTTGGAACGTGAAGGAGGACTCATGAGCGGACTGTTCGATGTTTCGCAGTTGACGGCCTTCGGCGATGCGCTGCTCGCCAAGGGCGTGGCTCGCCGCGCCTTGATCTCCGCTTCGGTGAAGAAGGGCGCGCAGAACGTCAAGAACTCGATTCGCGACGACCTGAACGGTTCCGGCAATGCCGCATTCAGGCGTATCCCGATCACCTACACCGTTTCGGAGGATGCTGGGCGTATCACCGCCGAGATAGGCCCCACCAAGGGCGGAGCGGGTTCGCTCGCCAACATCGCGTTCTTCGGCACCGCGAGGGGCAGTGGAACGCATCGGTTCTACGAGCACGGTGAGGAAGAATTGCCGAAGCTTGCGGAATACGTGGCGCGTGCCGCCGTGGAGGTGGTCTGAATGAAGTCGATCATGACGTTGACCGACACGATTCTCGATCATATCCCGAAGCCGGCGACTGGCTGGGCCGTGTACCGGCAGACGGCGCCTAAGCCTACGGAGAAGCCGCCGTGGGTGATTGAGACGGTCACGACCAACGGTCACATCGTCGGCGAAACGCAGCATGTGCATTGCGGCATCGGCACTTTGACGGTGCGCATCGTGAGCACTACGGCCGATTCCGTCAACGTGCTGGCCGATGACCTCATGATTCCAGGACTTGCTGGCAAACGGTTCGTCGCGCAGGGGTTCGACACCGGCTGTCTGACTCTGTTCTCCGATTCCGGCGCCTATGCGGCCGGACTTACCGCAGAGGAAACGAGCCTGCTCTATCAGGTGCGCCTATTGACTTTCAAATTCAACTGGTCACGCATGTGACCCCAAATATTTAAGGAGGAGTCATGGTTTTGACTCTGGGAACCGAAGTTCCTTCCACACCGGCGGACGGTCTGGTCAACACGATCTGGGTGCCGTCCATCAATAACATCCAGAAGCCGACCGCTGCAGAGATCGGCGCCGGCACCGACCTGAGCAACTACGTCACCCTGGGCGGCTGGTCGTGCTCGCCGTCGCAGGATTCCATCTCCGACCAGCGTGAGAACAGCGCGCAGGATTACGAGAATCCCGGTCGCAAGAAGATCAGCGGCCCAAGCATCGAGGTCATCGACAACACCAACACTGCGCATTCCGCTCAAAACGCCGCAATGGATACGTTGACCGAGGGTGCGGAAGGCTACTTCGTGCGCCGCTATGGCAAGCAGACGGATACGACTTTTGTCGCCGGAGATACGGTGAACGTGTATGCGGTCCGCATCGGCATGAGCGCCAAGATGGCGATCGCCGCGAACAGCGTGCTGCGCAGCAAGGTCAATTTCTCCGTCCGCGCTCCAGGCTGGGCGGAGAACGTGAAGATCGCCTGATTGATTCTTCCAGCACCGGACTTTCACCCCTTTCTCCGGTGCTGGATTTTCTTTTTGAGGAAAGGGAGCATGGTTTTTCAAGGCAAAGGAATGTTTTATGCTTAAGGTCACCAGACGTATCATGGATGTCGCCATCATCCTCAACCAGCAGGTCGCCGAGGACATTGCGCGCTTGGGTGATGCGCTGGCCGAGGAGACCACGCGCGAACAAATCACGGAGGCCGGGACGAACCGGCAGGCGAAGGCCACCGCGCGGCGCATCGAAGAGCTACGCGAACAGGCGGATGCGGAGACATTGAAGCTCACGTTGCGAGCATTGCCGGTAAGCAAGTGGGCGCAGGCATTGGCCGCGCACCGCAATGACAACGGCACGAACGACATGTTCGGCACCGCCGCCGCGGCACTGCCGCTCATGCTTGACTCCGCGACCATCGGCGGCAAGCCGGTGGCCGACGAGGACAAGACCGAACAGGCGTGGCGGAATCTGTTCGACGAACTCACCGATGGCCAGTTCACGCCGATCTGGCAGGCCATCGCCGACCTGAACGGCACCGCAGCGGACCCAAAAGCGGCATTCGACCTCGCCTCGAAGGTTCTCCACAACTAGTTGAGGATCTTAAGATCTGCCGCCAGCTCGGCATCAGCTATAAGCGTTTCATGGGCTGGCGCCCGAGTGAGGGCGATGAGGTCGAATGGGATGAGACGGAACGCAATTGGATGCGTTCATTGGCTGAATACGAACGGTCATTATGCCCCATGTGCGGTTTGCCTCGCTCGATCTGCCAAGACCCGAAGGCCGAACTTACATTGCATGCCGAAACCAGCGTCTGCTGGGCCACTGCGCAGATGCAGCAGGCCATGAAACGGTGGACAGAGGCCAACGGCAGGGACAATCCGGCCGCGAACGCCTTGGTGGCGCATTTGACCTGATTTTTGGAGGATGCTTTGGCGGAGAACAAGAACATCGTCATCCGGCTGATGGCGGACACAGCCTCCTATGAGGCGGCGATGACCCGCGCCGGAAGCACTGCGAAAACAGTCGCCTCTGGCATGGAGAATACCGGACGCAAGTCCGCGCTCATCGCCAGTGGCATGACCGCAGCAGGTTTGGCCGTGGCCGCTTTTGGCGTGGCTGCAGTCAAGATGGCCGCGGACTTCGACCAGCAGATGAGCACCGTGCAGGCGAACACCGGCGCGACCAGCGCCCAAATGGACCAGCTGCGTGCCGCCGCCATCGAAGCAGGAGCATCGACCGTCTATTCCGCTTCGGATTCCGCCGACGCGATCAACGATCTCGGCAAGGCCGGCATGAGCGTCACTGATATTCTCACTGGCGGCTTGTCTGGCGCTTTGAATCTGGCCGCGTCCGATGGAATGGCCGTTGGAGATGCCGCCGAATACATGGCCAACGCGTTGAGCATGTTCCACCTGAAAGGGTCCCAGGCTTCCCAAGTGGCCGATACCTTGGCGGCTGGCGCCGGCAAGGCCGTCGGCAATGTCTCCGATTTCGGCGAGGCGTTGAACAATTGCGGCGCCCAGGCGAACAGTTTCGGCATGAACGTGCAGGAGACCACCGGCGTTCTTGCCCTGTTCGCGCAGAACGGCACCATCGGAGCCGAGGCCGGCACCCAATTGAATAGCATGCTGATGAAGCTGGCCGCGCCGTCCGCCGAAGCCGCCAATACGATGAAGGAATTGGGCATCAGCGCATATGACGCTCAAGGCCATTTCGTCGGCATGGCGAATTTCGCCGGACAGTTGCAGAAGGCCGAAAAGAACCTGACTGACGAGCAGCGCAATCAGGCGAACGCGACAATTTTCGGTAGCTATGCCATCAAGGCCGCGAACTACTTGTATGAGGCGGGCGAGTCCGGTGTCAACAAGTGGACGAAGGCCGTATCCGAAAGCGGCTACGCCGCCGAGCAGGCGGCCGCGAAGAACAACAATCTCAAGGGTGATCTGGAGAATCTGAGTGGTTCGATGGAGTCCTTGATGATTTCCGTCGGTGAGGGCGCTCAGGGGCCTTTGCGCAAGATGGTGCAGGGTCTGGACACGCTTGTAGACGCGTTCGCCGGTTTGCCGTCCGGAGCGCAGCAGACCATCGTGGCCATGGCATCATTGGCCGGCGTGTTCGGAGCCGTGCACAAGGCCGCGGGCAATCTCAACGGCAGCACCAGCACGATGGCCAACAACATCGGCCTGGCCATCGATCCGATCCAACGCGTCAAGACGGCGCTTGGATCCGCGCAGACGGCTTTCGACCTGTTCAAGGGGTCTTCGATGAGCGCTTCCGAGCAGATGGAGGCGTTCGGCACGTCCGCTTCCAAGGCGCAGTTGAAGACCGCTGGTTTCAAGGCGATCGGCAGCAGTGTCATGAACCTGCTTGGCGGCCCGTGGGGCATCGCCCTGACGGTGGCCGGCGTGGCGTTATCGGCTTTCATCAGCCGCCAGCAGAAGGCCAAGGAAGCCGCCGAGCAATTGCAGTCGGCTCTGGAAGCCGGCAGCAACATCAGCGAGACCATCGCCGGAGCCTATCAGGATATGAGCAGTGGCGGTGTCAAGTTGACCACATGGCTTGACAAGGCGGGCATCAGCCTGACCGACATGACCAGCGCGGCCATGGGGAACGAAGCCGCGTTGAAGCGCGTCAACAAGCAGATCAAGGAAATCGACAAGCCCGGCATTGGCGGAACTGCGGCAGCCGCCATCAAGAAAGCCCTGAAAGAGGAATCAAAGGCCTACGATGATGCTTCCAAGAAGGCCAATGAGAAAAGCAAGGCCGCCAAGAACGCGGTGGATGCTGACGGAAAGTCTGCATCGGCAGCGAAGGAAGCTGCCAGCGCGAACAAGGATCTCGCTGATTCCGCTTCCGATGCGTCCGAGGGAATCGACGATCTGGTTCAGGCGCTGTTTGGTTTGGAGTCGGGCAATCTGACTGCAGACCAGGCGGTCGACCAGCTGAACCAGAAGATCGGCGAACTGTCCGACACCTGCAAGGATAATGGCGTGGTGTTCGACCAGAGCGGGAATCTGCTTGACAGGTTTTCAGAGCAGGGCACGAAGACCAAGCAGGCTTTGGAGGACATCGCCAGCAGCGCCCAGAACGCTGCGGAAAAGATTCTCAAGCAGGGCGAGAGCACCGGTTTCAGCAGCGGTGAGATCGAGCGTGCGAACGGCGTGCTGCAGGATGCTCGTGATGCGATCATCCGGCAGGCCGAAGCCTCGGGCATGAGCGAACAGGCCGCTAACGCCTTGGCAGACCGTTGGGGGTTGAGTTCCGATAGCATCAAGGCTTCCATCGACAATATCAAGAAGACCGCCGACAACAACAAGGCGAAGCTTGATGTTGACGATTCCAAGGCCAAGTCGAAGACCGATAATGCGAAGAAAAACGTTGATTCGGTCAATAAGGCTAAGGGCACCGCGAAGCTCGATGCCGACGATAAGGCGTCTGGCAAGGCCAAGAATGCCGAGAAGAACGTCGAATCAGCGAGCAAGTCCAAAGGCAAGGCCACTCTTGACGCGACGGACAAGGCTTCCGGCAAGGCCGACAAGGCGAAGGACAATGTCAGGTCGGTCAACAACGCCAAAGGCACCGCGAAGCTCGATGCCACGGACAAGGCCAGCGGCAAAATCAATGCCGTCAACGGCATGAAGCTGAACAACAAGAACATGGTCCTTACCGCTTCTGACCATGCGTCCAGCAAGATCAATGCGGTAAACAATAAGCGTCTGAATAACAAGAAGACCACGCTGAACGCTTCCGACAAGGCGTCCAGCAAAGTGGATTCCGTGAACCGTAAGACTATCGGCGACAAGCACTTCACGGTCAGGGTCACTGACCATGCTTCCGCGACCTTGCGGAGCATCCAGAATTATCAGATTGCGGACAAGAGCTTCACCGTTACGGAGAAGACGAAGAAGGTGGGTGGCTACACCGGTGGAATGTTCACTGACGGCGCCTTCCAGCAGTTCGCCGGAGGTGGCATGTTCTCCGGCTACGTGGATCCGGCGTGGGCGCCCGGCAATGGTTTGAGCGACAGCGTGTATCTGCTCAACGCTCGTCTCGCCGCGGGCGAGTACACGCACAATGCTGCGGCAACGGCCTATTACGGCGTCGATACCATGCGCCTGCTGAACGAGCGGAAGATTCCACGTGAAGTGTTTGCCACAGCCAATCAGATGACAGGCAATCAGGTCAGCGTACAGGTTGATACCGCTTCCGTGGTGGCGGCGATAACCAGCCTGCACAACGATCTTGGCGCGATTATCAGCGCCGCGTCCGATGATTCGACAGTCAGCGACCGCGACTTGGGGAGGTTGATCCGCAAATATGCGCGAGCTTAAATACACGTCGCATGATGGCACGGTCATCGACCTCAACGCCGATGATCTGTGGGTGGCTGACCTGCAGGAAATGCGAGGGTACGCATGGACGTACACGCTAGCCACGCGCGGCATCAAATCGGTGAGCAGAAACGCTTCGACGGCGAAAATGACCGTCCGCACCACGGATCCGTCAAGATTGGACATGGTGCAGACGTCTTTCGATTCGGACGTGCAGGCCGTTACGCCAGGCATGTTAACCGTCGATGGCGAATGGTCCCAGAGGGCGTATGTCGTCGGCTCATCGCTTGGTCTGGTGCCTTGGCCGGCCTATGCGCAGACTGACTACACGGTCGTCTTGTGCGATGGCGTCTGGCGTCGCGCGCTGCCGGTGCAGCATTTCTTTCCGATGACGGCAGGCACCGGCTCGCAGATTGACCTTCCTCTGGATCTGCCGACCGATTTGGCTCCGTCGAAAATCGCCTTGACGGTGGATAATCCGACCGGCAAGGCCGCTGAGTTCACTGCTGTCATTTTCGGCCCTTGCGTCAATCCGTCTTTCCAGATTGGCGGCAACACCTATGCGGTTGATGTGACAGTGCCGGAAGGCGGTCATGTGTCGCTGTCGGCCACTGGATTGCGGAAGTCGATAACGTTGACAGCCGAAAACGGCGACGTTTCGGATGTTTTCGACAAGGGCGTACGCGGCAACGGCAGTGGAAGCGGCTCATATGTTTTCGAGCCGATACCGGCCGGAGATTCGCTGTTGACGGTTTCCGGCAATTATGGCCTCGATTTGACCATGTTTGACGTTTCTGGAGGTGTGCCTTGGCTGACGTTATCCTCGCCGATGGCAAGCTGACGCCACATGCGAGCATATCGCGGGTGACGCTGGATTGGGCTTGCGGCACGGACGAAAACGATTTCGAATTGACCATCGACGATCCGGATGCGCCAGAAATTGAACGTGGCTGGTATTTCTGGATTGACGGAAGTGATGTTGGAGGCAGAATAGTCGATCGTCGCGTGTCCGTCGCCGGAGGAATGTCTACGACAGCCTGGATAGGTCAATCGTGGACCGGAATGCTGGCGGCGAAGATATTGCAGCCGGACGCGAATCAGGATTACCTGACCGTCTCCGGCAAGCTGCCTGACATCCTCAAAAACATTTTGAAGCGCATCGGTCTGGATACGGTTTTCACTGTCGATTCCTCCGATGCTTCCATTTTGTCGAATTGGATGTTCCAGAATCCACGTTATGTGGACGCCTACACCGGCTTGCGCACATTGCTTGCATCATGTGGCCGCAGGCTTGATTTCAAAGCGTCCGGCAACAAGATCCTGCTTGGTATCGTGCCGGTGCAGACCGTCGCGAACACGATCGATTCCGACTTGGTGGATTTCAAGGCCGAAACCAACCGTCGCGCGGTGAATCATCTTATCGGCCTTGGCTCGCAGGAGCTCAAGAACCGTCTGGTGGTTAATTATTTCGCGGATGCAACCGGCGTGGTGAGTCAGACGCAGACGCTCGTTGGAGCCGATGAAGTATGCGCCACATACGACTATTCCAACGCGGATTTGTCCACGCTGCAATCCGAAACGAAGAAACATCTGCAGGAATTGCAGACCGGTGGCTCGGTCGAGGTGACATTGTCCGATGAGGTCGGCGATGGTCTGCGTGTGGATGACAAGATTGTTGCGGCGGATCAGTCTTCCGGCGTCAACGTCACCGCTGTGGTGACGAAGCGGATCGTGAAAATCGATTCCGGGATTTTGACTTCGACGTTCGAGGTCGGACTGCCGGTGCAGTCGGCGAATGCGAACTATTCCGGTTCTTCGTCTTCCGGTGGTTCGGCTGGCGGTGGCGTGTCTTTGACGGCTGGCCGTGGCCTGTCGATTTCAGGCGGCACGATCAACGCGGAGGTCGCTTCCGAGGATTTGGATTCCGTCAGGAAGGTCGCCGAGTCTGCGAACAAGACGGCTTCCGGTTTCGCGGCGCAGATCGGCAAGGCGAATCAGACCGCCGAGGATGCGAAGAACGTCGCCGATGCGGCCAAGAGCGTGGCCGACAGTGCCAAGTCGGGCATGATGACCGATTCCGAACGGTCGAAGCTCGCTTCGGTCGAACGGGGCGCGAACGCCTACACGCTGCCGAAGGCGTCCACGGACGTGTTGGGTGGCGTGAAGGTGGACGGTTCCTCGATCGTGAGCGTGGATGGCGTCATTAGCGCGCATGTCGGCGGCGGCGCTTCCGGGAAGGCCGTGTTCCCGGTCGGATATGTCGTGATGAACACGACGGGCGTTGACCCTTCCGTTGACTTCGGCGGGACTTGGCGGCAGTTGCCGTCTTTGGATTTCTACACGTTTGAAAGGATTGGATAGTGAAGTCTGACGGTTACTCGAAGTACGTGTGCGACAAGTGCGGCAAGACCGCTTACGTCGCCGCTGGCGATACGGAGGCTCGTGAATGGTTCACCGTGCGCCGCTATTCGGCTGGCAAGGCGACCCGCATCGCGGATGATGTGGCACCTGACATTTACGAATTGTGTTCCCAATGCAATGCGTCTTTCATGGCGTTCATGCAGAAGGATGATGAATCGTTTGAGGCATGGTTGAAGGAGGTTGGACAGTGACCATCGAACTGGTTGACGGCAAGGCCGGCACGGCTCATATTTCAAGCGAGGACAAGGCGATCATCCATCAGGCCAAGTTTTCGAAGTCCGACGTGGTGTTCGACTGGGGCGACGCGTTCAAGTGTTCTATGAGTTCGTCCAACAGGGCGACGGTCGGTACCGGTTGCGCGTCGATTCAAGGTTTGGACTGGCATATCACGTCGGCGGAATCGGTGACGATTTCCAACGGGTCGCAGGGCATGAAACGCAATGACATCATTTGCGCGCATTACAATCGTAACCACAAGAACGGTAATGAGCTGGTGGAGTTGGTCGTGTTGAAGGGTTCGCCTAACGCGACGGCTGCCGCCGACCCGACCATTCCGTCAGGGAAGATATTGTCCGGCGCGGTTGAGGCGTACATGCCGTTGTGGCGCATCCCGCTTGACGGCATCACGGTCGGTACGCCGGTGCGCCTGTTCACGCCGAGGGGGGCTTTGTGGGATTCCGTAACCCTCACGAAATCAAACATCAATTGGGACGTGAATTATCGCACCGCATTTGTCGGAGGGATGTTGATCGTCGCGTTTCATGCCGTGCGGCTCAATACGGACTGGTCTGCCCAGAAGGAATGGGAGGTGTCCCCGCTTTTCATGCTTCCGGCTGGATTGGAGGCCGCGTTCGAGGTGCATTGCCCGGCTGTGTCCAATTCGAGCGTGGGTCTTCATGGCATCGAGGCGCAGACCGCAGGCAACAGCATCAACCTTCGCTCGTCCAATAAGATGACGCTCGGCAAAGGCGGTTGGGTCGAGGGCTGCATCACAGTGCCGCTCTGATCGGCGATTAAACGACCGGATAGCTTTCCGTAACCCAGCCGTGCCAGCTGAATTGGCAGAACACTGCATCGTTCGTTCCGGCTTCTTATGGCGCTTCTAACACCATCACGGTCAAAGACGGTCTGATTTTCGTGGACCTGTCTTCGTTCCGGAGCACTGTGCAAGTCGGCGATTACCGTGTCTGGCTGTTCGAAGCGGGCGTGAAGCCCTCTAAAACGGTCGGTCTTGGGTGCGTCGCGAACGTGGCTGGCGCAGCGTACAGCAAACAGGCGAGGTGGAACGCTGACGGGTCGGTGACGCTTATCGGAGGCTTGGGTTCGTCCGATATCGTCCAATGCTTCCCGAAGATCATTCCGGTGCCCGATGGCGTGGAATTCGTCTAGGCCGTCAGCCAACAGCCGTGCGCCGTGGAGTAGGCGGATTTCGGGTCGCCTAGCATCTGCACTGTCCCGTCACGCATGACGAGCAGGCTGAAACCGCAGGACGGGAACGATATGATGCTCTGGTCGGCGAGCGGACGGAACGCTTCTGGGATGGTTTCAGTCGCCGTCGCGTAGTTCTGCTGTCCACTGCCGGTGAACTTGACGTTGCCGTTGACCGTGACGATGCGTCCGACCCGACATAGAGTGAGGCTGTTATTAGTATACGGCGGCTTCCATTGCTGGGTTACGGAAAACTATCCTCATGGGATCGGATAGCAGAGCGAGCCGACGCAGCCCTGATTGCTGCCCGCGGCTCCCATGTTCGCGCATCGGATGGTTCCGTTCGGATTAACGACGAGCATTCTCGCCGTCTGCCCGTTGGAGACGCACACCATCGCATTGACCTCGACGGGCGGGCGCAGTTCGGCGGGTAGCACGTATTCGCATTGCACTGAATCCCAACTGCCATTACCGATATTGCCGGAGTATTTGACGAGCATCATCATGCCGGTGTGAATGACCGTGAAGCCCTTCGCGTTATACAGGGTTACGGAATGCTATCAGCAGGTCAATATGAGTTTCTGCCATGCTTTCTGCATGTCCTTGAGGACGCTCAGATCAGGCTTGAGGTAATACCGTGCGGTGGTCTGGATGTCGGAGTGTCCGAGCTGTCGTGCGACCACGCTGATGTCGGTTCCGGCCTTGATCGCCAACGTGCCGAACGTGTGGCGCAGGTTGCGTGGAGGCACGCAGGGGAGTTTCATGCGCCTGCACCAACTGCGGTAGTGGTTTGCGACTTGGTTCGCGTTCAGGTTGCCGACCAGCCGGCCAGTCTTCGTGCCGTGGCGTAGTTCCGCCAATCGTTTGACCGCGAACCGTGGCAATGCGACGGTTCGTCGGCTCAGATCGGTCTTCGGTTCGGTCACGGTCTCATGGCCCGCGACCCACTGCACCGACCTTTTCACCGTGACGGTGCCGCGACGTAAATCCAAGTCGCCCCATTCCACGCCGACCGACTCGCAGCGACGCAATCCAGCGCACACGGACACCAACAGCCACGCTTCCAATGGATGCCCGTAGAAGCCTTTCAATAGTCGTCGGACTTCCGGCGCGGACAGTACTTGCGGCTCGTAATGCCGTAGGTGTGGCAGGCGTATCTCGCGTCTGGTCACGTCATTGTCGGACAAGCCGCGTTTGAACGCGAGTCGCAGTATCGCGCGGAACACCGCGTAGGCTTTGCGTGCCGCTCCCGGCCTGTCGAAGGAGTCCAACCATGATTCGATATCCGCCACGCTGATCGCGTCCATGTCCCTTCCGCTCCATTGCGGGAGGATATGGCAATTCAGGGCGCTTTCGTAGCCTACTTTGGTGCATTCGCGGAGTTTCGCACATGAGGGTTTCCAAACGGTGGTCACGAATGTGTCGAAAAGCATTGGTTCCTTTCCAATTCTGTTGAATAATCCCACACATCGTCATGTTGCCGTTGGACGGGTGGGTGTGTGGGTTTTCCCATTGTTCCATATCCCTGTTTTTAGGAGGATGTTTTGACTCAGATCAAATTCGATTTCGGCCATCCAGGCGCGGATGGCATAGCGGACTTGGCTGGCGAGAAGATTCATGTGGTTCCGACCGACCGGTTCAGGAACGGCAGTCGTATCGTCGTACGCGACTCGTTCGAGGTGCGTTTGGACGAGCACGGCACCGCGACCGTCACCGTCCCGCCGACCGACAGCACGTTCGCATATGAGGTGACCGTCGGCGAGAAAGAGGATTTATGGCGTTTCGTCCGTTGCGTCCAGGTGCCGGATTCGACTTCGGTTTTGAATTTCTCCGATTTGGTCGAAGTCGATTCTGCCACGCTCACGCCGGTTGGTACCGGTAATCCGTTGGCCGATATCGACCAGTCCGACGTTGATTGGGCCATCCAGTTCATTAACTCTTGATTTTTGGAGGTTGTTTTGGCTAATCCCGATAAGTTTTTGCGTCTGCGCGACTACGCCCGTTTGGAGCGTGCGCAGAAGAATGGTGTCGTGGATGGCACCAAGTTCGCCTACGACAGTGCGAAACACGTCGTGTCGAACGTTCGCGAGTATTTCGACGCGCATCGCGATGGGCGCACGTATGGCGTGCGTTTCCCGATCTATAGCTTCTCCAATTCGCCGGACGGCGTGAAGGTCGGCGACAATGCCGGCCTGACCGTCGTGCCAAGCTCGAATTATCGTGCCGGACGTGATGATTACGCTGGTTTGAGCGCGTTCCGCGTGTTCGACGCTAACGTTGCGGTGGCCGATGATGGCACGCCGGTCGTGAAGGCCATCAAGGGCTTGGCCGGCAATTACGCGAAGGACGGGTCCAATGGCGACGTGTTCGTCATCACCACTCCCGGCTTCTACCGGTTCGAGTTCGACACGAACCATTGCACCATCTGGTATTCGGACACGCAGTACGACGGCTATTCGCCGATGCCGGGCGCGTTGCTGCCGGACGGGTCTCTCCGCCCGTGCATGGCGTACGCGAAATACCCGCTGTCCAATTACGGCGGCAAGGCCGCATCCGTCTCGGGTCAGATTCCGGCCTCCATGAGCGAACATGGCTCCGTGGGCGTACCCACCAGCAAAGGCAAGGGCTACAGCGGAAAGACCTCAGCCGACACGTTCTACATGCAGCTCATGCACATGCTCAAATACGCGACCAAGGACATCGAACGCTACTTGGGCGGCGACTTCAACGGTTCCGGTCAGGTCAACGTCAGCAAGGCCGAAACCAACGTCACCCGCGCACTGGTCAAGGCCACTGACGCGGCAAGCATCGACCTCGGCTCCTACGTGAGCGTCGGCACCGGCACCGACCGCGGAGACAACAAGACCGGCGAGGCAGCGGCATACCGCAAGGTCATCTCCAAGACCGTCGTGGACGCGGCAACCACCGCGATCAACGTGTCCGGCGCGGCCTTCACGACCACGACGGCCATGCATGTCACCCAAATGCCGTACCTGACCGGTTCGACGGACGGCGTGCTCGGCAACGACGGCATCCCCCGCGAGGACGTGTCCAAAACCCATCAGCCGATCAGACTCCAGGGCATCGAACTGTTCGCCGGAATCTACGAGACCGAAGGCGACATCATCCTGAAGAACGTGAAGGATTCGGATACTTCCGGCCATACCGAAGTGTGGAAGGTGTTCGACACCACCAAGGCGAGCGACACCGCCATCACCGCCGACTACGTGCATGTGGGCGACTATCCAGCCGTCAACGACAAGACCGACAACCAGTGGCAGTGGCAGACCGACTTCACCGAAAAGCACGGATTCCTGCTGCCCACCGGCGTGGGCGCGACAAGCACCAGCGGCCTGACCGACGCGCTGATCATCAACCCGATCTCCGCTCCGGGACTGCATGAGTTGCGGCGCGGCGGCGATCTCGGGGGCGGCTCCCGCTGCGGGTGGTTCAGCGCGATCGGCCGGGGCGATCTGTCGGACGCGTGGTGGGGCTGCGGCGGTCGCCTATCCATTCTTGGCCGCACGCACGCCTAGTGCGGGCGGTTGGGGGTGAGCGCCAGCGAGGGGGCGAAAGCCCCCTCATCACCCTCGTATGACTCTTGATAACATTTCAGGGATTCGTGACGGCTTCGTCGGGTTCCTCCTGCTCTTGCAGCGCGGCGGCAATCTCAGGGACGGCTCCCACTGCGGGTTGTTCAACGCGAACGGCAGGAACGATCTGTCGAACGCTTGGTGGAACTACGGCGGTCGCACATAAGGGTCAACCACTTTCCGTCACGACTACCCTCCGCTTTCGGGGATATACGAGAGGGCAAGCCTCGGCCATGCCGAAAATCGAATCAAGCACGCGACCGGTAGGCCACATGGCCGAACGCCGCCAACATTCCCCTTATAGCTTTTATGAAAACATATTGCAAACACAGTCGCATCACCGAACCAGCGTTCGTGCGCGACTGCATTGAACGGTTCCTCAAAGGCAAACGCTCCCGCAGGGACGTGAACGAATTCCTCAGCCGCCAGTCCGACTTGGATTCGCTTTCACGGCAGATCGCCGACGAGATAAGGCGCGGCGAATACAGGTTCGCTCCCATCCGCTACTTCCACCGTATGGAACCGATTTCAGGCAAGATACGCATCATCGGACGCGAAAGCATCCGCCATCAGATCTACGATTACGTCTGCGGAACCGCGTTGATGCCATTGTTCCGCGCGAAGGTCGGCAGATGGCAGACGGCGAGCATCCCCGGCAGGGGCATAGCCGACGCGCGCCGCGCGATCAAACGATGGGTGCGCGAACCATCCAGCAGGGTCTTCGTGAAACTGGACGTGCGCAAATGCTATCCAAGCATCAGCCGTGAAGTGTTGAAACGTTTGCTCTCACGTGACGTGGGAGACAGGCGGCTACTGGATTTGACGTTCCATCTCATCGACCAATACGCGGGCGATGACGGATTGAACATCGGCTCCTATCTAAGCCAATGGCTCGCGAACTACTATCTGAGCTACGCCTACCATTTCTGCGAACAGCACCTATCCAAGGAGCGCGTGAACCGCAGGACAGGCGAAACCGCCACCAGACGGCTCGTGACGCACATGCTGTTCTACATGGACGACATTCTCCTGGTCGGCAGATCGAAGCGTGATCTGACCATCGCCGTCAAACGCATACGCGCCTACCTGCATGACACGCTCCGTCTTGAGATTCATCCGACATGGAACATCAAGCACGTCGGCGTGGAGCCAATCGACATGGTGGGCTTCACCTTCTACCCGGACCATACCGGCGTCAGGGCGGGCATCTTCCTGCGCGCACGCCGCTCATTCCGCCGATACGCGCGGAATCCCACGAGTCTTCGGCTCGCATACCGTTGCGCCAGCTACTACGGCTGGCTCAAAAACAGCGATTCCATCCAATACCGGCGTCGAAACAACGTCGATCACATCGTCCGCCGCGCCAGAAACACCGTCGCGGCAAGCCGAAAGAAAGGATAACAGATGATTCAGAACGTCTCTTCCGCAACCCCGTTGGAAAAGGTGGACTACCATCTCCGCGATGACGGACTGGCCGATATCCGCATCCGCCGCAGCATCAGGACCGTCACCCATGACGCGACCGACAATCAGCCGGAATACGTGGAGTACACGGCGGTCGAATCCTATCAGATTTTGCCGCTCATGGAACAGGAGGCCATCGAACAGGCGGATGTCCTGTTCGAGGGCGACGCCACCAGTTCCAGGCCGGTGTTCGACAGGGTGAGCGCATTGGAACAGGCAAGCCTGGACAACGCGCAATTGCTGGCCGACCTGATGGCGGGCGGGGACGGGGATGCGACGGATTCCACCGATTCCGACACCGGCAAGAACGCTGCCGACGATTCCGCCGACAACAAGAACAAGGAGTGAAAACAATGGTTAGATTCAATCATGCCGCAGCGGTCCGCATGTACACCCGTCTGGTCAAGGCCGGACGCAAGACGCTGGACGAAGTACCGGAGGAATACCGCGCGGAGGTGCGGCAGAACCTTCTCGACCCGTGGTTCTGACGTAAGAAGGCATAGGTGAATCAGGAAGCAATCACCATCATCGTCGCCATCATCGGTTCCGGTGGTTTCGGAGCGCTCGTCCCATGGGTGCTCGACAGAATCGACAACAGGCGCGACCCGTTGCACGAGGGCGTGAAGGAGCTGCTGTTCTGCAAGCTCGAACTGTTGCACCAGCAGATGGTGGACAACGGCGGCGTATGCACCGTCGAGACGAAGCGAACCGTTGAACGCATTTATCGCGCCTACAGCGGTCTGGGAGGCAATGGCGTCGGCACCGAGATGCGCAACGACATCCTCGACGCGCACATACAGGAGGACCGGCAATGACGGCCAGCATGATCGCTTTGACGTCCGCGGCCGTCATGTTCGTCGCGCTGCTGCTCGTAGTGGCGTGGCTGCTGTGGCATGGACGCGACGTGCCTGTATGGCTCGAATGCGTAGCGACGATGCTTCTGGGCGCGTTCACACTCGTCTGCGTCGTCCTGCTTATGCTGCCGCTCCTACGCCTGCTGGAGATGGCCGTCATGATATGGACGCTCGTCTTCGCATAAAAAACCATCAAAAGGAGGAAACATATGAAATCATGGGAGAATCTGGAGGCTGACGAGGATCTCATTCTCTCCACGCACATGACCAAGGGCCGCCAAGGCCACAAGGTCGACAAGATCGTCGTGCACCATAATGCCGGCAATCTCACCGCACGCCAGATCTACGACGTGTGGCAGACCCGCGAGGCCAGCGCCCACTACCAGGTGGACGCGAACGGCCGCATCTCGCAGCACGTGTGGGATACCGACACCGCGTGGCATACGGGAGATTGGGCGTCGAACCTGACCAGCATCGGCGTGGAGCACGCGGACATCTCGTCCAGTCCGTGGATGCTGAGCGAGGCGACGTTGGACAACGGCGCGCACCTCGTGGCCGCATTGTGCGTGCATTTCGGGCTCGGCAGGCCGCAGTGGCGCGTGAACGTGTTCCCGCACTCCGACTTCACGTCCACCAGCTGCCCGGCCAGCCTCGCGGGAGATCAGAACGCGGCCTACATGGCGCGCGCACAGGCATGGTACGACAGGATGACCGGCACGGCAGCGCCGCCGTCCACCGCCCAGCCGACGCAGGAAGCCACGGCATCGTCCGCCGTGAACGTGTTGCAGGGCACGTATCGTGTGGCCGTGGACGGGCTCAACGTGCGCGACCGTCCGAGCGTTTCCGGCAATGTGGTCGCCACCTATTCCAACGGCCAGACCGTGACCCTCGACCATTGGGGCACGGTCGCGGACGGCTACATCTGGGGCCGCTACACGGCGTATTCCGGCGCCATTCGCTACATCGCATTGGCCCCAGCGGACAAGTCAACCTGGTATCTCGTCAAAGCCTGAAATGAAAGGTGGTATTAATGGCTGAGCATGCGCGTTCCACGGTCGAGACGGTCGTGGACGATCTTTCCGACGACTACAAGGATTCCGGTGGCTATAGGCCGGTGTTCAACGATACGGTCCGAACCGTCATCTACGTGGCCTCTCTGGCCGCGTCCATCGTCGGCTTGGGTTTCATGATGTTCGGTGATGCGCAGGTGGGCGGTTTCATTTCCACCGCCGCCGGTGTCGTCGCGTCCGGTTTCGGCGTCGCCTACAACCCGCTGCGCAACGCTTGATTAATTTTCAGGTGTGAGACTCAACCTTGCGTGGAAGAAAATTCACGAGTTCGGGTGCTTGTGGAAATTCTTGCACCATGTTTTTAAATCTGCCCCTTCTCCGTTTGGAGGAGGGGCTTTATTTTTAGGACTTTTCAAATGGGCATCAGACAACAGACGATTGACGATTACGGCGCGTTCGTGGAGAAATTCAAGCCGAAGAAAACCACGGACGACTGCTACACCCCCCCCGAAGTATATGAGACGATAAAGGACTGGGCATGCCGTGAATATGGCATCGACCCCAGCAAAGTGGTGCGTCCCTTCTATCCGGGCGGCGACTACGAGAGTTTCGACTATTCTGGCGGCAAGGTGGTGGTGGACAATCCACCGTTCTCGATTCTATCGAAGATATGCGCGTTCTATCGTGACCGTTATATTCCGTTCTTCCTGTTCGCTCCGAACCTCACGATTTTCAGCAGCACGTCGCGCAACGGCGCGCACATGCTGGTCACTGATTGCGCGATCGAATACGCCAACGGCGCTATCGTCAACACCAGCTTCGTGACGAGTTTCGGCGATGACCTGATCCGCACCGCACCGGATCTGACGAAGCTTGTCAACGATACGGTGAAACGAGTCAGGCACAAAAGCAGGAAACATCTGCCGAAGTATGCGTATCCGCCGGAATTGTTGACCGTCACGCGACTTAATAAGGTCGGCAATGCCGGCGTGGATTTTCGCGTCAAGGCTTCGGACGTGGCGTTCACGCGGGCGCTAGACTCGCAGAGGGCGGTGAGGAAGGCCATCTACGGCGGTGGCTATCTCCTGAGCGAGGACAAGGCCGTGGAACTGAAGGCCGCGGAACTGAAGGCCGCGGAGGATGTGACCGTATGGACGCTCAGCGATAAAGAAAAACAGATCATCGGAAAACTCGGTTAAACGTCGCCCCTCTCTCAGCATTGCTGTGGGAGGGGCTTTTCTTGTTATTCGGCGTGTTTGCGTGGTCGTCCGCCGCCGTCGCGGCGGCCCGGTGGTTTTGTGCGAATACCGTCTGGATCACGCTCACGGCAAGACGAATGTCCGCCGTCATGGGGTATCGTTGCAATCGAACTTGAGATCCGGACCTGCTTTGCTGGTGGGCAGGGTTTCGGGTTCGAAGCGTGTGGCTGGCTGCCGCAGGCATCCGATGGCGAGTCGATGCGCCATCAGCGAGAGCTGGATGTCTCGCCCAACGGCTGGGCCAGACGGTTGAGACCAACCGGAGCCGTGACCCTTCCCGCGCAAACGGGACGCTAGTCATGCAGAAGACTGTAAAAAGATCAGCCACACGGCTTCGGAGGGGCGCTTGGTCGGTGCCCCTCTTTTAATTTTCTGGGAGGATTCCGGGCGTGAACGTGACCGAGGCGAAGCGGCGGATGCTTGGCGAGGCCCGAAAGGCAGCCCGACTATACGCCAATCTCGTCGGAACGATCACGAGAATCGCGTGCGACGACGGGATGACGCTGGACATCCAATGGAAGGCCTCGAACTTCGCCCACCTATGCGGCCTGGAATACTACGCCGACGACAACCGCACCCGCAGACTTCCCGCCCGACGCCTGTACACCGACCTCCTGTCCGGCCATGGGATCTCGGTGGAAAGGGTCGCGCCCACCGGAGACGCGCGATGGCTCGCGAGGAAGACCGACGTGATAGCCAGCGCATTCGCACTGAACGACGCATCCATGGTGGTCGAATCAGGCAACAGCCGGATACGCCTCTACATGGGAAACACAGTCTGGTGCATCGGCCTCGGAAGAAGCGGAGAGGACGGCCCCTACTATCCGCAATCCCTACGCAAGGGGAACGCGGCCAAGGAAAAAATGCCAGGAACCCAGATCCACCATGTAGTCTCGATCAAATACCTGAACACGGCACAGTGCCACCCATCGATCCAAGACTGACAACATCCAACCTCCAACAACAAAACCGCCCCGGCGCTCGCGGATGAGCGCCGGGGCGGACGTCACTCCGCCGGATGCTTGCGCGGCCTGCCACCGCCGACTCCGCGTCCGGGGCGTTGCGCGTTCCATTGGTCGATGGTGTCGGGGAGCCAGCCGCGCGTGCGGCCTATTAGGGCGTCCGGCTGGGGGAGCTTGTAGGCGCTGACGGCGGCGGTGCTGATGCCGAGACGCTTGGACACGTCGGTGACGCTCAGGTATTTGATGGTCATGTCAGTCCTTCCTTCCGGCGATGAGCGCGAAGACGGCGCTGACGATGGCGCATCCGGCGGTGAGCGCGAACGGCCAGCCGAACCATGCGCTGGCGGCGGTTCCGAGCGCGAACACCGCGCTGACTATCGATTCTGTTCTCATGATGTTCCATGGCATAATCGGAGGTATGGGGTTCCGGCCCCTACGACTGGCCGGAACCCTTGCTCACTTTTTCCTCTTCGGCTTCCGCCTCATCTCCTTGATGAGTCCGGTCACTGCTTTGACGAGGGCCGCGAGACTCGCGACGAGAAGCGAGATGCTGGTGATTATCTCCGATGGTGTCATGTTCACCTCCTTTCCTTGATATAAACTATCTTAGCATAGTAAATAAAGTATTGCAAGCCGAAACACGAAAAAACACAAGAAAAAACAGCGGATTGATAGACTTGATGCCACGCAAACGAAGGGGCGAGCATGGCCTACACAATCCGCCAATACGCGACGAAAAGCGGCAAACGCTACGAAGTGCGCTACCGCAAACCGGACGGCACGCCGACCGGCAAACGCGGCTTCAAACGCAAAATGGACGCCGACGCATGGGGCGCGGCCAACGTGACCACCGCGAAAAACGTCGGAGCCTACATCGACCCACAAGCCGGACGCAGGCGCGTAGAAGACTTCTGGGAGCCATGGATAGCCGCAAAAAAGACCGAATCGAAAGCCTCCACCATCGATCTGATCGAACGTATCTGGCGAGTCCACATCGAGCCGAAATGGGGCATGAGAGAGGTACAGTCCATCACCCACGACGAAGTGCAGGTATGGATAAGCGAAATGGCCACGACGAAAAGCGCAAGCCTGGTGCGTCGCACGGCATTCACGCTCCGCGCCCTGCTCAAAAAGGCGAAGGACGACAAGTGCATTCATGAAAATCCATGCGACGATCTCGCCTTGCCTCGCATGGTAAGGAAAAAGCACATCTATCTTACGATCGGTCAATTACTGGCCTTGGCGGACGCTTCCGGCTGGCATAGGCCGATAATCCTCACCCTCGGCCTATGCGGGCTTCGGTGGGGCGAGCTGGTCGGCTTGCAGGTCGGAGACGTGGATTTCACCCGCCAACGTATCCATATCGTGCGTACGGCTGCGGAGATCAGGAGCCGTATCGTGGTGGATATTCCGAAAACCGGCGAGACCCGCACCATCATATTCCCGGCACTGCTCAGACCATGCCTGGAAGAGGCTTGCAGGGGCCGTCAGCCGTCCGAACTGCTGTTCCCTGATGCTCGTACCGGCTCATTCCTTCGGAGGCCACATGGAACTCGCAAGGGCAATTGGTTCTATCGTGCGAAGCGTTCCGCGCTCAGCGAGCAGTCCGCGGGGTCGATGACGATTCATGATCTGCGCCATACGTGCGCTTCACTGCTTGTGCATGCCGGAGCGAACGTCAAGGCCGTGCAGAGGCAGTTGGGGCATAAGAGCGCAGCTATGACCCTCGACGTGTATGCCGACCTGTTCGACGCCGATCTGGATGCCGTGGGCGAGGCGATTGACGGATTGCTGATCAAGGCGATTGGCGAGGGTCGAAGTCTTGCCGCATGACGTGGGCAAAATGTGGGCACGATGGTCTGATTGACGGTTTCGGCTGTTGCCATCATTGGCTTTCAGCCGAATCGCTCATGTACCTGCAGAATTCCGCGTCACAGGTGCTGTATATGGATGTCGCCTCACAATCGCACCCGGGATCGCTCAACTTGGCCGCGTCGCTCAATTCCATGTCGTTCAACATCGGCATCGCGCTTGGTTCCGCGGTCGGCGGTCTGGTCAACGGACATTTCGGACTGACATGGCTTGGCCCGGTTGGCGCGCTGTTCCTGCTATGCGCGATCGCCACTACCACCATGCTGCGTCCGTTCGTGGCGCAGGAACGCAAGTTCTATGCCACCCAACGCGCATGAACGTTTCCGTTCCGCACGATTCCAAATCATGCAGGGCTTACGGTCGTCTGCTGATATATGACGGGGAACACGGTGGTCAGCCGAGCGGCTTCCACTGATCGGTGTCATTGACGTCCCCGAACGACGCGCCGTTCGCCACCCAACAGCTTTGCATTTCCGCGTTTGAGAAATCCACTGTGGTGGGCTGGTTTTTGGCGTGCGCGTCCAAATCCTTCTTGTACGCTTCCTTGTCGTAGTTTTTCGGCACGATACCGGCCTTATGCAGGCAATCGACCATGGCCTGGTCGCCATCGGAAAGCATGCCGGGATTGCCGATCTGCATCTGGTATACACCGGTCACCGCAATGACTTCAGTGTTATAGCATTTGTTCTCATCCTCGTTGAACTTCTTGCGCTGTTGGTCGCTCATGCCGGTGGTATCCCGCATGGCGATCATGTACAGGCCATTGGAGAACTGCCTGAGCACCGGTGTCGTATACCCATAGCCGGTCACGCACTGCTTGTAATTCGACCAGGCAAGCTCGTAATCCGGTTTCGATACGCTTCCCGACTTTCTGGAACGCTTCAGAATCGTTTTCTGTGCGTCACTCATGGGATATTTGGTATCGGGTTTGGCGTCCAAATCAAGAAGGAAATCGATGTAATCCGGTATCGAATTCGCGATTTTGGTCTTGGAAGCGTCACTGCCGGCACTTTCAGTCTGCTGTTGCGTATCCTGCCGATCGCCGACCGTCCCACAACCCGTGCAGCCGATAAGCATGGCGAGGAAGCATACGATGGCTACGCTTCCTCGCCATGTACCCATATTCAGTTGCATCATCGCCATCTCCTTTCTCGTGATAGACGAGCCTTGATGGGGTTTCGTTGTTTGTTTTTTGTATTGCCTTAGCTGGAAGTTTTCGCAGGTCTCCACACCTTATCGCTTTCCATAGTGGTGATGCCGAGCGCGGCCAGACAGCTTTGGACTTTGGGATCCGAGTAATTCAGCTCAGTGTGCTCGTCCTGCAAGCGGTTTTTCTCGTCTTGCTCGAACAGTTTCTTCGTATAGCCTTTCGGTGCCACATTCTCCCTCTTCAAGCAATTGACGGCCGCTTGATTGACATCGTTGATCATTTGCGGATTGCCCAATTGGAGGGCATATGTGTCATTGATGTAGATCACTTCCGTGTTGAAACAAACGCCATCGTCTTTGTTGAATTTGTTTCGTTGTTCGTCGGTCATGCCCTCGGCGTTTATTCTGGCGACGAAATACAGGCCATTGGGATAACGGTCAAGTACTGGGGTTGAATATCCTTTGTCGACCACGCATTGTTTGTAATGGGACCAAGCGAGTTCGTAATCGGTAGAGGACACGCCTCCAGCCGCTTCCGAACGTTTGAGAATCTCCCGTTGGGCTTTGGTCATCGGATACGTCGCGCGAGGATCGTCATTGTCTTTGATCACCGATGCTATATATTGCTTGATCGGTTCGGAAGAAGTAGTTCCACCGCCTTCGGGAGATGATGCTGTATCGGAGACTTGTCTTGAGCATCCGGACAAAAGTGATACTACCGTCAGACCGATGGCCATGCAGCGGCAACTCATCGAAAAGTTTGTCATATACCTCTGCTTTGTCTGTATCTTTGACAATCTAGGAGAGCCTCACGAGTATTGGTAGTGTTCCATAGCATATTCCGACAGCCAGTACTGATGCGGAGAGCGTTTTCATCAATTTATTGTGTTTCATCCAGGACATCATCGTCCACCTTTCATCATCATATCGGGCCGCCGTGGTCCTGTGATTCATATGGTATGAGTTGTTTTACGGGGCTATTGCGAACGATGTACTCAATATGAGTAAGGGGCGGTGATGAAATGATGTATTGTATTGCGGTAGGGGGATGTTTCTCAGGGGAAGGAGCGTTGTACCATGACGGGGAAAACGGTTGGTGGTCCGAAAATATTGCTTGTTGACGATGACAAAATCGTCATCGAGGCGCTGACTGACCTATTCAAGCGGATTCTTCCGGCGGTGGGTATCGTCGATTCGGCTACCAGCGGAGTTGAGGCTTTGGAATTGTTTGCATCAAATGCCGACCAATATGCTCTTGTGCTGCTTGATATGTCGTTGGAAGGTATGCAAGGCCCGGAAGTCTGCCGTCGCATGCGGTTGATGGACTGTTCCACGCCGATTCTCGGCATGACCAGCTTCAGTCTGAACCGGTATCGCGTGCCGCTGGCGGCGGCTGGCGCGCAAGGGCTTGTCGGTAAAGGTGACGAGACACAGCTCGAACAAGCCGTCTCCCGTGTCCTTTCAGGATGTTTCCTGCCCGGTTTTGAAACTCCGATGGCGGCTTACGCGAGGCTGAAATGCGATGCTCGAGCGGAGTCCACGCTCACCAACACGCAAGAAACCATCATGAACCTGTGCGCGAACGAATATCTGACGGATGGCGAGATAGCCGAACGACTCGGCATATCCATCGCCACTGTGCGCAAGCACATGCAGAACATCGTCAAACGACTGAACTGCCGTACGCAACGGCAAGCCATCATCACATGGTTGAAACATGGGAACGAGCGCTGACATGACCGGAAAGAACAAAGAGCTCCGGTGGCCGGATATGCCGCGAATCAAACATCCGTTCCGTCTTGCGGCCATCATGACGTGCGAACTTCTGATGGTTTATGAGGCGGTGTGTTACCCCGGTTCGCCAATGGCATTGATGTTTACCGCCATACAGATTATGCTGACCGGTCTCGCCTATTTCTGGCCCCGTGCGTGCGCGTCCGTATGCCTATCATAAGGATGTGATCGGCCGGTTGATTGGCGAGGTGTACGCGAACGTTTCGCGTCATGCGCCTTCCGGAGGCAAGTACGAGGTGTCGGTTCTGGTGAAGACGCATTCCTTGGAAATCACCGAAGTGAATGATATGGGTGCCCGGCATTCCGGCAGCCTGCCCGGCGGCCATGGTCTCAGACAGTTCGCGGCTGAAATCGAGCATATCGGAGGAAGTCTTTCCACCGATTGCGAGAACGGCATATGGATGTTCCACGCGCGCATTCCGTTTGACTGATGGCTTTCCGGCGCGGAGAACGGGGTAAATGCAACGAGCCGGTGGATGATGCTGGGGAACACCTGGTTCCACATACCCATATTGGGTATGCCGCGCGTGACGGCAGGTCTTGGGGGTCTAGACTAGGGGATAAAGCGGGTCATGGCGGCCTGACGGCTGCGTCGTTTGTGAGGGGGCTGATGACGATGTCGAGGAAAACGGGCATGCGTGGCAAAGCTATTGCCGTCATATGCTGTCTCGCTTTGCTTGTCGGCTGCACGGGCTGCGGGGCACTGAAAGAAGGCTCGCGACGGGAGCGTCAATCCCAGCAGGGTCAATCATCGCAACAGGGTGAACGAATCGCGTCGTCGCTGAAGGATTATGCGCGATCGTTGTTGGATTCCGACGGCGGCAAAATATCCGATCAGCAGAAGTCCGCGCTGGAGAAGGCCGCTTCAGGCGGAAAAGTCAGCCAAGCCGACTACGAACACGCATGGGCGGATTACAAGCAGTGCATCATAGACAAAGGCTATGCCGAGCCGACGTTCGACAAGTACGACAACGGCATTTACGCTCTGCCCTCGTACAACACCGATGGTGCCAGCAAAGAGGCGATCCGCAAACTCAATGACGATCTGACATCCTGCAGTATGCTGCATGTCACGGATATCAACACCGTGTACAGGCTCCAGTTGGGCAATCCGAAGCTGCTGCTCAATGACAAGGAGATGGCGGTCGACTGTCTGCGCAAGGAAGGCATAAAGCCCAAAGACTACACCGCCGATAAGCTGGAGAAGGATTTGGAATCCGGAGAAAGCGCAGGACTGCGCGATAACAGGAAGGCGCTGACCTGCTTGGTGACGGCCGGAGTGAACGTGACCGCCTCGGATGAGACGGTCTGGTATCCGCTGAAGTAGTCTGATGCGCGAAGGGGCTCATATGCGAGTGGTTGTGGAAGGGCTGGCCCACCGGTTCCCGGGGACAGACCTGCTGTTCGAGCATCTTGATTTCGTGGCGGAACCTGGCTCCACCATCGCGGTATGCGGACCATCCGGTTGTGGTAAATCGACATTGCTGTCGATTCTCGCCGGTTGGGAGAAACCATATGCCGGAACCGTAACCCGTGAAGGCGTGAACCGTGTGGGATGGGTGTTTCAAAACCCGTACGGTGTGGCGGAACGCACCGCGCTCGACCACGTGGTGTTCCCGCTGCTCGCCAAAGGCATGCGGCGCAAGGAAGCGGAGCTCAAAGCCTTGGAAGCCATGGGGCTGTTCGACCTCGAATACGCGGCCGACCGCCGGTTCTCCGACCTCTCCGGCGGCGAGGCGCAACGTCTCATGCTGGCACGCGCCGTCTGCTCCAAACCCGACATGCTGCTCGTGGACGAGCCGACCGCTCAATTGGATACGCGCACCGCGCATTCCGTCAGCCATGTGCTGAGCAACCTTTCCGGCCAAGGCATGATCGTGCTCGTAGCCACACACGATCCCGACACCCGCGACGCCTGCGACCGTGTGCTCGACCTCGCCGACTACGCGCCAGGCGGCAGCAAATCGCAGGAACCGGAATTGGAAGAATAGACGAATAGAAAGGCATCGACTCATGGGAAAGAAGCAACGGGGCACTAAAGTCATGAACAACGGTGCCAGACGCGGACGACTCGCATGGGCTTGGAGCCTGCTCGCCGTGGCAACCGCCATATGCGTGTCCGTGGGAGCATGCGCGCTGCTCTTGCCAGACCGCGCGCCGGCATTGCTCGGCTCGGCAGGGGAGACGACCACCGCGCCAGCCAGCGTGCAGGAATACTCCGGTAGCCAGCAAGTGACGGTTGTGCCCACCATCTCCACCGAACGTAATCTTCTCGGCAACGCCAACGGCACCGTCACCGCCGACTGGTCCGCAGACGGACTCGCCTCCGGCAAAGGCGCATACAAAGTCAACGACCGCGTGGTCGTGGCCTTGAACACCGCCACACCCCTATACCGTGACCTCAAAACCGGAGACAAGGGCGACGACGTGCTCGCACTGAACAACGAGCTGAGCCGACTCGGATACAACAGCGTGGCCGGTTCCGACACCTACTGGTGGGCAACATCCGACGGCTGGCGGCAACTCATGAACGACAACGGCAACCCCTCCGACGGCACGCTTGCGCTTGCCGACACCATGTGGATTCCTGAAAACGCAGTCGCGGTCGACGAGTGGACGGCCACCACAGGTTCCATGGTGACGGGCGGTACGGCAATCGGAAAAATACCGGGAGCGTTGACGAAACTCACCGTGAAAAACGGCGCGGCGGTAGGACAGGATCGCACTATAGGCATGTATGGCGTCAATGGAATATTGCCGGCCGATAACACGGAAATCACCGACGCCGAATTCCTGCGTAATGTGTCGGCAAGCGAAACGTTCCAGTCCATGGACATGCAGACCAAAAAGGCCGGTCTCGATGCCACCGTGGCATTGAAGGAACCATTACAGGTGCTGCGTGTGCCGGCGGGAGCGGTGTTTGGCATCGACGGCAGCAGCGGCTGCATCGTACCAAAATCCCACAATGCGTCCAATACGCCGGCGAAGGTGACGATTGTGGGCAGCGAGCTGGGCGTGAGTCTGGTGCAGACGCAGGATGCCGACGTGTCCGCGATCACCAACGTCGAAATCGGCAGCGGGCTCAACGGGCTGGTTTGCAAATAGTCGGCGGATGAATCGCAAGAAACCGTTGAACTTCGCCAAACAGTGTGAAAACCGCATGAAACCGCCAATAAGGGAGCGTATATGAGACTTGGATCGGTGCTTTCCGAAGCGCTGCGCAACATCGGTTCGGGCGTGAGCCGCGCGTTCGCCATGTTCCTCGCAGTGCTGCTCTCCGGAACGCTGCTGGGCGGATATGAGGCGATGACCGTGATTGACTTGGAATCGCAGGCCGTGCAGCGCATCAACGCGTACGCTGACGTCAACGCCATCGTCGGTGGAACGGTGGATGGCACCGCATGCGACCGGTTGTCCGACGCCGGCGATGGAATGACGGGCACCTTGGCTGGCGCGATGCGTGCCGGCGAACAGGTCGTGCCACTCGCGACACCCGGCAAGGACATCTCATCGTATGACGTGACGCCTGGTATGATCCGGCTGATCGCCGGCAATGCCAAGGCCGACGTGTCCGGCGTATGGGTGCCGCGCGACGTGGCCAAGGACTTCGGGCTCGCCGTGGGCAGCGCATTGCGGACACGCGAAGGCACCACACGTGTGGCTGGTGTGTTCGACTGGCCGAACGATGGGCGTGACACGCGTTTCGCCTACGCGTTCATCGTGCCGGTGTCGGCGAGCGCCTCGACGTTCAACGAATGTTGGGTCAAGCGGTGGCCGGTTGATGGGCAGATGGAAAATCTGTTGTATGCCACGTTGGTGGCGGGTTCCGGCTCGTCGAATGCGGGTGTGACGCAGGTGAATAAGGGGTTTGATGCGCATTATGACGCGCGTGCGTCGTATGTGAATCGTTCGACGCGGTGGATGCCGTGGGTGGGGTTGGCGATTGGCGTGTTGGTTGGTGTGTTTGGTGTGCGCCGGCGTAGGTTGGAGTATGCGGGTGCGTTGCATTCGGGGCAGTCGAAGGGTGCGCAGTTGCTGGGTATTGGTGTGGAGACCGGTGTTTGGGCCGGGCTGGCTACGTTTGCTTCGTGTGCGTTGTTGTTGGCGTATGCGGTGCGGATGAGCCGGTCCGATTGGGCGGCGGTGTTGGCGGCTGCGGTGCGTACGCCGTTGGCTGTGTTCGCCGGTGTGATGGTGGCGAGCCTGTTTGCGGGGTTGTTGATTCGGGAATCGCAGTTGTTCCGTTTCTTCAAGAAGCGTTGACTGGTTTGAGGAAACGGAACAATCCGTTGGGTTGTTTGGTCGGTGGCTAGGCGATGGCCTTTTTGATGCGTTGCAGGCTGATCGGTTTCGGCGTGCCGAGTTCCTGCGCCCAAAGGGATACGTAGAATTCCTCGAGCATCCAGCGCAAGGTCTTGGCCTGTTTCATGAGTGTTTCATGGCGTGGGCCGGCTGGTTCGCGTTGTGCTTTCGCCACGGCCTTGTCGGCAAGTTGTTTGGCTTCGTCGGCTTCCCAAGCCCATCGCACGTCGCGGTTCTTGTCGTTTTTCGCCTTGGCGAGGCGCAGCAGGTCGGCGTGCAGGTATCGTTCGATGGACGGCAATGCCTCTGGCGGCGTCTTGCCGATGAAACCGGGGAAGACGAGCGTGGCGATGTGCTCGCGGATCGACTGCAGCACGCTCAGCAGTGGCAGGTCCGCTTTGCCGGACACGGCTTTGTCGACTTCCGCATACCGTTTCAGTATGGTGATCACGTCATGCGCCACCGCGTACACGGTGTCCTCGTACACTTCGCGCACATCGAGCACCGCGTCGGCGAGCGCTTCGTCGTCGGGCAGCTGGTCGATGTTGGGCAGGAGTCGTTTGACGGCTGCCAGCTGCAGGTCTTCGGTGAGTTCCTTCGTGGACTTGTAGGGGGCGGAGGCGAGCATGAGCGCTTCCGTGCCGAGCCAGCGTGAGGAGATGCGTTCACCGGGCAGGCGCAGCGTGTCGAGCGCGCCTTGCCAGAGCATGGTGGCGCGTGCTTCGGTGGTCGCTCCCGCTTTGTTGAGCAGGTTGGCTTGTTCGACGAACTTGCCTTGGTCTCCTGCGTTTCGGGCTTGTTTTTCGACCATGTGGCGTGCGGAGGCTTTGGCTTGTTCGGCGAATTCGCGTTGCAGTTCGACGAGTAATTTGCCGGTGCCGAGTGTTTTGACGGGGCCTCGCGCGTGTCGTCGGCCGTGCTGGTTCTTGCGGTTGGGCGGCAGCTGCTGTTCCACGGCGAAGGTCATGCGCAGGTATGGCGCGAGCTTGTTCCATAGTTCGCCGGTGAGGACTTCCGGGTGGATTTGCGCGCCGACGATACTGATGGCCGCCTGCGTGAACACGTGCGGCAGGTCGGGCCATGCGGCCATGCCATCCTCGTTTTCGGGGGCGCTGTTAGGCTTCTGCTGGCTGCCGGAGCCCGGCAGGTCGGGATAGCGTTCGTCGATCCAGGCGCGGATTTTGCGTGCCGTGTCCGGAGCGGGCACGAACTGCACGCGCAACGTTTTCGGCAGCGACTTGATCATGCCGACGATCAGCTCGTCCAACAATCCCGGCACATTCCACGAGAACTGTTCCGGAGTCAGTCGAGACAATGCTTTCAACGGCACATGCACGGTGACGCCGTCGTTTGGGTCGTGCGGGTCGTAGATGTAGCTCAACCTTAGATCGATGGGGGAGCCGTCGGTGCCGAGCGTATGCCAATGGTCGGGATAGTCGTCCAGGGACACCGAATCGGAGCCGGCGAGACGCTCCACCTTGTCCGGATCGAAATCCAGCAGATCGGGCTGCTCGTCGTGCTTCGTCTTCCACCATTTCGCCAAATCGGCCACGCTGGTGACGGTGTTGGGGATGATGGCGTTGTAGAAGTCGAACAGATCCTCGTCACCGACGGTCTGCGCCACCTGGCGGGTGCGGCTCGCATCATCGGCTGCATCCTCGAGGATGTCCCGGTTCCTGGTGACGAAATCATCATAGGAGAACCGTTGCTGGATGTCGCCCTCCACCAGACCCTGCCGGATGAGGAAATCGCGCGCCTCAAGCGGATTGATGCGCCCCCACTGCACGGTGCGGTCCTGCACGATCGGCAGGCCGTACAGGAGCACCTTCGCGCTCGCCACGGCCGAGCCGCGCGAACCGGACCAGTGCGGATCCGCGTACGTGGTACGGGTGAGTGCTCCGGCGAGCGGCTCCGCCCATGCGGGATCAATCTGCGCGGAATACCGCGCCCACAGTCGGCTTGTCTCCACCAGTTCGGTGCTCATCACCCATTGCGGTGTCGATTTGGCTACGGCGGAGGCGGGGAACAGGGCGAAATGCGTGCCGCGCGCGCCCTGATAGTCGTTCTTCGCCATCTTCTGCGCGCGTTTCATCGCACGAGCGCGTGCCGCACCCTTCAAACCAGCGAAATCGGATGCCTTCGGCTCGCGCGTGACCTGCATGCCCATCATGGACAGCAGGCCGGAAAGCATGGACGTGTGGATGCCCTGCGCGTCCCATGAGCAGCACAGCGAATGCGCTGCCTGCTGGTTAAGCGGCAGCTGGCGGATCTCCAACGGTGGACGGGACACGGGAATCGGCTCGCCAAGCTTGAATTTGAACTCCTGGCACATTTCGCGCAGCTGGGCGACCAAATCCTTCCATTGGCGCATGCGCAGCCAACTCAAGTACTCGGTCTTGCAGATGCGGCGCAGCGCGGAATTGCTCGGCTCGCCATCCGCTTGGAACACGCGGTCCCACAGGTTCAACGCGGTCAGGAAATCACTGGTCGGGTCCGCATACCGGTTGTGGATCCGATCCGCCTCCTCACGGTTCTCGTCGGGACGTTCGCGCGGATCCTGCAGGCTCAGGAACGCGACTACTACCAGCACCGCCGCCAGAGTGTTCGGCGTGGTCGACTTCGCGGCTTCGATGACCATACGGCCCAAACGCACGTCGATCGGAATACGTGCCAGCAGACGGCCGGTATGCGTCAACACCACCTCGCCATGTTTGCGCGCCACGGCCTTCAGCTCGGTCAGCTCGTTGAAACCATCCGACACGGCCTTCATATCCGGCGGATCGATGAAACCGAAATCCGTCACATCCTTCGCCGTACGCGCCACACCCACCGACAGCATGTGCAGCACGACCGCGCCCAGGGACGTGCGCAGAATCTCCGGCTCCGTGAATTCGGGACGCGTCTCGAAATCCTCACGCGAATACAAGCGGATCGCAATGCCGTCGGCGATACGGCCGCAACGGCCCGAACGCTGGTTCGCGCTCGCCTGGCTGATCGGCTCGATAGGCAGACGCTGCACCTTCGCCGTCTTCGAATAGCGGGAGATACGCGCCGTGCCCGGATCGACCACATATCGGATGCCCGGCACCGTCAGCGACGTTTCGGCGACATTCGTGGCGATCACAATACGCTGATGCGTATGCGGTTCGAACACCTTATGCTGTTCCTTCGAAGACAACCGTGCGAACAACGGCACGATCTCGATCGCATCCGGCCTGCGCATATCCGCCGCGCGCGGACCGTAATGGCGGCGCAGCGCGTTCTCGAAATCGTGGATGTCGCGCTCGCCGGAAGCGAACACGAGAATGTCGCGCGGACCACGGTCGTGCGTGGAATGGATCACCAATTCGGCGCAGGCGCGCGCCACCGCGGTGGGCATGTCCACGTTCGTGTCGCGCGAATCGCGGCCGTCCCTGCCATCCGGCGCGGCCGACAGCGCCTCGTAATCCGCGTCGCCGGGCATCGCGCCCGTTTCGAAACCCGGCACGGAACGCATCAGCGCCGGCGCGGTGCCCAACGGCTCATACACGATCTGCACCGGATACGTGCGTCCCGACACTTCGATGACCGGCACCTTCGTGTGCAGCGCGTGTTCGAAATGCTCCTGGAACTTCACCGAATCGATTGTCGCGGACGTGATGACGAGCTTCAGGTCGCGCCGCTTGGGCAGCAGCGCCGTCAGATAGCCGAGCAGGAAATCGATGTTCAGACTGCGCTCATGCGCCTCGTCGATGATGATCGTGTCGTACTGCATGAGCTTCGGATCGCGTTGGATCTGTGCCAGCAGAATACCGTCCGTCACCACGCGCAGGCGCGTCTTCGGCGAGCTTTCGTCCGTGAACCGCACCTGATAGCCGACTTCCTCACCCAACGTCACGCCCATTTCGCTGGCGATTCGTTCGGCGACGGTACGTGCGGCAAGCCTGCGCGGCTGCGTGTGCACGATCTGCCTGCCGTGCGATCCACGGCCCAGTTCCAGCAGAATCTTCGGCAGCTGCGTGGTTTTGCCGGAGCCCGTCTGGCCGGAAACGATCACCACCTGGCTTGACCTGACGGCTTCGGCGATGTCGCTGCGAGCCGCGGAAACCGGCAGTTCGGAAGGATATTCGAATTTCATGCCTTCACAACCTCGATGACGCGGAAGCCCTTCGAACTCGCGTACTTGCCCACTTCAAACCCGTCGCCCAACTGCGTGGCGAGCCACGGAATCAGCGAATCGGAACCCAGATTCCTCTGCACCACCAGATATGCGGCACCGCCCGCGTTAAGCCGCGGCAGCCACGTCATCAGCAGCTCGTGCAGAGCCTCCTTGCCGACGCGGATCGGCGGATTCGACCAGATCAGATCGAACGTGAGAACGGCCGGAACCTGCTCGGCGGTGACGGCATGGATATTGCCCATGCCGTTCAACTCGGCGTTGCGGCGCGTGAGCTCAAGCGCGCGTTCGTTCACATCCAACGCCCAGATATCGGCCTTGGGCGATTCGAAACCCAACGTCAGCGCGATCGGACCCCAACCGCAGCCCAGATCAAGGAACGTGCCCTCCTCCGGCGGTTCCGGCGCCTGGCGAAGCAGCACCGACGTGCCCAAATCCACACGATTGCCGGAAAACACGCCGTTCGACACTTCCACATCCGCCTCATTGCCACGCAACGTGACATGCAGCTTCCTGCGCACGTCCTTCGACTGCGGTTCCGCCGCGAAATACTGCTCGGCCTGTGCCATGCTCTCTCCTTGCAAACGTTCGTCCTCCGGCATCCGCGCGGTAATCGCGTCCACGTGGCGAAAACGGTGATGCCCATGTCTCTAGACAATGATGATAATAAAGACACCATAGTTTAACCGTGAGAGGTGCCATTGAGCCAAGAGAACGATATCGAGCAGAGCATGACCGCAGGCGACGTCGGGGGAGTGCTCGCCGACCAATCCGACGTGCTGCTTGATACCGACGGCGGGGAACACCTTCGCGAAACCCACGACGAACAGTGGCAGGAACGCGAATCCCGCAACGCATTGAAGCATGTGGCGGGTCTGGGCGAGATCCAGGACGTCACCGAAGTCGAATACCGTAAAGTCAGGCTCGAACGCGTCGTGCTCGTAGGCGTATGGTCCAGCCGCGAGACCACGCAGGCCGCGGCCGAGGAATCGCTCCGAGAACTCGCCGCGCTCGCCGAAACCGCGGGCGCCGTGGTGTGCGACGGCCTGTTGCAGCACCGCATCAAGCCGGATGCGGCCACATACGTGGGTTCTGGCAAGGCGCGTGAACTGGCCGGCATCGTGGCGCAGGACGAGGCGGACACCATCGTCGTCGACGATGATCTGCCGCCGAGCCAACGACGCGCATTGGAAGACGCCACCAAAGTGAAGGTGGTCGACCGCACCGCCGTCATCCTCGACATCTTCGCACAGCATGCGACGTCGCGCGAAGGCAAGGCGCAGGTGGAGCTGGCACAGCTCGAATACATGCTGCCGCGACTGCGCGGCTGGGGCGGGTCGCTGTCGCGTCAGGCGGGTGGCCGTGCGGCAGGCGACGCGGGCATCGGCTCGCGTGGTCCGGGTGAGACGAAAATCGAAATGGACCGTCGCGTGATCCGCAGCAGAATCGCCAAACTACGCCGGCAGATCGCACAGATGGCGCCCGCGCGTGACGTCAAACGTGGCGCGCGCCGTCGCTTCGGCCTGCCGACCGTCGCCGTGGTCGGCTATACGAACGCCGGCAAATCGTCGTTGACCAACCGGCTGACCGGTTCCGCGGAACTGGTGGAGAACGCGCTGTTCGCCACTTTGGATACCGCCGTACGCCGTGCGAAAGCCAAGGACGGGCGACTGTACGCGTATGTGGACACCGTCGGTTTCGTGCGCCGCCTGCCAACGCAGCTCATCGAAGCGTTCAAATCCACGTTGGAGGAAGTCGCCGACGCCGACCTGATCGTGCACGTGGTCGACGGCTCGCATCCCGACCCGTTCTCCCAGATCGACGCCGTCAACGACGTGCTGTCCGACATCGACGGCGTCGAGACGATCCCCACGATCGTGGCGTTCAACAAGGCCGACCGTATGGACGATGCCGCACGCGAACGTATCGAGGCGCTGATGCCGGAAGCGTACATCGTCTCCGCGTTTTCAGGGGAGGGCGTCGACGCACTGCGCGAGCACGTGGAATCGATGCTGCCCACGCCGAACGTGCACGTCGAGGCGCTGCTGCCGTACACGGCCGGCTCGCTCATGTCCCGCGTGCGCGAATACGGCAAGGTGATCAACGTCGAATACCGCGACGACGGCATGATGCTCGAAGCGGAGGTCGACGACCAGCTGGCCGCGCAGATCGTGGAGCAGGCCATCGACTGAGCTTCCGCGCAAGCCGTTCCCGATGACGTTTGCCGGAGCGGCCGTGCAAACGCTGCAACGGATTGCAACAGCTGCATTTCAACGGGCGCAGTGTATGTGAGCGCTCACAAAAGCTGTGACGAAAATCACTTTTCAGTGGTTGCAAATCATGCGGATTCACGGCGAAACGTCATGCTGTATGGATAAAGTAGGGTTGAAATCGAAAGAAAATACCCTGCCACAACGCGGGACGTTCTTCTTGCTCAAAGAGAGGTAAAGCACATGGTGGATTCACCAATCAAGCCCACAAAGCTCGCTATCATCGGTGCCGGCGCAGTCGGCTCCACTCTCGCTTTCGCTGCTGCTCAGCGTGGCGTCGCACGTGAGATCGTGCTCGAAGACATCGCCAAGGAACGCGTCGAGGCCGAAGTGCTCGACATGCAGCACGGCTCCAGCTTCTATCCGACCGTGACCATCGATGGCTCCGACGATCCGGAGATCTGCCGTGACGCCGACATGATCGTCATCACCGCAGGCCCGCGCCAGAAGCCGGGCCAGTCCCGCCTCGAGCTGGTCGGTGCCACCATCAACATCCTCAAGGCCATCATTCCGGGCCTCGTGAAGGTCGCTCCGAACGCCATCTACATGCTCATCACCAACCCGGTCGACATCGCCACCCACGTGGCCCAGAAGATCTCCGGCCTGCCGGCCAACCAGGTCTTCGGCTCCGGCACCAACCTCGACTCCGCCCGTCTGCGCTTCCTGATCGCGCAGCAGACCGGCGTCAACGTCAAGAACGTGCACGCCTACATCGCCGGCGAACACGGTGATTCCGAAGTCCCGCTGTGGGCCTCCGCCACCATCGGCGGCGTCCCGATGTGCGACTGGACCCCGCTGCCGGGCCACGATCCGCTGGACGCCGAAGTGCGTGAGCAGATCCACCAGGAAGTCAAGAACGCCGCCTACAAGATCATCAACGGCAAGGGCGCTACCAACTACGCCATCGGCATGTCCGGCGTGGACATCATCGAAGCCGTCATGCGCGACTCCAACCGCATCCTGCCAGTCAGCTCCATGCTGCACGACTTCCACGGCATCTCCGACGTGTGCATGTCCGTGCCGACCCTGCTCAACCGTTCCGGCGTCAATACCGCCATCAACACCCCGGTGTCCGACCGTGAGCTCGCGGCCCTGAAGCGCTCCGCGGAGACGCTGAAGGAAACCGCCGCCCAGTTCGGTTTTTAATTGACGGTTTGACTTTATTGACAGGGGAGCGGTGAGCCGCTAGACTGTCAGCAGAACTTGGAAACCCCAGCCTTCGGACTGGGGTTTCCTGCGTTTTGAGACGAATGAAAATGGTATTGAGAAGCGGTTTCAATAGCCGCGGATCGAACCAAAGACGACGAAAGGAAACCCATCATGGCACACAGCCATGCGGGTGTGGACGCCACGACCGCCGCAAGCGGGGCCGAACACCAGAAAAGACTCATGATGTCATTGGGGCTGACTTCCACGGTGTTCATCGCCGAAGTGGTCAGCGCCATCGTCACCGGATCGCTGGCGCTGCTGGTCGACGCCGGCCACATGCTCACCGACATGTCGGTGCTGATCGCCTCCACCGTCACCGCGGTGCTCATGCAACGCAAACCTAGCAACAAACGCACCTGGGGATGGGCGCGACTCGAAGTGCTCACCGCCGCGGTCGGCGCGCTCGTGCTCCTGATCGTCGGCATCTACGCGCTCGTCGAAGCCGGCATGAGGCTGTTCGGCGGAGCCGCCGACGAAGTGCACGACGTGCGGTTGCTGCTGTTCATGGGCATACTCGGCCTTGCCGCCAACGTCGGTTCGATCTTCATCCTCGCGGGGCAAAGCGAGGACAACATGAACATGAAAGCCGCGTTCCTCGAAGTCATGAACGACGCATTGGGGTCCGTGGCCGTGATCGTTTCAGCCATCGTGCTGATCTCAACGGGCTGGGCCGGCTTCGATGCCGTCGCGGGCGGCATCATCGCATTGATGATGATCCCCCGGGCGTTCGTGCTGCTGCGCAACGCCGTGCGCGTGCTGCTGGAGGAAACCCCACAGGAACTCGATCTGGACGAGGTGCGCGAACATCTTGAGCAGGTGCCGCACGTGGTGGCCGTGCACGACCTGCACGCCAGCACCGTCTCTACCGGCATGCCCGTCGTCATGGCCCATGTGGTAGTGGAGCGCGGGCTGACCATGGATGATGCCGCCGACATCCTCTCCCAATTGCAGAACTGCCTGCGTGAGCACTTCCCCGTATCCGTGCCGCACACCACCTTCCAGCTTGAACCTGAAGGATACGATTCGGACAGCCGCAAGGAACTGCATTCCTGAACCGTGCTCCCGAACTTCAAGAATGCGACGACATTTTGAAATGCCCTCGCGTTCATTCTTGATGGATTCGCAAGGTGAATGCACAACCGCGCGGTATGGCAAAGGGTATGGCAAAGGGCGTCGGACATGCCTCAAAATGGTATGTTCGACGCCCTTTGCCGTTTAACGTGTGAAAGCAATCAGATCTTGCGCAGCACGGTGACGACCTTGCCCATGATTTCGGCATGCGTGCCGTCGATGGGGGAGTAGGCCGGATTGTGCGGAATCAGCCAGACATGGCCGTGATCCTTGCGGAACGTCTTGACCGTGGCCTCGTCATCCAGCAATGCGGCGACGATATCGCCATTCTCCGCGCTGTTCTGCTCGCGGACCACCACGAAATCACCATCGCAAATGGCGGCGTCGATCATGGAATCACCGTGCACTTCAAGCATGAACAGATTGCCGGTGCCGGTAAGCCGTTCGGGAAGCCTCATCACATCATCGACATGCTGCTCGGCCGTGATCGGCACGCCGGCGGCGATGCGCCCGACCAGTGGAACGTCATGCGAGGCCATGATGGAGCCGCATGCATCGTCCTGACTGGGGAACGGGATGACCTGGGCGACTTTTCCATTCGGCTCCTCGTCATTGAGGTTCACCACTTCGATGGCCCTCCCCTTGTTCGCGTTCATGCGGATGAAGCCTTTTTCGTCAAGAACCTGAAGCTGGTGTTTGACGGATGACGGGCTTTTAAGCCCTGCGGCCTCACCAATCTCACGGAACGAAGGAGCGAATCCCTGCTTGGCCAAATGCGTTTTGATGGCGTCAAGCACCTTGCGCTGGCGGTCGGTCAACGTGCTTTCATCCGGACGTTCGTCGCTCTTCTTGGGCGTGAAGGGGATGGTGCTCACGATGGGCTCCTTTCGTAGTTCCTTAGAAGCATAACGCGAAACGCCGATAAAATCAAACATCTGTTCGAGGTGTGTTTGCGTTTATCGAACATATGTGCCATACTTGGAACAAGCGTTCGATAGAACAGCTGTTCGAAAAGGAGTGGCGTGGTGAACGGTGCGGCGAATATCGGAAATGTGGCAAATCGAATCGCCATGGCGATCATGGCGGCCGGTCTTGCCTGGTGTCTTTTTGGATTCATCGCGCCCGGAAGTGCGCAGTCCGCGCCGGATTCCACCGCTGTCGTCGTGTATACGGTGCAACCCGGCGACACCTTGTGGAGGTATGCGGCGAGCATCACTCCGGAGGGTGGCAATGTCGGAGATACGGTGGATGAACTGATGCGGCTGAACAACCTTGATACGGTGTCTTTGCATGCGGGGCAGCGCCTCATTGTTCCCCATGAGGCGTAGGGGCCGCCAAGCGTGGCTTATTTCAAGGGCTCAGTCTATTCTGGACAACATGCATTGCCCGTTTTGCCAGAATCCAGACACCAAGGTGGTCGATACCCGTATTAGCGACGATGGTCACTCCATCCGTCGCAGGCGCGAATGCCCGAAATGCTCCAAGCGATTCACCACATTGGAGACGACCATGCTATTGGTCGTGAAGCGTTCCGGAAACGTCGAGCAATTCGACCGCAATAAGGTGATTTCCGGCGTGCGCAAGGCATGCCAGGGCCGTCCCATCAACGAGGACGATCTGAAGATGCTGGGGCAGAAGGTCGAGGAGGATCTTCGTTCACGAGGATTGGCCCAAGTCAAATCTGATGAGGTCGGCAAGGCGATTCTCAAGCCGCTGCGTGACTTGGACATGGTGGCGTACATGCGCTTCGCCAGCGTCTACCAGAATTTCGAGAATCTGGAGGACTTCCAAAGGGCCATCGACGAGCTGAAGGGCGCAAGTGCCGAATGATGGCGTGAGACGGGTGTCGCATCCGTAAGCAAATACAGCATATATAATGCGGGCGGGGTTCCAATCCTGATGGTTGGAACCCCGCCCGCATTATCGTAACGTTTCGTATTGCGTGCTCAGCTGATCACGCGCATGCGGATCGTACCCTCGATGGAGGCGAGCTGGTCGAGAGCCCTCTGGTCCGGGCGCTGCGCCACATCGGTGACCACATAGCCGATCTCGCCTTCCGTGCCCAAGGCCTGGGCGGCGATGTTGATGCCGTCCTCGCCCAGCACACGGTTGACGCGTGCCAGCACACCCGGAAGATTCGCATGCAGGTGGGCGATGCGGAAATTCGACTTGATGTCGGACAGGGTGATCTGCGGCAGATTCACCGACAACATGGTGGAACCCTTGAACCAATAATCCTCAAGACGCTGGGAGACGAACTGTCCGATGGACTTCTGCGCCTCAAGCGTGGAGCCGCCGATATGCGGGGTGAGGATCATGTTGTCCTCGTCCGCAAGGTCGGTCAGGAACTCGTCGCCGGTCTTCTTCGGTTCGATTGGGAACACGTCCACCGCCGCGCCGGACAGATGGCCGGAATCCAGATGCTTCTTCAACGCATCCAAATCCGCCACGAAACCACGGGACAGGTTGATGAAGATGGCATCCTGCTTCATATGCTCGAACTGGTCTTCGCCGAAGAATCCCGTGTTCGACTTGCGTCCATCCACATGAAGCGTGACCACATCGGACTGTTCCAGCAATTCGTTGAGCGTGTCGCAACGGTGGGCGTTGCCCATGGCGAGCTTCTCTTCAATGTCATAGAACAGCACGCGCATGCCAAGCGCCTCGGCGACGACGGAAAGCTGGGAGCCGATGTTGCCGTAGCCGATGATGCCGAGCGTCTTGCCTCGGACCTCATGGGAGCCGGAGGCGGACTTATCCCACATGCCGTGCTTCATATGATGGGTGTGCGCGGGAATGCGGCGCATCAGGCAGATGATGTCGCCGATCACCAGCTCCACCACGGAACGGGTATTCGAATACGGCGCGTTGAAGACGGCGATGCCGTTCTTGCCCGCGTATTCGAGATCCACCTGGTTGGTGCCAATGCAGAAGCAGCCGACCGCGGTGAGCGTCGGACGCGCGTCGATGACCTTGCGGGTCACACTGGTCTTGGAACGGATGCCGAGCAGGTCGACACCTTCCAACGCATCAATCAGCTCGTCCTCGCTCAGGGCTCCCTTGAGGCACTCGACCTCGAAGCCATGGTCGCGCAGCGACTGCGCCGCGTCGGGATGGATGTTTTCAAGTAACAATGCTTTAGGCATGGTTCCTACCTTATAGCTTGAGCAGCTTTTCGTCGTCTTTTGTCCGCAGTATAAGCAGACGCTGCGTGGGCCTCGTCATGGCGACATACAAATCGGAGGCCGCTACGATACGCGACGGCGCGTTCTCCTCGATTCGTCCGGGCTGGACCACCATCACGGCATCATACTCCAGACCCTTCACGGTCTGTGTGGAACATACGGTGACCTGCTCGTCCCAGGAACTCTGGGCATCGAGCCTGTCGAATTCCTTCGGGTCGAGCTCATCCTGAAGTTGTGCGTATACGCGTGCGCGCAACGGCTTGAGCATATCGTCCGGCGCGATGATCGCCACACGACCGGTACCGTCGGAGGAAACGTAGGCGCGCACCAACTCGACGGTCTGCTGCGCGACGGCGTCGCCGATCAGGCTATCGTCACGCAAGGTGAGACGCTTGACTGAATCCGGGACGCCACGCACGGCGTTCACCGTGGAGATGTACAGGCCTTCGGACGAGGCGAAATCGCTGGCGAGCTGCGACACCTCCTTCGGATTGCGGTAGTTGATCGTCAACTCGTTGAGCTGCCAGTTGCGTTCGCCGAACAGCGGGTCCATCATGCGACGCCAGGACCGGGTACCGCCCAACGCGGAGGTCTGCGCCACATCGCCCACAATCGTGAACGAGCGCGACGGACAACGACGGATCAGCATGCGCCAATCCATCGCGGTCAGCTCCTGCGCCTCATCCACCACGATATGGCCATACGTCCACTCGCGGTCGGCCGCGGCGCGCTGCGCGGTTAATTCGGCGTCCATACCATTGATATTGTCCACCAGCATCTGCGAAGTGACGATGCCGGAACCGATACCGGCCTGCGCCAGCGTGTCCTTGGCGAACTGCTCTTCCTCGGCGCGCTTGGCATCCAACGCCTTCTGCCTGGCCACGGCCTTCGGATCCGGTCCAAGCAATTCCATGGCCTCATCCAGCAGAGGTACGTCGCTGACGGTGAAGGGCGAGCCCTTCGGACGCATCAGCGTCTCGATGTCACGCTCTTCGAGCCAGGGGGCGAAACGGCGCAATTGCTGCGGTTTCGCGAACAGCTGGTCGACCAACCATTCGCCGGTCATCGGCAGCCATGCGAGGTTCAGCGTCTTGCGCAAATCGTCGTTCATACGCAACTGCTGCATCACATCGTTAAGCTCGGCCTGCTCCGGCTCGTAGTCAAGCCGTTCGACGTACCGGTTGCGCATGGCCGACAGCATGTCGCGCACGAAGGTCTCGCGCGCCTTGTTATGCGGCTGCCGCGTGCGCTTGGCATCGGCGATGGCCTGCTCGATATCCGCACGTACCATCGGCACGTTGAAACCGTTGATGCGGATGACCGGCAGATGCGAAGGCACGCGTTCACGAGCCGCCACGGCATTGGCGATCGCCTTGGCCATACGGCGTTCACCCTTGAGCTTGGCCGCATGCGGGTCGTCATGCGCGGTGGCGATGATGCCGGGAATCAGATCCGCGATGGTACGGCTGACCACACCCGTCTCACCCAGCGAGGGGAGCACCTGGTCGATGTAATGCAGGAACGTCGAGCTGGGGCCGACCACCAGCACTCCGGAACGCTGCAACGCGCGACGATGCGTATACAACAGGTAGGCCGCGCGATGCAACGCGACCGCGGTCTTGCCGGTTCCCGGACCGCCCTGCACCACCACCGCCTGGTTGAGGTCCGCACGGATGATACGGTCCTGCTCGCCCTGGATGGTGGCCACGATATCGGTCATTTTGCCGGTGCGTTTGGCGTTAAGCGACGCAAGCAGAGCACCCTCGCCGGTCAATGTGCCATTGGAGGACGCCTCGCCGACCTGATCGGAATGCACGTCGAGCACCTCATCCTCGACGCCGACCACTTCCCTGAAACTCAACGTGATATGCCGGCGCATGACGATGTCGCCATGATTCGAAGGCGTCGCCTCATAGAACGGGCGTGCCGCGTCGGCGCGCCAGTCGGTGAGAATCGGCTCATGATCCTCATCGGACAGGCCGATACGCCCAATGTAGCGATGCGCGCCATGCACGTCGTCGAGCCTGCCGAAAACCAGACGATCCTCCACCGCACGAAGCTGGGTGAGACGGTCCTCGTACATGGTGGCGAAGGAATCGCGTTCGGTGCGTTGCGTGGGCGAACCGTGCGATCCTGCGGCCCGGACCGTGTCGAGACGCGACCGAGCCTGCGCCCTCAACGCGTCCAGACGATCATATGCGCGGCTGACGGCCTGTTGCTCCTCACGCAACTGGGCGGAATAACTCGACATTGCTGTCCCTTCATCAAAAACTTAAGGCACTCTAATGTACCCCAAGGCTTCTACGTGCGGCGATCGGCCGCGGCGAATCGCGATGGGCTGACAACGCCGGAACTGTACGGTGCGGACGCGCAATCTCAAATATGGGGAGAAATCGACAATATTTTGAGGCATTTTTGCTTTTTCGTGGGGAAAAATGGTGAGCAGTGGGGTAGAGTGGGGAAAGTGTCTCGGATTGGTGGGCCGAGTGTGGGCAAAAAGGAGGTGCGGTAATGGTCCATGACATTGGAGCAGAACCCGTCTCCGACGATGATCCGGCTCAATCCGGCGGCATGATGGCGGACTTGCCGCCATTGCTGCTGGGCACCTACACTCCGAAAATCGACGCCAAAGGACGTATGGCATTGCCTGCGAAGTTCCGCAGCCAACTGGGCTCCGGCATGGTGATGGCAAGAGGCCAGGAACGATGCGTCTACCTGCTGCCGCAATCGGAATTCAGACGGATCGCGGTGCAGATCCAACGCACGTCCATGGGAAACAAGGCGGCACGCGACTACCTGCGTGTGTTCCTTTCCGGCGCGGTCGACCAGGAGCCAGACAAGCAAGGACGCGTGCTTGTGCCGCAGATGCTCCGCGATTACGCGAATCTGGGCAGCGACATTGTGGTGATCGGCGTGGGAACCCGGGCCGAGATTTGGAACAGACAGGCATGGGAGGATTACTTGGCCGACAAGGAACAAGGATATTCCGACATTGCCGATGACGTATTGCCGGCGATGGAGTTCTAATGACAGACGTGACGACGATTCATCAGCCGGTGCTGCTCCGCGATTGCGTGGACTTGGTGGCACCGGCATTGGCGAAGCCCGGCTCGATCGCGGTGGATTGCACCCTCGGCCTCGCCGGGCATTCCACAGCGTTCCTCAAAGCAAGCCCCAACGCCCGCCTGATCGGCATCGACCGGGACACCGAGGCGCTCGCGCTCGCCACGAAACGCATGGAAATGGAAGGCCTTGCCGACCGTTTCACGCCCGTGCACGCGGCATTCGACGACTTCTCCCAAGTGCTTTCCGACCAAGGCGTCGACAAGGTCAACGCGGTGTTCATGGACCTCGGATTGTCCAGCCTGCAGATCGATGAGACGGAACGTGGCTTCTCCTATTCCCATGACGCGCCGCTCGACATGCGTATGGACGTGACGCAGCCCCTGACCGCAGAGCAGGTGCTCGCCGAATATTCGTTCGCCGATTTGGTGCGTATCTTCCGCACATACGGCGAGGAGCGGTTCTCCAAGCAGATCGCACGGGAAATCGTACGCCGGCGTGAAACCGAGCCGCTGACCACGTCGGGCCAGCTCAATCGTTTGGTGGACGAGGTCGTGCCGCAGGCCCACCGTCCCGCCGGCAACCCCGCGAAACGCGTCTTCCAGGCGCTGCGCATCGAAGTCAACGGCGAACTGGACAAGCTTGCCGGCACGCTGCCGCAAATCGCCAACCACCTTGCAGTGGGAGGACGTCTGGTGGTGGAGTCGTACCACTCGTTGGAAGACAAAACCGTCAAAGCCTTCATGAACCAAGGGCTTAAGGTCGACGCTCCGGCGGATATGCCCGTGGTGCCGCCCGACATGATGCCGTTCTTCAAGGAACTGACCCGCGGCGCCATCAAGGCGGACGCGGAGGAAATCGCCAACAATCCACGATCGGCGTCCGTCAGATTGCGCGCGGTGGAATTGACCAGACCGATTCCCGCACGATGGCGCAAACGGTTCGACCAATGCGCGGATTACGCAAGCATGACCAGACAAGGAAGAAGGGACTGAAGTGGCGGCACCAAGAACGATCGCTTCGAATGCGGCTCCGGCCGGCCGCAAAAGCCAGACCGAGACCATCGGCACCACGCGTCCCGAACTGCACGTCATTAAAGGGACCAGAGTCGAAGGCAACGGCATCCGTCACGGCTTCGAACAACTCATCACATGGACGCGGACCCGCAGCACGCCGCTGCTGCACCTGGTCATCGCCGCGGTGTTCCTTGGCGTATGCCTGCTGGGCTCACTGATGCTGCGTACCCAAATGGTGCAGAATTCCTTCGAGGCGAGCCAAATCGAAACGCATATCACCCAGCTGACCCAGGACGTCGAGGACGATCAGGCCAAGCTCGACGAACTTGACGCCTCATTGCCGAGCAAGGCCGAAGAGATGGGCATGGTCCCGCAGAAAGGCGCATTGACCATCGATCTGAACGGCTATCAGGCAAACGCAAGTGGAGACAAGACCCGGTGAACCCTATCCGCAGGATCTACACGTTCTTCCACAAGAACCTGTTGACGAAAACCATGGCCATCGGCGTCGTTCTGGCGCTGATGGGCACCACCTGCCTTATCCAACTTGCCAATATTCAACTGGTCAACGGCAAAGGGATGGCGCAGGCCGCGGCGCAAAGCCGTACCACCACCGTGACGTTGAAGGCTCGACGCGGCAAGATCATGGATACCAATGGCGCGATTCTCGCGCAAAGCGTCGAACGCTACACCATCATCGGCAACCCCGAACAGGCGCAGGCGTTCATACCGACCACCTGCACCAAACAGACCGGCAGCAACTGCCACCAGATCAACGGCAAGCCGGTCGGCGTGACGGGAGCCGCAGCCGTGGCTCGTCTGCTGGCCCCCGTATTGGGCATGGACGCCACGGAACTGGGCGCCAAACTGTCGATCAGCGGGCAATACGTGGTATTGAAGAAGGACGTGACGCCTGCGGTCAAGCGTAAAATCTCCAAGCTGAACCTCGGCGGCATCGTCTACGCGGAACTAAGCAACGAACGTCTGTACTCCAACGGCACTTTGATGGGCTCGCTATTGGGTGGTGTCGACGCCGACGGCAAGGGCGTGGCCGGCATCGAGCAGATGGAAAACAAGACATTGACGGGCCGTGACGGCTACCAGGTGTACCAACAGGGCAACAGCGGCGTCGAAATCCCCGGAACCATGACCGAATCCAAAGACGCGGTCAACGGATCCGACGTCACCCTCACCATCGACCGGGATGTGCAATGGTACACCGAGAAAGTGCTGAGCGACAGCGAAAACAAATACCATTCCGCTTGGGGCATCGCCATGGTCCAGGACGTGCAGTCGGGCGACATCCTCGCTTTGGCGGACAGCGATACGACCGAGGCCGGAAGCGACCAGGCGAAGATGGGCGCCTCCCGGGCGGTGAGCGAGACCTTCGAACCTGGCTCCATCGGCAAGGTGCTGGCCATGTCGGGCATGCTGCAACTGGGATTGCACAAGGTCGATGACAAATTCACGGTACCGAACACGGTGACCGTGGAAGGACAGACCTATAAGGACGCGGTGGACCATGGCAACGAACATTGGACGCTCGCCGGCATCCTCGAACAGTCGTCGAACGTTGGCATGGTCATTGCCGGAGACAAGATGACCAACGAGCAGCGGTACAACTTCATCAGCAAATTCGGTATCGGACAGGCCACAGGACTGAACCTGCCAGGCGAATCCGAAGGCGTGCTGCACCCCTCGGATAGCTGGGACAGGCGAACCCGCAACACCGTGCTGTTCGGTCAAGGGTACACGGTGAACGTCATGCAGCTGACCAACGCGGTTTCGGTGATAGCCAACAAGGGCGTCAAAAAGCCGCAACGCATCATCAAGTCCATCACCGACACCGCGGGGCATGTCGAAGAGCAGCAGTCCAAGGGCGAGGCGACACGCGTCATCGACGAATCCGTGGCGAGCCAGATGCTCAACGCCATGGAATCGTCCGCTGAACACTACAACACTTTCGTGAAGGTCGACGGCTATCGTATGGCGGCGAAATCAGGCACAGCAGAAGTCGCCGGAGCGAACGGCCAACTGACCTCGATCATCAGCGATTACTCGACGATCATTCCCGCGGATAATCCACGCTTCGTCATCACCGTGGTGCTCAAAGACCCCCAAGGCAGCTTCGGCGGTTTGACGGCGGGTCCTGTCACCGCGGAGATTGGTGAATTCCTTATGCAGAAGTATGAAGTGCCGGCGTCTTCACCTCGCACGGATGCTATTCCGGTGAATTGGTGAGCGAATACGTATTCAGACACGGAGGGGCGGAAAGGTGAGCGCGGTCAGCGAATCCATGAACAGACGAATGACTTTAGGGCTGCTTGCCAGCCGATACGGTTTCGATCTTGATCCGACGTCGGCGGCTGAAGTGACGATCACTTCCATCGCGGATGATGTCGAATCGGTGCGTCCCGGCGCACTGTTCGTCCCGTCCGCCGATGTGGACGTGCACCAGTTGTCGCAGGCTCAGGAGCAGGGAGCATATGGCGCGATTGTGCCCCATGCGCTGCGCGGTCAAACCGACGACATCCAGATTCCGCTCATCTACGCCGAACCCACCATGGGACAGCTCGGCAAACTGGTGAGCGACATGGCCGGCAATCCGTCCGACGCATTGGCCGTATTCGCCATCACGGGGAAGAACAGGGAGATCGTGGAATCCGAAGTGAGGAACCTCGCGGATTTCCTGCACATGCTGGGCAACCCCGTCGGCGTGATCAGCTCGTCCGATTCACAGTCATTGGAACGCTTCCTCAATCTGGAATATCCTCTGTCGGCCATCGATGTGCAACGTACCATGGCGGTGTGCGCCGAAGACGGCGCAGCCGCTGTGATCCTCGCGTTGGATGAAGAGACCCTGCGTGAGGACGCGTTGCAATCGGTCAGCGTCGATGTGCTTGCCTGCGATGACAATGGTTTGAGCGATGCCGAGGTTGCGAAACTCGTCGCAAAATTCGGATGCGCGGTCGGCAAACAGACCCGCATCGCGGGACGAACCCAGGAATCCGACCTGCTTGCGGCGCAGGCCGCGACGGCATACGGCCAGACGGACAGCCGTTCGCTGTCCCTGTCCATCGCCATGGTGCTGGCCGCCGGCGTGAGGAAAGCCAACATCAAAAGCGCGTTACGCGTCTCGCGTGACCTGAACTAAACGTGGAACGAAACATTCTCCACATCAAACACAAACCCAACCATTAGAGGAGTAACGACAGTGAGCAGCCCGACCATGATGCCGATGAGCCTGACGGAGATCGCGCAGGCGGTTGATGGACGGTTGATGCCGACGACCATGCCGACCGACGAACCGGTGGCCATCAGCGCTTTCACGGATTCGCGCCAGATCGTGCCGGGATCCGTTTTCGTGGCGATTGCCGGCGAACGCGTCGACGGTCATGATTTCGTGCCGAAGGTCGGCGCGCAGGGGGCCGTGGCCGCACTGGTCGACCACGAAATCGCGGGCGCGCAAGTGCCGCAGATCGTCGTAGAAAACACCGTCAAGGCGTTGGGAGCGCTCGCCAAGCATAATATCGAGCGCCGGCGCGCGCTGGAATCGCCGTTCACCGTCATCGGCATCACCGGTTCCGTCGGTAAAACCACCACCAAGGATCTGCTCAAATCGCTGCTGTCCAAAATGGGCGACACCGTCGCTCCGGTCGGATCGTTCAACAATGAGATCGGCCTGCCGCTGACGTCGCTCAAGGTGAACGCCGACACGCGTTTCCTGGTGGCGGAAATGGGCGCCAATCACGTGGGCGAAATCGCCAACCTCACCTCCCTGGTTCCGCCGGACATCGCCGTGGTGCTCAAGGTGGGCGTGGCGCATCTGGGAGAATTCGGCTCTGCGGAACGCATCGCCCAAGCCAAATCGGAAATCGTACGCGGACTGGTGCCGGGCGGCCTGACCATCCTCAACGCCAACGACGAACATGTGGCCGCGATGAGCGCCATCGCTCCGGCCGATGTGCTGTGGTTCGGCCTGCCGCAGAAAGAAGACGCGCAACTGGACACGACCGCGCTCGACGTGCGCTGTGACGATCTCGACCATCCGTCATTCGTACTGGAAGACAAGACAGGCCGGCACGCCAACGTCACGCTCGGCATCTGCGGACAGCACAACGTCATGAACGCGCTTGCCGCAGCCACGGTGGCGATGACGTTGGGCATGCCGATTGACGACGTGGCCTCCGGCCTATCCGACGTGACGAGCATCAGCCCGCATCGCATGGCGGTGTCCACCGTCACCAAGCCCGAAACGTCGTTCACACTGATCGACGATTCGTTCAACGCCAACCCCGATTCCATGAAGGCCGGACTCGATGGCCTGTCGCGCTGGCATGCCGGCGCCGAGCAGCAGCCGTTCAGAATAGCGGTTCTCGGAGCCATGTTGGAGCTCGGACCGGATGAGCATCGCCTGCATGAGGACGTCGGCAGATACGCCGTCGAGGGCGGTGCGGACGCGCTTGTGACGGTCGGCAGCACTTCCGACGAGGCGTTGGACGCGCTTGCCGAGGCCATGGCGCAGGGCGGCAAGGCGGTTGCCGCCGACCCGACGATGGTGCAATGGGCGCATGATGCCGAACAGGCCGACCGAATGGTCACCCGGCTTGCGACCGACCATGAGGGTACAGTGGTGTTGCTGAAAGGATCCCACGCGTCCGGATTGAGCGCTCTGGCGGAGCGTTGGACGCAAAACTGACGGAATCGGCGTCGTGCCGATCATAGCTGACTGAAACGGAGAAGATCAGGTGATTTCACTCATCATCGGCATTATGGTGTCGCTCGTCGTGACGATTGTGGGCACTCCGCTGCTGATTAAGTTGGTGCACAAGCTCAACTACGGACAGTACATCCGTCAGGATGGCCCGAAGTCGCATCTCGTCAAGCGCGGCACGCCGACGCTTGGCGGCGTGGTCATCAACCTCGCGGTGGTGCTCGGCTGGTGCTCCTCGGCACTGTATCGGTTCCTCACCAGGGGAGAGGTGCCGTCGTGGTCCGCGGTATTGGTGCTGTTCGCCATGCTGTCGATGGGATTCTTGGGATTCATCGACGATTTCGCGAAGGTCCGCAAGAAGCAGAGCGAGGGACTGACCGTCAAGGGCAAGTTCATCGGACAGTTCATCCTCGCCACCATATACGCGGTGCTGGCGCTGATTCTGCCGACCAAATCCGGCTTCCCCAGCGCCCAGGCCGGCATGAGCTTCATCGAAAAGCCGTTCTTCGGCTTTGAATTCGCCGGTCGTGTCGTGGCCATCGTGCTGTTCGTGATCTGGGTGAATTTCCTGATGACAGCATGGACCAACGCCATCAATCTGACCGACGGTCTTGACGGCTTGGCCGCCGGCTCCTCGATGATCGCCTTCATCGGCTATGCGATCATCGCGTTCTGGGAGTTCTACCACCTCAAGGGTTCGGACCATCCAGGCTTCACCTATGCGGTGTCCGATCCTCTTGACCTGACCATCATCGCGGCGTGCGCGGCCGTAGCCTGCTTCGGCTTCCTGTGGTACAACTCCAATCCGGCCTCCATCTTCATGGGAGACACCGGCTCCTTGGCGCTTGGCGGTCTGTTCGCAGCCATGTCCATCGCCACGCACACCGAATTCCTGGCGATCATCCTTGGCGGTCTGTTCGTCATCGAGACCATGAGCGACATCATCCAGGTCGGCTACTTCAAGATGACCCACAAGCGCGTTTTCAAGATGGCCCCGATCCATCATCATTTCGAATTGAAGGGCTGGCCGGAAGTGAAGGTCGTGGTCCGGTTCTGGATGATCGAGATGCTGTTCGTGCTGATCGCCTTGGTGCTGTTCTACGGCGATTGGGTGGCCCGTTCCGGCCTGTGACACGATTGCGGGCGCGGCTTTACGCCCGCAATATGAGTGTGCTATCACGGCAAATGACGTTTCCGATTGAAGGGTGATGGATATGAATATGGATGGCAAGACCGTAATCGTGGCTGGTCTCGGTGTCTCCGGGCAAAGCATGATGGAAGTGCTGGGCTCCCGTGCCGGCAGAGTGCTGGGCGTGGATGAGAAGAAGCCGGACGCCGACCTGCATTCCTTCGACCAAATCGATTGGGACAATACCGACATGGTGATGACCTCGCCGGTCTTCAACCCGCGCACGCCATTCATCCTTGAGGCGCAGAAACGCAACATACCGGTCATGAGCGAAGTCGAACTGGCCTGGCAGCTGCGCGTGAACAGCAACACCACCGGCAAGCCGGCGCAGTGGATCGGCATCACCGGCACCAACGGCAAGACCTCGACCACGGAAATGACCTCCGAAATGCTGACCGCATGCGGCCTGGCCGCTCCCGCCGTCGGCAACATCGGCAAAGCCGTGTCGCATGCCGCCGTCGACCCCGCGAACGACGTGCTCTGCGTCGAACTGAGCTCGTTCCAGCTGCATTTCACCTATTCTCTGGAACTCGACTGCGCGTCGATCACCAACATCGCCGACGACCATCTCGATTGGCATGGCGGCATCGAGAACTATGCCGCCGACAAGGCGAAGGTGTTCCACAACGTCAAGAAGGCGCTGGTCTACAACGCCGACGACGAACGCGTCACCAAATTGGCGTTCGCGGCCCAGACCGCGCCGGAATGCCGCAGGATCGGCTTCACGTTGGCCGAGCCGAAGGACGGGCAGATCGGTGTGAAAGATGGCTGGATCGTCGACATGTCCGGCATTGCCGGCGGAGAAGCGGGAAAGCCGTTCCAAGTGGCGAAGGTCACCGATTTCACGCATCTGACCGAGCCGGATGGCACGGTCTACCCGCATCTGCTCGCCGACGCCCTGACCGCGTTGGCGCTGGTGTTGGGTCTCGGAGCTGACAAAGACAAGGCGTTGGCCGCGCTCAAGCAGTTCACGCCGGGCGGCCACCGCATCCAGACCGTCGCCGTCGCCAAAACGTCCGACGGTGGCACCATCCGTTTCGTGGATGACTCCAAAGCCACCAATGCGCATGCGGCCAAGGCGTCGCTTAACAGCTTCGCGGACAAGTCCGTGGTGTGGATCGCCGGCGGACTTGCCAAAGGAAGCCGTTTCGAACAGCTCGTCGCCGACCAGGCGCACACCATCAAGGCGGCCATCATCATCGGCAAGGACCAGCAGCCAATGCTGGACGCGTTCAAGGCAAGCGCTCCCGACATTCCCATGTCCATCATCGATCCCACGGACAACGACACCGTCATGGCCCGCGCCATCGATGCTGCCGGCACCTACGCGCAATCCGGCGATGTGGTGCTCATGGCTCCGGCCTGCGCGTCCATGGACCAGTTCAAGTCGTACGCCGATCGCGGAAACCAGTTCGCGCAGCAGGCTCAGCGTTGGGTGAATGAGCATGGGGAAGCCTGAGGCCAGCCGTAGCATCACGTCTTCCGCAAGCCGTCCGAACATGACGGACGGCGCCGCGGCACAGACACGAGAACCGTTGAAGAACGGCGGAACGCGTAATCTCGCCAACCCGTTATGGTGCTTCCACGGATTCCGCCTATGCGTGATCATCCTCACGATCTTCGGCGTGATCATGGTGTTCTCCAGCTCTTCGGTGAACATGATCGCCAACGGGCAGTCGCCGTGGGCGCAGGCGCTGAAACAGGGCATGTACTGCGTGTTCGGCCTGGTCATAGCATTCATCACGATGATGCTGCCGGCTGCTTTCTACCGAAAGATCAGCTTCTGGTTCCTGCTTGGCGCCATGGTCATGCAGGCCGCCACACTGACGCCATTGGGCGTCGAAGTCAACGGCAACAAAGGATGGATCGGCATTCCGGGCGTGTTCACCATGCAGCCCGCGGAAATCGTCAAGCTGGCGTTATGCATCTGGATGCCGAACGAGCTGATCAACGCGCGCAAGCAGGTGAAGAAGGTCGGCGCGCCCCGCGCGTACTCCAAGCTTATTCTCGGCTATCTGTGCGCGTTCTGCCTGGTCATGTCCGGCAAGGATCTTGGTACGGGCTTGATTATTCTCGCAATTGGCGGCATTGCATTGCTGCTTGGCGGATTCCCCGGCAAATGGCTTGCCGGAGCCGCGCTGCTTGGCATATGCGGTATCGTCGGATTCATTCTGACCAGCCCCAACCGACTCGGCCGCATCATGGCGGCCTACCGGACCTGCTCTCCGTCCGACCTGCAGGGCGTGTGCTATCAGGCGGTCCACGGCAAATACGCGATCGCATCCGGCGGCTTGTTGGGCGTCGGCATCGGCAATTCCGGCGAGAAATGGGGCTATCTTCCCGAAGCGCACAACGATTTCATCTTCGCCATCATCGGCGAGGAAACCGGATTCGTCGGAGCAGCCATGGTGATTCTGCTGTTCATCGTCATGACGTGGTGCATGCTGATGGTGGCCGTGCAGGTCCGCGACCGGTACATCACCATGGCGTTGGTGTGCATCGCGGTATGGATCGTCGGCCAGGCGTTTGTCAACATCGGCGTCGTCGTCAGCCTGCTGCCGGTCATGGGCGTGCCGATGCCGTTCGTATCAGCAGGCGGATCGTCTCTTATCATGTGTCTGGGGGCCGCCGGCGTGGCCATCAGCCTGATGAAGGAGCAGCCGCAGGTCAAAGCCGAGAACCGCATACTGTAATCGGTTCCCGTCATGCGAGTTGCGAAGCAAGCAAAAGAAAAGTAGACGAAATGTAAGTATCTGCATCGGCGGCGGTATGCCGCGTGGCCTGCCGCCGCATGGTGGGCTAAGCTCGTGGATTATGAGCAATCAGAAGCATATCGTTCTTGCCGGTGGCGGCACGGCAGGCCACGTCAATCCTCTGCTCGCCGTGGCGCATGTGATTCGCGAGCTTGAACCGGAAGCGGATATCGCGGTGGTGGGCACCGCCGTCGGTCTGGAGCGTGATTTGGTTCCGCAGGCCGGTTTCGAACTGGAAACCATCGAAAAAGTGCCGTTCCCGCGCAGGCCCAACAAGGCTGCGCTGCAGTTTCCAGCCAAATGGAAGGCCGAGAAGGCCAAAGTACGTGACATCCTCACCCGGCATCAGGCTCAAGTGGTCGTCGGTTTCGGCGGATACACGTCCGCACCCGTATACGCGGCCGCGCACAGCATGGGCATTCCGATTGCGATTCACGAACAGAACGCACGCGCAGGCATGGCCAACAAGCTGGGCGCGCGTTGGGCGTCCATGATCGGTGCCGCATACGCCCAGCCAGGACTGAGACCACGCAGGGGCGTCGAAGTCGAACGCGTGGGCCTGCCGCTTCGTCCGGCAATCGCACGATTGGCGTCCGATCTGGAACATGACCGTACCGCCACTCGTAAAGCCGCCGCGGCGCAGCTTGGTGTCGATCCGGACCGTCCGCTCGTGGTCATCACCGGCGGATCCTTGGGCGCGGTGAACGTGAACAGGGCTGTGGCCGCTTCCGCCAAGGATTTGCTTGCGCACGCCCAGGTGATTCATCTGACCGGTAAGGGCAAAGACGACGAAGTGCGTTCCTTGGTGTCGGTAAGCGCCGGAGAGGACGTGCTCGGCGAGCTTGGCCCCGACCACGTTTCGGATGGCGACTACCGTGTGGCTCCCTATCTGGAACGCATCGATCTGGCGTTCGCCTGCGCCGATCTGATCATCTGCCGTTCCGGAGCCGGCACGGTCAGCGAGCTGACGGCTTTGGGACTGCCGGCGATTTACGTGCCTCTGCCGATCGGCAATGGCGAGCAGCGTTTCAACGCGCAGCCCGTGGTCGACGCGGAAGGGGGCTTGATGGTGGCGGATGGCGATTTCACCCCGGATTGGGTCCGTGGCCATGTGCCGGAACTGCTTGCCGATCCGGACAAGCTGTCCCGATACGGTGCCAACGCGTGGAAATACGGCATCCGCGACGCCGCCGAAGTCATGGCGAAGCGCGTGCTCGCGCTAATCGATCAGCCAGCTGATTAACCGGCCGAACAATCATGGCCGCACCCCGTGGGAGACCATGGGTGCGGCCATAATGAAATGAGCTTGAAAACAATTTACGAGGAGCAATCGTGTCTGACAACCAGCGTGAAGCCGGTACCATAATTCTTGACCCAACCCATGCGTCGTTCGCACCTGAAGAGACGGTGCATGACCTAGGTGCCACGCATTTCATCGGCATTGGTGGCGCAGGCATGAGCGTGCTCGCTGAAATGCTGCATGAGCAGGGTGTCGAGGTCGATGGTTCGGACCGTGAGCCAAGCGCCAAAACCGACCGTCTGCAAAGCCTCGGCATCACCGTCGAATTCGGCCAGCAGGCGAAGAACGTCGAAGGCAAGAACACCGTCGTGTTCTCCAGCGCCATCAAGCCGGACAATCCGGAAATCGTCGCCGCGCATGAGGCAGGGGAGCGCATCGTGCACCGCAGCGACATCCTCGCCCTGCTGATGAACGCGAAACGTGCGGTGACCGTGGCCGGCGCCCACGGCAAGACCACGACCAGCTCCATGCTGGCGCACATTCTCGTGAACGCCGGAGAAGGCGAACTCGCCGATCCGAGCTACGCCATCGGCGGTTCCATCCAAGGCAAAGACGGTGCCATTTTGGACGGCGGCCATGCCGGCAAGGGCAACGTGCTGGTGGCCGAGGCCGACGAATCGGACGGCAGCTTCGCCAAATACCATCCGCAAATCGCCATCATCACCAATTCCGAAGCCGACCACCTTGACCACTACGGCACGCAGGACAATTATCGGGCCGCATTCGTGGACCATGCCGGACACGCCACCAAAGCCGTAATCATGTGCGGCGACGACGAAGGCAACCTTGCCGTGCTACGTGCGCTTGACGCCACCGTGGCCGGACGCACGATCGTCTATTCAACACGGAACGCCGCCGAATTGGGCGACCTGAACGGTGCCACGCTGGTACGCATCGAATCGGAAAGCGAAACCGCCGAAAGCGGCGCCGAACATTTCACGCTGCATATTCCGGGCGGACTGATCGGCGAAGAGGAGCGCCGCATCGCCGTGACGCTTACCGTTCCCGGCATCCACAACGCACGCAACGCCTCCGCGGCGATTATCGCGGCCGCGCTGTTGGGCATGGACGTCGAACGTGCCTCCGCGGCGGTCACCTCGTTCCTCGGTGCCGCACGCCGCTTCCAGGTCCGTGGCACCGTCAGCCAAGTGACGGTCGTCGATGATTACGCGCATCATCCAACCGAAATCGCTGCGCTGCTGGATGCGGCCCGTCGCCGCTACCCGCAGTCCAAGATCCGTGTGATCTTCCAGCCGCACCTGTTCTCCCGCACGCGTTTCTTCAGCTCTGAATTCGCGCAGGCGCTTGCCAAGGCCGATGACGTCATCGTTACCGGCATCTTCCCCGCGCGCGAGAAGCAGGAGGATTTCCCCGACGTGACTCCGGCCACCATCGTGGACGAGGCGCTCAAGCTTGAGCATGAACCGGCCAAGGACTGGATCCGTGGCGTCGAAGACATGCACACCGCGGCCCAAATGATGGTGATGCGCGCGCATCATGGCGACGTCATCTTCACCGTAGGCGCCGGCGACATCACGCAGATGGACGAGGTCATCCTGCATGCTCTTGAAGCGCATCGTTGGGATTGCGAGGGCTGATGGCTCGACGGGTCATCAGTTCCGGCAAGGATGTGCAGGAGACGGACCAGTCGGGCGGACGACGTTCCGGACGGTCCATCTCATCGGAGCATGCCGAAGGACGGTCGATTGAAGGGTACGCGGACCGTTCAAAAGCCGAAGGCTTCGTAGACGCGCGACGTTTGCAAAGCGAGGACCTGGTTTCCAAAACCCTGCAGGAGACCACCGGCACGATCGGCATCATGACACGTCCGAAAGTGGTTGATTTCGGCGAACGGCTCAAGGAACGCCGTCAGGCCGGCGCGCGAGCCATAGTCCTGCGCGTGCTCATCGGTCTTGTCGTAGCCGTGGTTTTGGGAGCTGTCGTCTGGCTGTTCCTCTTCTCGTCGGTGTTCCGTTTGGAGCCAGGCAACATCAGCGTGGTCGGCGCCAACGAATGGGTGAGCGAATCGCAGGTGCTTGACATCGCGAGGCAGCAGTCCGGAAAATCGTTGTTCCTGGTTTCGGATGGAGCCGTGGAGAAGCAGATCAAGGCGATTCCGGGAGTCACGTCAGCCAAGTCGAAGAAACAGCTGCCGAACTCGCTTGAAGTGACGATCAAGGCGCAGAAACCCGCGGCCATGCTCAAAACCAGCGAGGACCATATGACGGCGGTCGACAGCAAGGGCCGCGTGCTCAATTCCGTCAGCGGCGTTTCCGTGGAAGGCATTCCCGTCATCGAAGTGCAGAACGTCGATGCGAGCCTGTCTAGGCGTCCTATCAAGGAAGCGTTGAAGATTCTCAGCTCACTGCCGGAATCGATGCGCAATTCCATCACCAAGGTCACCGCGGCGACCCAGGATTCCATCACCACGGAACTCAATGGGGGAGACCGCGTGATCGTATGGGGTGATTCCTCGGACCTGAAGCTCAAGAAAGCGGTGGTGGACAAGATCGTCAATGATCCGAACGTGATTGGAGACAAGCATAACGTGGACGTGTCCGCGCCGTTGAGACCGATCATCAAATAGCGTTATTGCGCAACGTCACTGCATGACGGAGCGGAAATACTTTGATCTAGCTCTTTTTGTCTTGACAGAAAAACGAAACGCGCTCTGGACCTTCTTTCCAAGGGAGGGCCAGAGCGCGTTTCCGCGTTTGGATGGATGGTATTAGCCGTATGCGTTGAACGGGCGTCAGTCCTTGACGATGGTCTTGCCTGCGGTCGCCCCTGGCGTCAAGTCCTGAATCTCCGTGATCTCCAGAACGGGAATGGTCATGGGCTTCTTCGTGCCGTTATGTTCGGCCACAGCGACCTGCTCATCGTAGATCGCATCATCGGAATGCAGAGTGACGTTGCCACGGAAACGATAACCTCGCTTCTGCTCAAGATTGGCCACTGCGATGACCAGTTCGCTGCCGTCGAGCAGATTACGGTACATTTGGCCGGCGGTACGCTCGTGATAGCCGATATGAGTGTCATCGATGACGAACGTGCTCATTTTCGGCCCCAAATCGACGTGTCCATCCTTGCCGATGGTGGCCACCCAAGCGAGATTGCTGCTGATGAAATCCTTCATTTCCTCTGTAAGCTTCGCCATGATATCGTCCCTTTCGATGGTTGGCTGGCCGGCGGCTTGCAATATTGAAAGGCGCCGGACGGTTATTTCGATAATACGGAGGCGTTGCTGCCGACATGCGTTGTTTCACCAAACGAGAAATGTGATTGCAAATACAAAAAGCCGTCATTGCTGACACATGATTCGTGCCCACATTTTGCCCATGTTTTTGAGAATTATCGCGATAAGGGGCGAATTGCAGTGAATTGCAAAAGTGGTGGAAACCGTTGGAAATAAAGGAAAAGCCGCCATTTCTGGCGGCTTTTCATCAGTGGAGATGCGGGGAATCGAACCCCGGTCCGATGACCGAACCCTCAGTCTTCTACGTGCGTAGTCTGCTGGCCGTGCGGCGGTTTTTCTGCCCCCATCGATGTCGCAGACAACTGATGGCGAGCATATCTACAGTAAAAGTCCCTTGCCGGCCCTGTGGCTCAGCCGGTAAGGCAAGTCTTCTAAACGACGCTCAACATCCCCCCAAAGACGAGGGGGAGTGAACGGAGCGGCTGCTCACTGGTTAACCCTGGCGCGAAGCTCAGGCAGCGAGAGCGAACTCAGTGCGGTTAGATTTAGCACTTATTCTTTTGTAGGGGGCATCCACGAGCGGACCCTACGTTCTCGGCACGCTTCCCTGCGACGAACAGGTCACCGTCGAAACCGATCATCCCCAAATATTGAATTATCAAACCTTCCGGCTTTATAGCCAGACATTTCAAGATACCACGGTTTATCCGACAAACCAAATTATGCTATCGGCGATTCATCATACCGACGAAACTTCGCAAAACCGGTAAAAAAATTCCGCATGCCGTTATTTGACGGCATGCGGAATCGGTGATGATGAAAGGAGAAGATACGCTTACTTGGCTGCTGCGGCGAGGTAATCCGGAACGCCTTCGGTCGGGTAGGCCGGCCAGCCGCCTTCCTTGGTGCACACGTAGGCGGCGGTGTTCACGGCCGCGCGATGCGCTTCCTTGAGGGAGGCACCGGACAGGATCTTGCCGGTGAAGGAGCCGGAGAAGGAATCGCCGGCTCCGACGGTGTCGGCCACCTCGACATGCGGGGTCAGCAGAGTGGAGGTCTCGCCGTCCTTGGCGATGATGGTGCTGAAGGTCGCGCCGCCGGTCAGGATGGTGTACTCCAGATCGAAGCGATCCATGAACCACTTGCAGGCCTCTTCGTCGTTGCCCTCCGGAATGGAGAACATCTCACGCATCATGATGAGCTCGTCGTCGTTGATCTTGAAGATGTTGGCGTATCCCAGCAGCTCCTCGATCAGCTCCTTGGAGTAGAAGTTGGCGCGCAGGTTGATGTCGAAGAACTTCAGCGCGCCTTCCTTGGCATGCTGGAGCAGTTTGATGATGGTGTCATGCGATTCCTGGGAACGCAGACCCAGCGTGCCGAAGCAGATGGCGTCGGCCTTGGACACGGCCTCGGCGAGTTCGTCGGTGTAGCCGATGTGGTCCCAAGCCACGTTCTGCACGATGGTGTATTCCGGAATGCCGTTGGTCAGTGCCACGGCGACGGTGCCGGTCGGGTATTCGTTGGTCTGCACCAGCGTGTTGATGCCGGCCTTGTGCGCATCGTTGAGCAGCTCGGCGCCCAGCTCGTCGTTACCGACGGCGCTGATGGCGTAGCTTTCCGCGCCGTTCTGGGACGCGTGGTAGGCGAAGTTGACGGGAGCGCCGCCGGCGCGCTTGCCGGTGGGGAGCATATCCCACAGGATTTCACCGAGGGCGATGACGATTGGCTTGGACATGGGTGGTTCCTTTCTTTGGTGGGCGGCGTGCTATGCGACGTCGAAGAACATCGAAGGATGTTCCAGAAAATTGGTTATCGCCACGGCGGCGGCACCGGTAACGGTGGCGTCGGTGGGCAGGGCGGACAGGGTGATTCGGGTGTTGCGCCCGATTTCGGGGATCGTGCGTTCGCGCACGACTTGTGTGACTTCGTCGAGCAACGGCTGGCCGGCTTGCGCGATGATGTCTCCAAGAACGATGTGTGTCGGATTGAAAGCGTTGATGATGGTGACCGCGCCGTACCCAACGTATCGGGCAACATCGAGCATCAGAAGCGTCGCGGTCTCGTTTCCCGCGTTCGCCTTGGCGAACAGTGCTGCGCAAGCCTGCGCATGTGTCATCGTCTCGCATCCGGGAATGATGCTCGGATTGGCGTTGAGCCGTTCGTGGATGGCGTTGGCGGAGCAGTAGCGTTCCAGGCATCCGACATTGCCGCAGTCGCATGGCTTGCCGTTCACGTCGATGGAGACGTGTCCGATTTCCGTGGCGGTGCCGTGCTCGCCGTAGTAGATGGTGCCGTTGTCGATGACTCCGAGGCCGATGCCTTCGCCAAGCAGATAGTAGGCGAGGGAACCTTCCGACAGTTCCGGATTGAGCAGGAACTGCGCCAGCGCGCCGGCGCGGGCGTCCTGTTCGACGAACACGGGGACGCTGAATGCGTTGCTGAATTCGTCGATGAAGTTGATTTGCCTCCAGCCCTGCATGGAGGAGACCAAAGCGGTGCGTCCTTCGTCCTTTAAATAGGGCCCCGGAACCGCCATGCCGACGGCCACGATGCTGGGGTCGTCCTTGATGAGCTGGCGTACGGTATCTCGAATGCGCTCCACCGTTTCGGGGATGTGCTCTTCGCTGACGGTAGGCAAGTCGGACAGGAAGATACGGTTGCACTTGAGGTCGAAGACCGCGATTTGCACCAGACTGCGGGCGAACTTCACGCCGATGATGTGGTATTTGGCGCAATTGAGATTCAGACCGATGGAACGGCGGTTCTTGTCTCCGTCCATGTCGCCGGTTTCTTCGATGATGCCCTGCGCCAGCAGTTTCGCGGTGATTTTGGTGATTGCCGCCGGAGTGAGCTTGATGGCTTTGGCGATCTGCGCGCGTGAGCAGATGCCATTGTGGTACAGGTATTGCAGGATACGGGAACGGTTGTTTTCCGAGATCGATAACTGTTGGGCGCTGTACCTACTCATGCTCACCTCCTTGCGACAGTGCATGGACCCTCATTGAACTTCTTAATATATTAACGCCGTTAATTGATTAATGCAATTCGTGTTGTGCCGCGTGTCGCGCGCTTATCTGGGTCTCTCTGTGCGAAAGCAATGAGTAAAAAAGAAGGACGTAGACCTTGAATGCGACTTTGGCTGGGTCCGTCTCATAAAATGGCTGGTTTTTCTTATTTTCTTTCAGTAGTCGTTAAAACGTTGGAATTTCGCCGTTTTAATGCATAGCAGAAAACGACGAATATAAGGTAGGTGGGTAAAACGGCCTCCAATGAAACGTACGGTTAACATTGCGCGCCGATTCTTGTCACTATATCGCCTTGCACAGGGGCGATTCGGATAGAAAAGAGAGGATTCCATAGTGAATCGCAAGAAAGTTATCGCCGCTCTGGCTTCTGTCGCGGCTCTGGCTTCCCTGGCCGCCTGCGGCGGCGTGAAGGACGGTGGCGCCGCAACCGGCAACACCATCACCGTCGGCACGACCGATAAGATCACCAGCCTTGATCCGGCTGGCTCCTACGACAACGGTTCCTACGCCGTGCAGATTCAGGTGTTCCCGTTCCTGTACGCGCAGAACTACAACACTTCCGAGCTGTCTCCGGACATCGCCGCCGATGACGGCACCTGGAGCGCCGACGGCACCGAGTTCACCGTCAAGCTCAAGAAGGGCCTGAAGTTCGCGAACGGCCACGATCTGACCGCCTCCGACGTCAAGTTCTCCTTCGACCGTATCAAGAAGATCAACGACGAGAACGGTCCGTCCTCCCTGCTGGCCAACATCGAGTCCGTCGAGACCAAGGATGACACCACCGTCGTGTTCCACTCCGCGGTCAAGGACGACGTGACCCTGAAGCAGGTGCTCTCCAGCCCGGCCGGCCCGATCGTCGACGAAGAGTCCTTCTCCGCCGACAAGCTGACCGATGCCAACACCATCGTCAAGGACAACGCCTTCGCAGGCCCGTACAAGCTCACCTCCTACAAGGTGAACGAGGCCCTGGCATATGCCAAGAACGATTCCTACAAGGGTCTGACCCCAGCTAAGAACGACGTTGTGCAGGTCAAGTACTTCGCCGACTCCTCCAACCTGAAGATGGCCGTGCAGCAGGGCCAGGTCGACGTGGCCTACCGCTCCATGACCCCGACCGACGTCGAGGACCTGTCCAAGGACAACAAGGTCAAGGTCGTCAAGGGACCGGGCGGCGAAGAGCGCTTCCTCGCCTTCAACTTCAAGATCATGCCGTACGGCGAGAAGTCCAGCGAGCCGAACGCCGACAAGGCCAAGGCCGTGCGTCAGGCCGTCGCAAGCCTGATCGACCGCAACGAGCTGGCCACCAAGGTCTACAAGAGCACCTACACCCCGCTGTACTCCTTCATTCCGGATGGCCTGTCCGGCCACGACGACACCCTGAAGGCAGCCTATGGCGACGGTTCCGGCAAGCCGGATGCGGCCAAGGCCAAGAAGACCCTCGAAGCCGCCGGTGTGAAGACCCCGGTAGACCTGAAGCTCCAGTACAACCCGGACCACTACGGCCAGTCCTCCGCCGACGAGTATGCGGCCATCAAGGCCCAGCTCGAGGAAGGCGGCCTGTTCAAGGTCGACCTGCAGTCCACCGAATGGACCCAGTTCAACAAGGACCGTGTGGTCACCGAGGATTCCGATGGTTCCTACCCGGTCTACCAGCTCGGTTGGTTCCCTGACTACTCCGATCCGGACAACTACCTGTCCCCATTCTTCCGTGACGGCAACTTCGTGAACAACGGATACTCCAACAAGGAAGTCAACGATCTGATCGTCAAGCAGGCCGGAGAGACTGACGCCAAGGCCCGTGAGGACCTGTTGAAGGAAATCCAGAAGCTCGAAACCGATGACCTGTCCACCATCCCGCTGCTGCAGGGTGCCCAGGTTGCGGTCACCGGTTCTAATGTGAAGGGTGTCGTCCTTGACGCTTCCTTCCGCTTCCGCTACTCGTCCGTGACCAAGGCCTGACGGAAGGCTTTGACCGCCCCTGCCTGACCCGCCTAAGTCAGGCAGGGGCTCAATTTGTATCTAAAACACCAATAAGGAAAAGGAGCCCGACGTGACGCAAAGCGCAACCGAGGCTCAGCCGAAAGCCAAGAAAAACAAGCTTTCAAGCGGATTCTTCCGTTTCGTGCTCACACGCTTTCTGCTGATCATTCCTACAGTATTTATTCTTGTAACCATCGTCTTCTTCGTGATGCGCGCTACCGGCGATCCGATTTCCGCCGCTCTTGGTGGCCGTCTCACTCCCGAGGAACTGCAGAAGCGTATCCACGCGGCCGGTTATGACCGTCCGCTCATCGTGCAGTACATCGATTATCTTGGCGGCCTGCTGCATGGCGATCTCGGCACCACATTGACCGATAACCAAAAAGTGAGTACCATCCTTACTCACTATGGTGCCGCTACATTCGAGCTGGCGTTCCTCGCGCTCATCGTCGCGCTCATCGTCGGCATCGGCTTGGGACGCATCGCCGCACGCAAGCGTGACCACGCGGCCGATGCGGGCATCCGCACCTTCGCCATCCTGTGCTATGCCACCCCGGTGTTCTTCCTCGGCCTGATTCTGAAGCTCATCTTCGCCATCTGGCTGAACGTGCTGCCGGCATCCGGGCGCTCATCGCTTGGCAGCGAGATGCAGTTCTCCCGACTGGTGTCGCCGACCGGCTTCTACATCATCGACGCGATTCAGCTGGGCGACATGTCCGTACTGCTGGACGTGCTGCGCCATGCCGTGCTGCCGGCCCTTGCGTTGGGCCTGTTGACCGCCGGCGTATTCATTCGTCTGGTGCGCACCAACGTGATCGCCACCTACAATTCCGGCTACGTCGAAGCGGCACGTTCCCGCGGCGTCTCCGAGAAACGCCTGCTCAACAAGCACGCATGGAAGCCGGCGTTGATTCCAATCATCACCGTCATGGGCATGCAGATCGCCCTGATGCTCGCAGGCGCGGTGCTCACCGAAACCACCTTCGAATGGAAGGGCCTCGGCTTCATGCTGTCGCAGTACCTGAAGGCACGCGACTTCGTGGCCGTGCAGGGCATCGTTATCCTAATCGCCATCATCGTGGCCGTCGTCAACTTCATCGTCGACGTCATCGCCGCGTTGGTCGACCCGAGAGTGAGGTACTGACATGACCGCAGCATCTGCCAACAAGGTCACCGTTCCAGGCGACAATCGTCTGGACGAGCTCAAGCTCGGCAACAAGACGCCATTCTGGCATAAGATTCCGATCATCAAGGAACTGCGCGTCGCAGTCGGCTGGCAGAAAGGCATGCTGATCACGGGCCTCGTGCTCACGGCGTTCTTCCTGCTGGTCGCCATTTTCGCGCCGCTCATCGCGCCATACAGCTACGCGCAGCTCAAGGGCGCCGACGGCGTTTCCTTCCCGGCCCAAGCGGCACCGTCCTCCGAACACATCTGGGGCACCACTGCAGGTGGCTACGATGTGTTCAGCCGTGTGGTCTGGGGTGCCCGCACCGCCGTCATCGCCATCGTCGTCGCGGTATTGCTGTCGATTTTCGCAGGCGTGCTGCTCGGCCTGGTCTCCGGCTATTTCGGCGGATGGGTCGATCGTGTGCTCGTCATGATCGCCGACGCCGTGTACTCCTTCCCGTCGCTGCTGCTGGCGATTCTGATGGCGATCATGATCTCCCACGGCCAGTCCGGCCTGTGGAGCGGCATCTTCGCCTCCGGCATCTCCATCACCGTGGTCTATATTCCGCAATACTTCCGTACCATCCGTGCCGAAGTGATCCGCATCAAGGAATCCGCGTACGTGGAATCCGCCCGCGTGGTCGGCGCCTCCACCTGGCGCATCATGACCAAGCACCTGTTCAAGAACTCCACACGAACCCTGCCGGTCATCCTGACGCTGAACTCCTCCGAAGCCATCCTGACCCTTGCGGGCCTGGGCTTCCTGGGCTTCGGCATCGAACCGACCGCGGCCGCCGAATGGGGATACGACCTCAACCGCGCCGTCTCCGATGTGACCGCCGGCATCTGGTGGACCGCCGTGTTCCCGGGTCTGGCCATCGTGCTCATCGTGCTGGGCATCACCCTGGTGGGCGAATCGCTGAACGATCTGGCCGATCCGCGTCTGCGCGCCCGCAAGTCCGCAGGCGAAGTGGTCGGCTCCATCGAAGACACGTCCGTGGACCCCAGCCAGGAGCCAGGCAAGCGCAACGAGGTCGTCGCCGAACTTGAGGCGGCGAAGAATCCGATGGGAGCCAGCGACAAACCGGTGACCGTCACCGACCGTGATCCGTCATTCGTGGCTTCCGAATGGGCTTCCGAGGAAGGGGAGTGAACCGATGAGTGAAATCAAGGAAGGCAATCTCGCCGAGATCAAGGACCTGAGCGTCTCGTTCATGACCGACGCCGGTTCCATCAAAGCCATCGACAAGATCAGCTTCGAAATTCCCCGTAAGAAGGTCATCGGCGTGGTGGGCGAGTCCGGCTCCGGCAAGTCCGTGACTGCACGCTCCCTCATCAAGCTGCTGCCGGAGACCGCTACGACCTCCGGCGCGGTGTACCTGTCGAACCGCGCGGGCACCGAAGAGCTGGAAGTGCTGTCGCTGTCCGGCGAACAGCTGCGCGAAATGCGCGGCGCCGAAGCGGCCATGGTGTTCCAGGAGCCCAATTCGGTGCTCAACCCGGTGTACACCATCGGATGGCAGATCGAGGAAGGCCTTCGCGCCCATGGCATGAAGGACAAGAAGGAACTCCGTGCCAAGTCCATCGACATTCTCAAGAAGGTCGGCATTCCGGACGCGGAAACCCGCATCGACTACTACCCACACCAGTTCTCCGGCGGCCAGAAGCAGCGCATCGTCATCGCCATGGCCCTGGTGCTCAACCCCGGCCTGATTCTGGCCGACGAGCCGACCACCGCCCTCGACGTGACCGTGCAGGCCGAAATCCTCGACCTGCTGCGTCTGGCGCGCGACGAGTTCGACGCATCCGTGCTCATCATCACCCACAACATGGGCGTGATCGCCGACATCGCCGATGAGGTCGTGGTCATGTACCGCGGCCACGTCGTCGAACAGGGCAGCGTCGAGCAGATCTTCTATTCGCCGAAGGACGACTACACCAAGCGTCTGCTTGCCGCCGTGCCGCGTATTGGCCAGAAACTGGTCGTCAAGGATGCCGATGGCAAGGTCATTGAACGTGAGAAGGATTGGCGCGATCAGCCCATCGCGGTCGAGGCCAAGGGACTGACCATCACGTATCCGGGTCATCTCATGCAGCCTGATTTCAAGGCCGTGGACGGCATCGACTTCACCATCCACCGTTCCGAAGTGCTCGGTCTGGTAGGCGAGTCCGGTTCCGGCAAATCCACCACTGGCCGTGCCATCGCAGGCCTGCAGAAGGTTTCCGGCGGTTCCCTGAACGTTCTAGGCATAGAAATGAACGGTGTGAAGGAACGCGACTTCAAACCCAAACGCGCCGACATCGGCTTCGTGTTCCAGGATCCGGGCAGCTCGTTCAATCCGCTGATGACCATCGCGGAAAACGTGGCCGAACCGTTGATCGTGCACAAGAAGTTTTCGTCGGTATCAGACGCCCGCAAGTATGTGGGCGATCTGCTTGAGATGGTGCAGCTTCCGCGCGCCTACATGAACCGTTTCCCGCACGAGCTGTCCGGCGGCCAGCGCCAGCGCGCCTCCTTGGCACGCGCGTTGGCGCTGAAGCCGAGCCTGCTCATCGCCGACGAACCGACCTCCGCGTTGGATGTGTCGGTGCAGGCGAAGGTGCTGGAACTGTTCAAGAAGCTGCAGGCCGAAATCGGCTTCGCATGCCTGTTCATCACGCACGACCTCGCCGTGGTAGACATGCTCGCCGACCGCATCATGGTGATGCACAAGGGCCAGATCGTGGAACATGGCGATGCGGACCAGATCATGCAGAATCCGCAGAACCCGTACACGCAGAAGCTGCTGGCCTCCCTGCCGGTGCCCGATCCGCGCGAACAGCGCAAGCATCGCGAGCATCTGCATGAGCTGCTTGCCGCCCAGCAGTGAGCTGATCCACGGAATCTAATAAAATGGAATCCCCGCAACGCTTGAAACGTTGCGGGGATTCCATTTTATGATGTATGGAAGGCGATTTCAGCGGATGGTGCCGTTGAAGGCAAACTGGGCATGGGAATCGCCATTCGCCTTGGCCTTCAGATATTCGCGTACGTAAGCCATGCGTTCCACCGTGGTGGCTGCCAACGGTTCGGGCAGAGCATCAGGGGAGAACCAGCCTACGCTGAGGCTTTCCTCATCGCCGACGAACGGCTCCGTGTTGCCATTCGGATCGGGCCTGCAGATGAACAGGTGATCCATGTACATGGTGTTGTCCCCATTCGCATAGGTGAGGACCTTTCTGGACGATTTGACCGACACCAGATCGGTGACGACCACATCCACGCCGGTCTCCTCCTTGACCTCGCGGGCAACGGTATCGGCCGGTTCCTCTCCGGGCTCGTTGATGCCATACACCATGGCCCATTCGCCGGTGTCGGAACGACGCCCCAACAGCACACGGCCCTGCTCGTCCTCGACATAGCCGGAGACGCCCATGAGCCATAACAGATCGTGGCCTATTTTTTCACGTAGCGAGAGTACGAATTCAGGCGTGGGCATGATGCGTCCTCAGGCCTTCGCGCCTTCGGCGGCCATATCGGCCATCCATGCCTCGACATCGTCGATCTGCTTCGGAATGCCCGCGGAAATCCATTCCGGACCATCCTCGGTCATGAGCACGTCATCCTCGATACGAATGCCGATGCCACGGTATTCCGGCGGAATCAGCAGATCATCCTCACGGAAGTACAGGCCCGGTTCGATGGTGAAGATCATGCCCGGACGAATCTTGGCGTTCTGATACGACTCATAACGCGCCTGCGCGCAATCATGCACGTCGAGACCCAGATGGTGGGCCACGCCGCAGGCGAGCCAACGGCGATGCTGCTGGCCTTCAGGAGAGAGCGACTCCTCGACATCGACCGGCAGAATACCCCAGTCATGCAGACGTTCGGCGATCACGCGCATGCACGCATGATGGATGTCCGAATACGTGGCGCCCGGCTTGGCCGCCTCGAAACCGGCCTGCTGGGAATCCAACACGGCCTGGTACAGCTTCTTCTGGAAATCGGTGAACTTGCCGTTGGTCGGGAACGTGCGGGTGATGTCGGCGGTATACAGGCTGTTGACCTCCACACCGGCGTCGATGAGCAGCAGCTCGCCCGACTCCACGGTACCGGTATTGCGCATCCAATGCAGAATCGGAGCGTGGGCGCCGGAAGCGATGATGGTGTCGTAGCCGACCTCGTTGCCTTCTTCACGGGAGACGGCGTTGAACGCGCCCTCCAGCATGCGCTCCGAACGCGGCTTGCCAAGGGAAGACGGAATCTTGCGCAGAATGTTGTCGAAACCATGCTTGGTTGCCGCGACCGCCTTGCGCATCTCACGAACCTCATACTCATCCTTGCACATGCGTGCCTCGGCGGCGAATTCGTGCAGCTTGTCATCGGCAGCGGTGTTGTTGTCCGGATCGGCGAAACCGTTGGCTTCACGGATCTCCTCGACCATGCTGGTAATCGCCGGATCGGCTTCGCGGATCACGCGCACGCGCACCGCGCCGGCCTCAGTGCCGACATCCTTGCTCAACGCGTCGGGCAGCTGCGCGATGTCGTTGGTTTCGATGCCGGTCATCGCGGTCATTTCCTTCACACCGGCACGCGGACCCACCCAATACTCGCCATAATGGGCGTTCATGAAAAAGTCCTGCGTGTAATGGTTGGCACGCGGAGCCACGAACAGTTCCGGAACATGCGTCTTGCCGGCCTTCGCCTCCGGAGAATCCGGATCGACGGGATTCAGCACCAGCACCGCGCCGGCCTCGAAATCCTCACCCAAACCGGTGTAGTAGGAAAACGTCGTATCCGGACGGAACGCGTAATCGCAATCGTTGTTGCGCACCTTCGGCTGTCCGGCCGGAATCACGATACGCTCGCCCGGGAACGCCTTGCCCAATGCCTCCAGACGCGCCGGCGTGTACTTGGAGGACTCCAACGGCTCGATCTGCGGCTCGTTGTCATCCCAACCGGTGGTCATGAACTCCTTGAACGCCTCGGAACGCGGACGCAGCGAACGATTGTTCACACGATCGCTCATGGCCTGATCCGGTCCCGGAGCGGCCTCCCGCTCCATCTTCTCGTATTCCTTGTCCTTGTCAGTAATGACTTCGCCCATCACATCTCCTGAACATGCATTCGTAACGTACGGAAATTACCGCAACCCATCCTATAACTTTTCCCGGCGCGCAACGTTCATGCGGACATCTAGAATGGGAAAAGTTTAGTGTGCTGTCCGCAAGGTACGGGAGGAAAACGGGAAATATGTCATTCGAACATCCCAATCGCAACAACGAAAGCATGATCGACGTCGAACGCGACATCATGAGCCGTCCATCGGAACGCAACACCACCAATCTCGACCTGCAACGCATGAAGATGATCCTCGACATCATGGGCCATCCGGAGCAGTCGTTCCGCGTCATCCACATCACCGGCACCAACGGCAAGGGCTCCACGGCACGTATGGCCGAAGCCATCTGCCGCGCCTACGGCATGCGTACGGGCCTATACACCTCGCCCCATCTGGAACACGTCAACGAGCGCATCGCCATCGACGGCCAGCAGCTGTCCGACGACGATTTCGTCGACACCTGGGACCAGGTCAAGGACCTTGTCGCCATCGTGGACATGAAAATGGACGAGCTGGGCAAGCCGAAGATGAGCTTCTTCGAAGTGCTCACCGCCATGGCCATCTGGAAATTCGCCGACGCGCCGGTCGACGTCGCCATCGTGGAAGTCGGCATGGGCGGCCGATGGGACGCCACCAACGTGCTCGACGCGGACGCGGCCATCATCGGCCCGGTCGACATGGACCACATGGCATGGCTCGGCGACACCGTGGAGGAAATCGCCACGGAAAAGGTCGGCATCATCAAGCCGAACTGCACCGCCATCATCGGCCGCCAGCCACACGAGGACGAGGTCATGCCGATTATCGAGGCCGCGGCCAAGGAGAACCACGCCAGCTTGGTGCGCGACGGCGTCGAATCGGAAGTCGTCACCCGAGTGCCGGCCGTCGGCGGCCAGGTGGCCACCCTGCGCACTCCGAACGGCACTTACACGGAAGTACCGATCGCCAAATTCGGCGAGCATCAGGCACACAACGCGCTCGCCGCACTGTGCGCGGCGGAAGTGGTGATTCCCGTCAACGGCGCGTTGGACGGCGATTTGGTGGCCGAAGCGTTGAGCAGCGTACGCATTCCGGGACGTATCGAACAAATTCGTACCTCGCCTACCATCATCCTTGATGGCGGGCACAACGTGAACGCGGCCGAATCGCTGCGTGCCGCCATTGAAGAGAACTATGATTTCCAGCAGCTCGTCGGCGTGGTCGCCATGATGGAGGACAAGCAGGTCGAGGAGTATCTGGGCGTGCTCGAACCGTTGCTGAGCCATGTGATCGTCACCGAGAACTCGTGGCGTGACCGAGTGATGCCGGCTGAGGATCTGAAGAAGATCGCGGACCGTGTTTTCGGGCCGGAACGCGTCACCTGCATTCCCGAATTGCCGGACGCCATCCAGGAAGCCGTCAACATGGTTGATGCCGATGACGAACTGGGCGTCGGCTACGGTCATGGCGTGCTCGTCTGTGGCAGCTTCACAACCGCCGGTGATGCGCGACTCATGCTGGAGGAGAAGATCAACTCCGACCTGAAGAAGCCAAAGGCCGAACGTGTGTTCCAGGAATCCGTCGATCCGGAACCGCGCAAAAAGCAGGACGAGGCTGACGTGGATTTCGAATCCGACGCCAACCCTGATTTCAACATCAACGATTTCGGCAGCGTCGGTCCGGACGATTCCGTTTTAGCAGACGCCGATGCGGATGAAATGGATGAGGCGGCGGATGCCAACGAACCGGCGGATGCGGAAACGGCTTCGGAAAACGAAACGAAGTGACGAAGCGAAACAACATCGGACGATGACGCCATACGTGCGGCGTACACCGTCCATATAAAACAAGATTGTGGGTGACTTCCCATTGCCTGGGGAGCCACCCACAATCTTGTTTTATCGTCCGACGCCTAAGCAGTCGAAGATAGGCGTGACAAATAATAGCTACGCGCGCAACGCTTCGGCCCGCGCCACGGTATCTTCCACCAGCACGGCCTGCGCGTCGATGACCGGCAGCTGGGGCAGCGGAAACGCCTCGTTGAGCACGCTCAGCTCGGTGCAGCCCAATATCAGCGTGTCGCACGCGCAGGGGCCTGCCGGATCGAGCATATCGCGCAACACCGATTCGTAGCGTTCCAGATTGAGCTCGCCACTACCTTTCACATCGTCATAAATCAACGAAGTGATACGGGCCTGCAACTCGTCGGTCGGTTCGACGAACGTGTACCCGGCCTCTTCGACGGCACGCTTGTACACGCCGGATTTGCGCGAACCCACGGTGCCGAGGAAACCGACCCGCGGAAAACGATCCTTCGGATAACGCTGAGCCATGCGTGCCACCGCGCCGCGTGGCATATGTAGAATCGGCACCGTCGTCAACGCCTGGAAATCGTCATAGAAATAGTGCGCGGTATTGCAGGTGAGCACAATGAAACTCGCGCCCATCGCCGTTGCCTTCTCGATATCGTCGGCGAGTACGGGGAAGGGATTCTCGTCGGATTCGCCGAGAATGTACGCGGTGCGGTCCGGCACGGAGGAATCGTTGAAGACGATGTAGTCCAGATAATCCTGATCGCAATGGGCATGCGTGGCGCGGTTGACCAAGCGGATGTAGCTTTCGGTGGCCAGCGTGCCCATGCCGCCCAGTACGGCGAAAAACGGTCGTTTCACTTAAGCTCGCCCTTCTTGGTGAAGTACTTGGCATAGCTCTTCTTGTAAATCGAGAACATGTGCCGAATCATCAGCCAACGCAGCGGATTCATATCCTTGGAATACTCCAAGGTGGTACCCCAATCGCCCGATTTGAGCATGAGCTTGCCGGTTTCCTTGTCAGTGCCTTCTGCGACGTAATCAAGGAAAATCGACTTCGGAATCTCAAGCCACAGTTTCGAACCGCGGCCGAACAGGGTGTTGCCGTCGAACGGCGTGTCCTCGACGAGGTCGTCGACGAAATACTTCGCCAGATTGAAGCCGTTCAGCGTGACGAAATAGCTGGAACGTCCTTGGCGAAGGTTGATTTCGAACAGCTTGTACTCGCCGTCGCGTTCGTCGTACTTCATGTCGAAATTGGCCACGCCCTCGTATTTGATGTCCTCGAGGAAAGCCTTGATACGACGGAACACACCCTCGTTGTAGTCGGGCAGAATGGCCGCATAGTTGCCCGCGGCGACAGGGGAGGGATCCTCCAGCAGCGGGTGGCCGAGGAACATCATACGCACGCGATGATGCTGGTCCACATAGGCGTTCAGCACACGCATACGGGAATCGTCGCCGGGGATGAAGTCCTGAATCACCATTTCGGACGTGTATCCGGCATCGTACGCACGCTTGATGATGGTCTCCAATTCGGCCGGATCGTTGAAGATGTAGGCCTTGCGACGGCCCTCGAAATCGATGTTGAGCCATTCCACCGAATTCGCGGGCTTCATGGCCACCGGATAGCTGAACGGCAAATCACGGTAGGCTCCTGCCTTCACCTCATCGGCGGTGACGGTGCGCGTCTTCGGATGGGGCAGATCATACTGCTCGCAGATCTGGTAGAACGTGGACTTGTAGGCGAGCCGGCGCGAAAGGTTCACGTCAAGCGTGTTGTATACGAAATATTCGCGAAGATCGTCGCCGCACTGGCTCAGCAGATTGGCGTACACGTCGCCGCAGGGGATGAGCAGCAGCACGCGTTCCGGATCCTCGGCCTTCATACGCTTGCCGAGCTTGAGCATGAAATTACGGAACGTGACGAAGTTGTTGAAATCGTCGACGATGTGCACGTTGACGATACGGCTGAATTTCGTGGGGCTCAGCTGGAAATACGCATACGCCTCGGAAACGATGCCGTACTCCTCATGGAACGCCCTGGCCATGCCGTAGACGTTGATGTCGCTGCCCAGCAGAATCGGTTGGAATCGTGTCATAATGCCTTCACCTTAGTTGTTATTTGAGACGGAACACGCGTTCCACGATGCGGTCGTCGCCCTCGTAAGGGATGTGCTTGCCGTGGTCTTTGAACCAACGTTCGTTGCCTTTGCCGATGATGAGGATGATGTGCAGATGCTCGGGATCCTTGCGATCGTGGCTTACCGTGGTCTCCACGGCTTCGGCACGGTCGAGAATGGTCTTCACGTCAAGCTGCGGGTTGGTGACGCTGTCGTTCATGTCCGCGCAGACCTGTTCCACAGGCTCGTCGTCGGTGTCTTCGAAAGTGAGCACGAGATGGTCGATGCGGTCCTGCGCGGCGTGGACGATTTCGGCGCGGCGATCGTATGCCTTGTTTCCAGCGGAGCCGGTGATGAGCGTGATTTCCGGCTTTTCGCTGCCGTAACGCTGATCGACGTAGTCAAGCAACGCGGTGACGGACGCGTAGTTATGCGCGTAATCAACAATGGCGATGGTGTTCGACCGCGTGTCCTTGAAATGCTCCATACGTCCGGCGATGCGTACCGGCTCCATCTCACGCAACGCGTCCTTGGCCTGTGCGGAACCGAAATCGAAACCGGCCGCATGGGCGATCGCGACGGCCGCCGCCGCGTTCGCATAGTTGAAATCGCCGTCCAATGTCAGGCTCAACTCGCCGATCGAGGTGCCGTCGATGACGATGGAGAAGCGGCTGTGATCGTCATTCGCCGGCGCGGCCATGACGTCTGCCGTGGAATCGCCGCCAAGCGCGAACGTGGTGACGGGAACGCTGGCATGACGTGCGTCCTGCCGGATGAGGTCGGCGCGCGCGCAATCGGCACCCAATACGAGGGCACGGCAGTTCTTGACGATCTGACGCTTGCAGTGGAGATAATCCTCGAATGTCGGATGCTCGATCGGGCTGATATGGTCCGGGCTGATGTTGAGGAACGCGGCCACGTCGAATGTGAGACCGAACACGCGGTCCACCTTGTAGGCCTGCGAGGAGACCTCCATGACGAGATATTCCATGCCGTTATCAACGGCCTCGCGCATCATGCGGAACGCATCCATGGATTCCGGCGTGGTCAGATCGGATTCCACGTAGGTGTGGCCGTCAAGACAATTGTCCACGGAGGAAAACAGCGCGCACTTGCCGCCGGAACAGCCATTGAGCATCGCCTGCGTGAGATAGGCGGTGGTGGTCTTGCCTTTGGTGCCGGTGATGCCGACCACCTTCAACTGGTCCTGCGGACGACCATAGAATTCAGCCGATAGCAAAGCCATGGCCTTGCGCACGTCATCCACAATAAGGCCCGGAGCTTGCGTGGCGTCGGAGAAGTCGTTCTCCGACACATAGGCGGCAAGGCCGCGTTCGTCGATGCCCTGCAGATATTCGGCCTTGAAACGGCCCTTGCAGCACAGGAACGTGCCCGGCTCCACCTTGCGGGTGTCGTAGGTGATTGCGGAGAACGGCTCGTCGAATCCCTTGATGTCGTGCGGATCAAGCGTCCAGACATCGCCGCGGATGATTTCGCGCAGCAGTCCGTGCCTATCGAGCAGTCGGGCCGCCGATTCCAGAGTCAAAGCCATGTTTTCGTGTTCTCCCTGTGTATGAGACGCCGAGCGGATACCGAAGAGCCATTTTAGCGGCAACCATGTGCACGACGTGTGACGTCGGGGAAGTTACAATGAGGGTGTGACTGAACAAGAAACGGAATCCATGGCGGGTCGGCGCGCGCGGTTTGAGAAGCTTGCCATGCCCGTTGTGGACTCGCTGTACCGGCAGGCGATGAAACTGACCAACAATCCCGACGACGCGCAGGATCTGGTGCAGGACACCTTCGAACGTGGATTCAAGGCGTTCGACTCCTTCAAGGAAGGAACGAATTTCGCGGCTTGGATGACCACCATCGAACGCAACGCCTATTTCAACCAGTACGCCAAAGCCAAGCGACGGCCGCAACGCGCCAACGATTCCACCGGCGAATACGATGACTGGGACCTGTATTCCGCGTCCGAACATTCCTCCGAACAGCTCAAATCCGCCGAACAGGAATACTTGGACGCCTACGCGCCGGAGGAGATCATGGCCGCTTTGAACCGGCTTTCCCCGGAACGCAGGCAGGTTTTCATCGACGCCGCGATCGACGGCAAATCATACAGCCAGGTAGCTGAGGAACAAGGCGTGAAAATCGGCACCGTGATGAGCCGGCTCAACCGCGCCCGCACACAGCTGAAACGTGAGCTTGCCAATTACGCCAAGGAACGTGGCTATGCCACTGCCGGGAAGGATCGACCATGAGCGAACCAATGGAACGGCACATCTCCATTACTTCGACCACCACCAACACGAACGGTGTGGTGACGCAGGTGACGCATGCCAGCGTGCATATCGTGGCCTCCGGGGACTGCTTCGACCCGGAGACCTGTTGCGATGAACGCGAACGTGCGCTGATCGCAGCGATGCGCGCGTACCTGCGGCCGAAACACGCGCCGCAAAGCCTGATCGACAGGCTTGAGGCGACACTCGACCACTGTTGTGACGAGTAATTGGAAGGACGTGCGGCGTTTCATGCGCCAAGTGCCACGCTGATGTGACGCGAGGCGCGCCTGCCGCATCAGCGTCTGAATATGGGAAAACCCCGCGAACCGTAATGATTCCGCGGGGTTTTCCATGCTCTGTGACGCTATTCGCGCCGGCAGGGATCAGGCGTTCGGGCGCTTGCCGTGATTGGCGGCCTTCTTACGACGATCCTTGCGCTTACGTCCGCGCATGCCCATGATTGGACTCCTTTACTTGCGATTAATAAGCCTTCGGGATTATCGCACACGAGCGAGACGTTTGCCAAATTCGGCGTCCGCTGTGTGGCCGGGACTTATTCCGATGGCGATTATATCAGTCGAGCATCCCGATGAACAGCGCCGTGCTTGACGTCTCGCCCGGCTTGATGACGATGAGGTCCTTGCCGGTGTTGAACGCGTTCGCGTATGCCGTCTGCGGTTCCACCGCCACGCCGGCCGGATGCTTGATGGCCGGGAAACCGGTGCCGGTGCACACCTGGAACGAGGTGACGGTCTCGTCGCCGCCCACACGCACCTTCTTGCCGTCCGGACGGGTGAACACCGCGGTGACGGTGCCGTCTTCGGCATGCTCCAGATCCGTCCAAGCGTCGTCGAACGGCTGCTCGGTGAGCAGCGTGTCCTTACGCAGGTCGTACTTGGTGCCGTCCACCGGCTCGGTGCCGGTCGGAATGAGGTTCTCGTTGACGGTGACATGCGTGCGCCCCGGCACGGTCAGGCTGCACTTGGCGTTGTGGGCGTCGATCTCATCGCCGTATCCGTTGAAGCCGTTGGCGAGCCACGGGTGGATGGCCAAGGCCCACGGTGCGTCCGCATCGCCGTTGTTGTAGGCGCTGATGTTCAGATGCAGGCCATCGTCGGCGAGGCTGTACGTCGCGGTCACCACGATGTCGAACGGATATCCCTCCATGTTGGGGGCGCGCCAGCTGAGGGTCACGGCATCCTCTTTAAGGGAGACAAGCTTCCAGAACGCGCGCTTGCCGTAGCCGTGGATGGCGTTGTGGCGCTCATGCTCGTCGATCGGCAGCGTGTAGGTCTTGCCTTCGAAGGTGTATTCGCCATTCTCGATGCGGTTCGGGAACGGGATGAGCAGCTGGCCGTGGCAGCAGGTCACCATGTCATCCGGACCGGGGGAGACGATGATGTCCTCGCCTTGGTAGGTCAGTTTGCGCAGCGTCGCGCCCAACTCGGTGACGACGGCATGGTAATCGCCATGCGAAATGGAAAATTGCTGTCCGGTGCGTGGCGGCAGATTGGTGCAGGTCATAAATCACTCCATAGTGTTGTCGACTGTGTTTCCGCTACTATGTTACCGCTCACGATGTGGTGATGGATGCGCTTGTCGTGTGGAAATTCTGCGGATGAAGACGGCCGATGTCGATTGACGGCGCCCGTGCCTTAATATTGGTGATTGCTGTTGTGATGGATGGATACGATTGGAAGGCGGCTTGACATGGGCAAACGCATCGTGCTGGCGGATCCGCGCGGATTCTGCGCCGGCGTGGATAGGGCGATTCTGACGGTGCGGACGATTCTCAAATCCGCCGATACGCCACGTGCCGACGGATTGCCGCCGGTGTATGTGCGCCGCCAGATCGTGCACAACAAGCATGTCGTCGAGGATTTGGCCGCGCAGGGCGCGGTGTTCGTGCAGGAATTGGCTGAGATTCCCGATGCCGCCGCCGAAGCCGGCATCCCAATCGTATTTTCCGCCCACGGCGTGTCTCCGGCGGTCAAAGCCGAGGCCGCGGCGCGCGGCATGCATGTGGTCGATGCCACCTGCCCGCTGGTAAGCAAAGTGCATCGCGAGGTGCTGCGTTTCGTCAAGGAAGGTTACGAGATCATCTACATCGGGCACAAAGGCCACGATGAGGCCGTTGGCGTGGTGGAGGAATCGCCGGAACATGTGCATCTGATCGAGCATGCGTCCGACGTCGACTCGTTGGATTTCCAACCTGACACGAAACTGGTGCTGCTTACGCAGACCACGTTGAGCGTCGATGAGACCGCTGGCACGATCACCGCGCTCAAAGCGCGTTTCCCATGGCTTGAAATGCCGCCGAACTCCGATATCTGCTATGCCACGTCGAATCGTCAGGCGGCGGTCAAGCTCGTTGCCGAGCAAGCCGATTGCGTGGTGATTGTCGGCTCCGCGAATTCCTCGAATTCCGTGCGGTTGATGGAAGTCGCTCAGGAGGGACTTAACGCGCGGTACGCCTCAAAAACGGCTGTTGGCGCCGCTGGTCGCGCCCATCGTGTTGATGATGCTTCGGAACTTGACCCCGCATGGTTTGAAGGTGTCGAATCCGTGGGTATTTCCTCGGGTGCCTCCGTGCCGGACGAGCTGGTTTCCGGCGTGGTCGCAGCGTTGCAAGAACTTGGCCACCAGGATGTGAGCACCATCGAAACCATCAAGGAGAACATGCATTTCGTGCTTCCTGCGGAACTGCGCAAATAGCGCGAACCTTTCGCTTACGCAAGTGGGCGGTCGGAACATCGTGTTGTTCCGACCACCCACTTATGTATTGGTGTGATGTATCGGCGTGTTTTTTACCAAGTGCCGATCGGCGCCGCTACCGCGTCGAGCACCTTGAGCAGATCGTTGGGATTGACGCCGACTGAGAAACCGCGTTTGCCGCCCGACAGCAGGATTTCGTCGTATTGCAGCGCGCTTTCGTCAAGCACCGTCTTGTGGTGTGTGCGCTGGCCAAGCGGGGAGATGCCGCCGACCACGTAGCCGGATTCGCGCATGGCGACCTTCGGATCGGCCATCGCCGCCTTCTTCGCGCCGACTGCCGCGGCCAGCGCCTTCAGATCCATATGTCCGCTGACCGGCACCACGCCGACCACGCGTTCGGAGCCGGTGTCCGCCATCAGCGTCTTGAACACCTGATGCTCGTCGAAACCGAGCTTGGTGGCGGCCTCAACCCCATAACCGTCATCCATGTGATCGTTCGAATGCGCGTATTCGTAGGTTTTGAACGGAACTCCGGCTTTTTCCAACTGCACGGTGGCAGGTGTGGAACCGGCGCCCTTCTCATGCTTTTTCTTTGCCATGCCGCCCATAATAAGCCTTCCACGTGTCCGTTGCGGCGTTTCGGATACGAAAAGGGGCTTCCGCCGAAGCGAAAGCCCCTTTGTCTGAGGTTCAGAGACGAACCGTGCGGATTACTCCGCGCCGATTCACTCGGAGATCTCGGCGAAGTACAGCAGGGTACGCACCATGTTGCAGGTGAAGCCGTACTCGTTGTCGTACCAGGAGACGGTGCGAGCCATGGTCAGGCCGTCAACGGTGTTGACATCGGTCTGGGTCGGATCGAACACGCCACCGTGGGTGTCGCCGATGATGTCGGAGGACACGATGCCATCCTCGTTGTAGCCGTAGAAGTCGGTGTCGGAGAAGGCGGCCTTGAAGGCGGCGTTGATCTCATCGGCGGTGACTTCCTTGTTCAGGACGGTGGTCAGCTCGGTGACGGAGCCATCCGGAACCTGGATGCGCTGGGCGTGGCCCTGCAGCTTGCCGTTCACGGACGGAACGACCTTGCCGATGGCCTTGGCGGCGCCAGTGGAATGAGGAATGGTGTTGATGGCGGCGGCGCGGTTGTTGCGAGCCTTCGGGAAGCGCGGGCCGTCGAGGATCATCTGGGTGCCGGTGTAGGCGTGGATGGTGGTCATGAAGCCAGCCTTGATGCCCCAGTTCTCGTCCAGCAGCTTGACCATGGCGGCCATGGAGTTGGTGGTGCAGGAGCCGGCGGACACGATCACGTCGGAAGCCTTGAGGGTCTCGTGGTTCACGCCGAACACGATGGTCGGGGTGGTCTCGTCCTTGGCCGGAGCGGAGATCAGGACCTTCTTGGCGCCAGCGTTGATGTGGGCCTGGGACTTCTCAGCGGAGGTGTAGAAGCCGGTGCACTCGAGCACGAACTCAACGCCGTCGTTCTTGACCCACGGGATGTTGTTGGCATCCTTCTCGGCGTAGACCTTGTATTCCTTGCCGTCGAC